>Ga0302326_10002807_pt1 | contig 41865 bp, 30 predicted proteins | sample Palsa_T0_3_FD_202264 | JGI IMG/M metagenome (GOLD analysis project Ga0302326, IMG submission 202264) | Peat permafrost microbial communities from Stordalen Mire near Abisko, Sweden - Palsa_T0_3 | ecosystem: Environmental > Terrestrial > Soil > Palsa > Peat permafrost | place: Sweden: Abisko...
CGCCCAAATCATGGACGGGGACATTTGCCGCAACATCGCGCAGAACTTCCAATGGATCGCGCATTTTCACACCGGCGGCGTGCCCGGGCGTCACGAGATCGACGATACGCAGGAACTGAATTATCGCTTCATCGCGAAGACTATCGCGGATCTGGGGTACACCGGCTACATCGCGCACGAATTCCGGCCATCTCCGGGCCGCGATCCGATCCAGAGTTTGCAGCAGGCTATTGAGATCATGACTGTCTAGGGGCTAGGGGCTGCGATGAGCGAGAGCCGTTGGCGCCGGGCGCTGGAGCCGGTTTGGGCTCGGGCTCAGAGGTTGTTGCAGGAGCCCCATAATCGACGCTCGCCTGCGTGGGGAGCGCCAGCGCGGTTCCGGCCGATTCCACCGCGTCCATGATCGCGAGCAACAAATTCTGCTGGATCTTCATGAACTCGTCGCCATCCAAGGTGGTGATGTAAACGAAGATTTCGATATCCAGCGAATAGGCGCCGATTCCAGTGAAGCGCACCGGCAACCCTCCGGCTTCGATCTTGGGAGTGTCCCGCAGAAGTTTTGTGACGGCCTGCAGGAGCGCGCGCATCTGCTCCGGAGTGGTGCTGCGCACCAGGTTGAGCGTCACGTGGAACAGCATTTTATCGCGGCGGTCAAAATTCTCGAGCGTCATGGTGGAAAACGAGCCATTAGGTACCGTGACCAGCGTTCGGTCCAGCGTGCGAATGCTCGTGGAACGCAAACCGATGTCCTCCACCGTTCCCATGCTGCTACCGAACTTGCAGAATTCGCCCACCGATACGGGGCGGTCGCTAATAACGGAGACGCTGCCGAAGAGATTCTCGATGGTCTTTTGAGACGCCAGGGCAATGGCCACGCCGCCGATACCAAGCCCGGCCAAAAGTGTGGTGGTGTTGTATCCCCATTCGCCGAGGACGGCCGCGAAAGCCAATAGGAGAACCACGATTTTGAATATTCGCCCGGCCAGCGGCAGCACGGAATAAGAGAAGGCCCGATGTTTCGCTTCCAAGCGCGCGCGAAGGTGACGGACCACTGCATCGATAATGACGGCACACAGCCAAAACACGCCCCAAAAGAACAGCAGCGCGAGAAGGCGTCCCAGATAGAGCCGCAGGAGAGCCGATGGCGCGAACCATTCCATACCGGCACGGAACAGCGATACGGAAAGCAGCAGGCGCAACGGGCCCACGAACGTTGGGAGCATGCTGAGGTCCCAATTGGGAACCGCGCGGCGAAGTAATTCTTGCGTTAACCAGAGGGCGGATCGCGAGAGCAATTTGGAAATCGCGGCCAGAGCGAACGCCAATAGAACCAGGCCAATCCACCGCCACAGCGGAGTATCGATCAATTGCCAATTCACCAACGGAAGAGGCAGGTGCCGTTCGATCAATGAATTATTGGTTTGCTGGCCAATGAGGGGAATTTTGGCCACACTGTCGGAGGAGAACAACCACACCGCAAGTCCGGAATGCAGCGTGACCCGCTCCAGGTCGAGCTCCAGCGTTTGGCCGTTGACATGAAAAGTGTCGACGCGTTCCCGATTTGGCGGAAGCGAATCCGACAGATCGCCTTCCGGATTGTGGCTCAGGTTGCCGACATCGAACTGGGTATCGCGATCAAGAATGGTCTGTAGTTGACGGGTGAGTTGGGTGCCGTCGGCGAGCCGCTCGTCCTGCGGCACATTACGTAGGTCCATGTACTTCAGGGCACGGTTGTAATTTTTCGCGTGAGCGGCTTCGAGAAACGCAACCACGGAACTCTGGGGAGAATCGCGATCGAGCGGGTCCTTATTGGCGGTCGCGGAGGGTGTTTTGGAGGCTCCAGGTAGGATTTGCGCGGATGCGCGCTGCCCATAAAACAGTAAGCAGAAGAGAAGGCTCGCCTTTTTCATGGTAAGCCATAGAGGTGCACGTTAACGGCCAACCTGTGTTCTAACGGTTAGAGAGTTGCCAGAACGGTTGCCGAATCCGTAAGGACGCCACCCGCAGCGGTAAATTCTTGAAACATTTTACTCGCCGCTTGTTCATCGAGCGCTTTCACAGCATCGGTGACCACTTCGACTCGTTTTCCGGTTTTCAGCAAACCATGCGCGGCATAGAAGACACAAATCTCGGTGACCACGCCGTAAACGACGTAGCGATCCGCGTTGAGATTTGCGAGCAACGGCCGAAGAAGAGGACTGCTAAAACAATCGAGTTTTTGTTTTTCGATAATCACCTGCCCGTCGCGCAATGTAATCGCGGGCTTGTGCTGACCCGTGGTCGCAACCACGCAATGATGCGGATAAACCTGGAACTCGGGATCGTCCTCGCCGTGGGCGTCCATGGTGGAGATCAGCAAAGGCGCGCGGCGATTGAGCTCGCCGATCACCGGCAGAATATGTTCGGCGCCGGGCACATAGAGCGCACCGGACGGATAAACGAAATCAATCTGCGTGTCGATGTCGAAGAAGACTGTTTTCATGCTGGACCTTTTCATACAGCGCCGAGAGCTCGCGGCTGTGCTCGACCCGATACTCCTGGCCGGTATCAAAGAGGCTGCGGACCGCCGTCGGCAAGCGCTTGACGGACTCGGCGGCATGCTGGCGCGCCGCGTTGGCCGTGGGTAACGGCTCGATCAGTTTTCCGCTGAGCATCACGGGGCGCAGCAACGCTTGCGCGCTGGGCTCACCCGCGCCACAGCCCAGACACTCCCAGGTACAAGCGATCACGTCATGGCCGGCGAATCGAAACACCTGCTTGGCTCCGGGCAAGGTGTGTTTATCCTCGCTGAACTTGGCGGTGAAACGGCCGTCCAGCTCAACCAGCTTGTAGACCACGCCGAGATTGGGCGAGTCGGTGGATGTTGCCAGGTCGGTTCCGACGCCGAAGGCATCGATGGGCGCTCCAGCGGCCGCGAACTCGAGGATTTTGTATTCGTTCAGATCGCTGGTGGCCATGATTTTCGCGTTGTGCAGGCCGGCGTCATCCAGGATCTTGCGCACTTCGCGCGAGAGCTCCACCAAATTGCCGCTGTCCAGCCTGACACCCCACAACGGAGGCCCAAGCGATGCAGCCGTGTGCGCGCCGTCGAGGGTGTCATAGGTATCGATGAGGTATGCAGTGGCGTCGCCCAGCAGATTTTGCAGCCGCCCAAACGCTTCCTTTTCCGTCGAAAACGCCTGGACCCAGGAGTGCGCGGCGGTTCCGAAGACCGGAATGCCATAGCGGAAGCCGGTCTCGGTATTGCTGGTTCCGATGCATCCGCCGATGTAGGACGCGCGTCCGGCCAGTACGCCGGCTTCCGGCGAATGCGCGCGGCGCGTGCCGAAATCCACTACGGCGCGCCCCTGGGCGACCTCGACGATCCGGGATGCTTTGGTGGCAATCAGCGACTGAAAACCGATGGTCGAGAGCAGGTAAGTTTCGGCGATCTGCGCTTCCAGTAGCGGCGCGCGAATGGTCAAGAACGGCTCGTTGGCGAAGATCGGAGTGCCTTCCGGCATCGCGAAGAGATCGCCGGTGAAACGCAGCTGGCGCAAGGCGTCGAAGAATCCGGGCGGCGCGCGGTGGAACTGTGTGAGGCCGCGGAGATAATCGATTTCCTGGTCGGTGTATCTCAGGTTGAGAAGATAATCGACGGCTTGCTCGAGCCCGGCTGCCACTACGTAATTGCGATAGCGCGGGAGGCGCCGAAAGAACAGTTCAAAAGTGGCGATCTCATTCGCCTTTCCGGCCTCGTAGTAACCGGCCGCCATGGTGATCTGGTAGAGGTCGGTCTGGAGTCCGGTCATCGATTGTTATTCTAGCCGCTTACTAACGTGCGCGGTTCAGTAATGCTGGACGTCGATGCACTATTTCTTGGCCGGTGGCGCGGGCTTTACGTCGGAGGCGGCTTGCGAAATATCGTCCACGGGTTTCGCGTCCAGGGCATAAAGCGCCGGCTCGTTCGCCCGTTGAGCGACATAATCCGAGCCCTGCTTCGCGATCAGTAGTTTCTCGGTCAATTTGCCATTGTTCGAAACCACTGTAATATCGATCGCCGGCGTGCCCAGCGTTCCCGTGTCGACGAACTTGCTGGCCGAAAGATCGCGGAGTTTGTCGATCAGCGATTGCAGGCTCACGCTATCCAACTTTTTGCCGTTCGAGAACCAGTCGTCGCCGCCTTTTTGAAAGGAGTACGTTTTGCCGTTGACGTGCATTTCGACCTTGTTCGGATCGTTGAATCCAAAATCGAAGAGCTTCTTATTGCGGAAATCGTCCATGGCCTTGTCGACGCCGGTGCCTAATTCGGGAGTCACTTTGAAAACGCCCGGGACGATGCTGGATTTGGCGTAGTAATCGTCCTTCACTTTGCGGATCTCGATTTCCTGGGTGCCGGATGGATCGGTCAGCTTCACGGTCGCAACTGGCGTGCCCGATGCGAATGTGGCTGCAGCTTTCTTGGCGTCGTCGGCGGAAAGCGCGAGATCCATTTTCGCGTCTTTGAGTTTGCGCAACATTTCTTCGATTTGGAGACTGTCGGCGCGCAGAGGCTTGGGTTTAACGATCTGCCATTGGTCTTTGTCGCGGCCAAACTCGATGTCCTGTTTTTTGGCGATCAGCTCCACGCGGCTGAGCTTGTCCTGATCGAAAGTGAGCAGGCGCTTGTCGCGCAAATCGTTCACGGACTTGTCGAGTCCGGTTTTGACGTAACTCGCAACGGTGAAGACGCGCGGATCGCCTTCCAGCATGGCGTAAGATCCGCTATTGGTGGGCGTGTCATCACCGATTTTCAGCTTGCTGGTTTTCCCGCCCTTGCCGGTGACGTCCACTTCCAGGATGGGCGCGTTCAGGCCGTAGGCGGACACATTGGAAGCTTTGTCCTCCACCACGCGATCGGAGCTGACGTTGGCAGCCGAAGCCACCAACTGGCTGGCGGCGGTTTGATCGGCTGCATATGGCATGGGCGCGGTGATCTGCCATTTGTCGCCGATTTTCTGCAAATCGGTCTCATAGGCGCCCTTTTTTAGAACGACTTTTGTGACATCGCCTTCCGCCAGCGCGAGGATTTTCGGCGGCGTGTCGGCAGGCGGTTTGGCGGCTTCCGCTGCTTTTTGCTTGTTGGAATAATACAGAGCGCCTCCCAGTGCGGCCAATAGCACCAGGGCGACTAAGAGACCACGAGGCCGCATGTTTGCTTATCTCCGAGACATTATCTTCTGCGCAGCCAGACCATCACGCCGCCTATGACCACGATCAGCGGCAGAAATAATTGACTGACGCTTTGCACCATCCGGAATTGGGCGCGCGTCAACGTGATGCGCCGATCCTCCGGTTCTTTGGGGCGGATGGCGATCAAATCCTCGTCGGACGAGAGCCAGTTGATGGTATTCAACAAGAGATTGCGGTTTCCGCTGAAACCGAGAGCTTGATTGGACGCCCACGCCGAGTTGCCAACCACGACGAATCGCCCTTGCCCCGCGGGTTTGCCGGTGTTGTAGGTACCGGCCACGGCCAGGGTGAAGGGGCCGTGCTTGTCTTTCGCCGGATCGATGCGAATCTCGGCCGAACTCAGGTTGTTGGTGGAGAAGCTGTCGGTCGACGTCGAGAACAACTTGCTGATGGTGGTCTTGTCGGTATTTTTGGTTTCGAGCGAACGCGAGAGCGGGAAAGCAGTCGAAATATTGGTGAGATCGTTGACGATGGGGTGCGAGTCGTATTGCATGATCACGGGCGCTTCCGGGCCCCCGCCCAACAACTGCGACGCGGCGCTTTCGTCCAGCAGCAAATCCTTGTCCGCGGTGACGCCCCAGCTAGCCAATAAATCCGAGAGAGCCTGATTATCGCCCACCTGCCGCCGGCCCAGCTTCAATGGGGGATCCAGCATGAAGAGCGCGCGTCCTCCGCCTTCCACGTACTTCTTGATCGCATCCACTTCGGGCTGGATGTAATCGCCCGAAGGGCCAGCCACCACCAAAACCGTGCAATCGGCCGGAACCTCAGCCTTTTGCAACAGATTGATGGGTTGTACCTTGTAGTTATTCTTTTCGACGACAGTTTGAAAACCGGAGAAGCCTTCGCCTTGCGATGAATCGTCCAGGCGATGCTCGCCGTGGCCCGTCACCACGCAGACTTCGCGCGCGCCGCCCTTCAGCGCACGAATGAGCGCCCCGGTGACGCCTTCCTCGTCGAACGTTTTAGCGTCTTCGCGGCGGGTCCCCACTTGCACGATTGCCTCACCCTCGCGAGTGACGTTATCGGCACGGGCCAGAGTCGGATTCTTGAGCAAGTCGATGTACTGGATCTTGAGTTTCGGCGAAAGATTGGCATAGCGATCCAATAGATCCTTCGCGCCTTGCATTCCCGTGGAACGATCGAAATACTGAATGGTGACATCCTGCTTCAAATCGCCCACCACCTTCTTGGTCTGGTCCGACAGACTGTAGCGCTTGTTCGCGGTTGCGTCGAATGACTTGTTATAGCGATTTGCAAGAAAATTCGCGGCGACAATCACGGCCAGAATGACGATGATGTAGACCGTCACATAGGCTGCGTACTTGGTTTGTCTGGTTTTCATCCATCCTGAGTTCACGTTATGACCTCCACCGGAGCGATTCCAAGGAGCGCGTCGTCAGAAAGAGTCCCAGGAAAATCACGGAAACATAAAACACTGCATCCTTGGTGTCAAGAACGCCTTTGGAAAAGGAATCGAAATGCGTAATCACCGAACAATAAGCTAGAACCTTCGCCCAGGTCGCGGTTTCATAACCACTCACCCATTCCAGGATCCACAGCATCAGGCAGACGCCAAACGTAGCGGCGCCGGCGATGATCTGATTCCGGGTAAGCGTGGAGATGAACGTCCCGATGGCCAAAAGCCCGCCGGCTTGCAGCAAAAGACCCAGGTAGCCAATGGCGAGCGGCTTCCAGTCGGGATTGCCGTAGCGGAACAGGAAGGAGAAATTGATCGCGGTGAAGAGCAGCAGCACGGCGTAAAGGATTACCGCCGCGAGCCATTTGCCGATGATGATTTCGGTGTCGCGAATGGGCGAAGTGGCGAGCAGTTCGATGGTGCCGGTGCGCTTTTCTTCCGCAAACAGGCGCATGGTCATCATGGGAATGAAGAATAATCCCACCACGCTGATATTCGATAACAGCGGCCGGATGACATATTCATTAACGCTCATGGGCATGGCCTGGCCGCTCATCTGAGCCTGGAGGCTGGCCGCGTTGAAATAGCCGACCGAGTTCCAAAAGAAGAACCCGAAAATGACGGCAAACATGGTCAACAGCAGGTAAGCCACGGGCGAAACGAAGTAACTGTGGAGCTCTTTTTGGCAAATAACCCAGATATTTCTCATTGCTTCTCTCCTTGCACGACCTCTTCGGCGGGGGCGGGCTCGTCAGCGACCTTTTCTTCACCCGTCGTTTCTGCACCCGTCAGCTGCAGGAAGATTTCCTCCAGGCTCATCGCGGCAGGCCGAAGCTCATTCAGATTCCATCCGGACTCCACGATGGCGCGCGCCAGATCGCCTCGGATGAAGCGATCCTTCAAGCTTTCTACTTCAAATATGGATCGGTTGCTGCGCGTTTCCTTGAACAGGACACGGCTGACGCCGCTCACGGTTTCCAATCGATGCTGGATGGTCTGCGCGTCGATGGCGGCATTGCGTCCTTCCACTTCCAGCAGCACCGATTCGGCGCCGCGCGCCCGATTCTGCAGATTATGCACGGAGTCGGTAGCGACCAGCTTCCCCTTGTTGATGATGAGAACCTGCTCGCAGGTCTGTTCGACTTCCGGCAGGATGTGCGTGCTGAGCAGGATGGTGTGATCAGGAGAGAGGCCGCGGATCAGATCGCGCGTTTCGTTGATCTGCTTGGGATCGAGGCCGGCGGTGGGTTCGTCGAGAATGAGAACGTCGGGATTGTGAATGATGGCCTGAGCGAGTCCCACGCGCTGCCGGTAGCCTTTCGAGAGCTTGCCGATGAGCTTGTTCCGTACGTCGGCGACGGCGCAACGCTCGGTGACTTCCGTCACGCGGCTGGCCAGGCTCGGGCCTCGCATGCCCTTCAGCTTTCCAACAAATGTGAGGTACTCGCCAACCTCCATTTCCGGGTAGACGGGCGGAGTTTCCGGCAGGTAGCCGATGCGCTTTTTCACTTCGAGCGGCTGCTCCAGCACATCGAAGCCAGCCACAGTGGCGGTGCCTTCGGACGGCGGAAGAAAACAGGTGAGAATGCGCATGGTCGTGGTTTTCCCGGCGCCATTCGGCCCCAGGAAGCCCACGATCTGGCCCTTCTGTACTTCAAACGAAATGTGATCCACCGCAAGCGTGTGGGAGTATCTCTTCGTGAGGCCTTGAACTGTAATCATAGTTAGACTCGGAGGAACTGCGATGACTGGCCGGAAGCGCCTCCTGGGAGGCCAGCTCCGATCAGGCTGCAATTACATAATAAGAACCGCTGGAGAAGAATGTCAATTTGGCAAGCAGATCGTGGTTCGCCCGATTTGTTAGACGTGCAGCCTGTCATTTTGTCAGGGCAAAACCCATAATTTGCATGCCTGCATCGACATAGATGACGTTACCGGTGACGCCCCGGCCCAGATCGCTGGCCAGGAAAACGGCGGTGTCGGCCACTTCCGCCGGGTCGGTGTTGCGACGCAGCGGCGCCAGCTTGGCGCCACCCTCGATCATTTTGGAAAGATCCCGAATACCGCGGGCCGACGTAGTCTTGACGGCTCCCGCGGATATTGCGTTCACTCGAATATTCGACGGCCCCAGATCGGCTGCCAGGTAACGCACGGAAGCTTCGAGCGAGGCTTTGGCCACGCCCATCACGTTATAGTTTTCGACCACACGCGTGGAACCGAGATAAGTGAGCGTCATTACGGAACCGCCTGAGGGCATGAGCGGCGCGGTAACTCGCGCCACCGCCACCAGAGAGTAAGCGCTGACGTCCTGGGCCAGCGTGAAACCGGCGCGCGAAGTTTCGACGAACGGCCGGCTCAGATCCTCGCGATTGGCGAATGCGATGCTATGCACCACGGCGTTGAGCACGATTCCCTGACCCTTGAGTCCATTCGATAAGGCGTCCAATTGGGTGTCCTGGGTTACATCGCAGGGGAGCACCTGGCTGGCCTGGAGCTCGGCGGCGAGCTCCTCGACCGTTTGTTTTTGGCGGTCACCCTGGTAAGTCAGGATCACTTCGGCGCGTTCACGGATGAACGCGCGGGCGATCGCGTAAGCCAGGCTCCATCGATTCGCGACGCCCAGGATGAGGGCGGTCTTGCCCTCCAGCAACTGGGACATGAACTAGACATTGTACCAGCCACAGATGAAACAGATCGATACGGATAAAGGTTTAGCGGTCCCGGAGCTTCAGGATCTGGAATAGGTTGCTGTAGTCGTCGGTCCAGGGGCGCAGGCTCGGGCGGTAGCGCGCGGGCTGCACGCTGGAAGACTTGAACGCGGGGTCGCGGAAGATCGCGGCGTCGCCTGAAACCAGCACCCAGTCGCTGTTTGAAAAGTAATCTTCGTCTTCGTCCTGGTCGTCAACGTCGACGGCGGTTTTGCCAAAATCGCGTGCGTTGCGGGCGACCACGGGGACCAGATCGAGATAGCGATTGGAAACATGCACGGCCAGGATGCCAGCGGGCTTCAGATGGCGGAAGTAGAGCGCGAAAGCCTCGCGCGTTAGCAGGTGCACGGGAATGGCGTCGCTCGAAAAGGCGTCGATCGCCATCAGATCGTACTGCTGGGTGGGCTGGCCTTCGAGAGTCAGGCGCGCGTCGCCGAGCAAGACCCGGTGATCGGCTTTGCAATCGCCGAGAAACGTAAACCAGGTGCTGGCGATGGAGAGCGCGAGCGGATTGATTTCGTAAAAGCGGAAGAAGTCGCCTGTACGGCAGTAGCTAGCGGTGACACCCGAGCCGAGGCCGATAACCGCCACGCGCACCGGCCCGCGCTTCTGCAGGTAGCCCATGGAGCGGCCCAGGCCCGAGTAGGGACCGTAGTAGCTGGTGGGATCGTCGCGGCGCTTGGCATCCATCAGTTGCTCACCATGATTGATGGTGCCGTGGATCAGGCGGCGCACAGCGGTGTCGGTGTCGCTCTCCGGTATGTCGCGCACGCGCAGAACACCATAGAAATTGCGCACCGAGAGCCGGAAGCGTTGATCGGCGAGATGCTTTTCGTAACCGAGATGGATGGCGAGACCAGCAGTGAAGGCGAGCATCGCCATTCGAACGGCAGTGACCGGAATCTTCCCCAACCATGTTTGAGAAGACTGTTGAGAAGGCCTCTGAGGCGAAATCCAAAGAACGACCGCGGCGAGCGCGCTGCAGGCCACCAAGGAAAGCGGAAGCTCCAGATAGGTGTGAAAAACACGCGGCGCGACGATGGCGACAAACAGACCTCCCAGCGCGCCTCCGAGCGCAATCATCATATAAAAACTGGTGAGGTAGCGTGGATCGGGTTTCAGGCGCGCCAGTTCCCCGTTGCAGACCATGCAGCAGATGAAAAGCGCCGCCACGAAAGTAGGGATGGCCCACGCGATGTTGGGATTACCTTCATTGGCATAAATCGCGTACGCCGCGCCGTCGAGCGCAATCGCCAACAGCGGCAGGAAGACGCCGCGGTGATAGACATTTTCGCGTTCGAAGCACAGGATGAAGCTCAACAGGTAGACGGCGAGCGGCAGCACCCAGAGGAACGGAATCGGCGCGACGTTCTGGCTCAGGTGATTGGTGATGGCGAGCAGCAGCGCGGAGGCGCAAGCGGAGAGCGCGGTCCAAAGTAATCGCACGGTCCAGCTAGGAGAAACTTCAGAGCTCAGTGGCGTTTCAGCAGGCGTGGCTGGTGGCTGGTGGCTGGTGCGCAGCGCGCTCCAGGCGATGGTTGCACAGACTGCCGCAAACACCACATAGATTGCCGACCATCCGTAGGCTTGCGCGTGTGTGGTGAGCAGCGGCTCGATCAGAACCGGATAGCTCAACAGCGCCAGCAGCGATCCGAAATTCGAAAGAGCGAACAGGCGATAAGGGAGCGCGCCGGGTTTGGCCGCCACGTACCAGGCTTGCAGTAAGGGGCTGGTGGTGGAGAGCAAGATGTAGGGCAGGCCGATGGTGACCGCGAGAAGGAGGAGAATGCGCAGTGAAGGATCTCCGGCGTGCGACGGTTTCCAACTCGGCGAAGGCAGGATCGGAAGCAGCGCCAGGCTGAGTGCCATCAGCGCGATGTGCAGCAGGGCCTGCTTTTTGGGTCGAAACCAAGTGGTGGACCAGTGCGCGTACAAGTAGCCGCCTAACAGCGCCGCCTGGAAGAACATCAGGCAGGTGCTCCAGACCGCGGCCGATCCGCCGAACCACGGCAGGATGATCTTGCCGATCATGGGCTGCACGGCGAACAGAAGGAACGCACTCAGGAAAATCGTGCAGGCGTAGAGGAGCATGGCGAGGTAATGTGAATGATCGCACAGACCGCACAGGCGCGATTCCCCTCCGATCCATATGTTAGACTCTAGGCGGATTGCGACTCGCCCCTGTCGACTACCTGATCCTGTCGCTGTATTTCGTTTTTGTACTTTGCATCGGTTGGATGGTCAAGCGCAAGGTCGCGACCAGCGCCGACTTCCTGACTTCCGGGCGTTCGGTCCCGGTGTGGATCACCAGCCTGGCCTTCATCGCCGCCAATCTCGGCGCGCAGGAAGTGATTGGCATGTGCGCATCCGGAGCCAAGTACGGAATCATGACCGCGCACTTTTATTGGATCGGCGCGGTGCCGGCGATGCTCTTCGTAGGCGTTTTCATGATGCCGTTCTACTACGGCAGCCGCGCTCGGAGCGTGCCCGAATACCTGAAGCTGCGCTTCGACGAGAAGACGCGCGCGCTGAACGCCGTCACGTTCGCGGTGATGACCGTATTCTCGTCCGGCATTTCCATGTACGCGCTCGGGCTGCTGTTCCAGCTGGTGCTGCACTGGAGCTTCACCGCGTCGGTGCTGCTTTCGGCCGCGATTGTTTTGGTTTACACCTTTCTGGGCGGGCTCACCAGCGCGATCTACAACGAGGTGCTGCAATTCTTCCTCATTGTTCTCGGGTTTGCGCCATTGGCGATTTTCGTGGTGATGAAGACCGGAGGCTGGAGCGGCATGGCGTCGAGGCTGCCGGCGGTGATGACGCACACCTGGACCTACACGGCGAAAGCGTCTGAGAATCCGATGGGCGTGGAAGTGTTCGGTCTCATTGCGGGGCTGGGTTTTGTGTTGTCGTTTGGCTACTGGTGCACGGATTTTCTCGTAGTGCAGCGAGCCATGGCCGCGGAGTCGATGTCGGCCGCGCGTCGCACGCCCTTAATCGCGGCGTTTCCGAAAATGTTGATGCCGTTTATCGTAATTGTGCCGGGCGTGGCCGCCCTGGCGCTGTCGCACATGGCGCTGGGCTACTCGATCCCGCTGAAACCCGACGGCGGTCCGGATTACGACCAGACTCTCACCACGCTGATGGCGCAATTTTATCCTTCCGGCATGCTGGGCCTGGGCCTGACGGCGCTGATGGCGTCCTTTATGTCCGGGATGGCGGGGAACGTCACGGCGTTTAACACGGTGTGGACCTACGATCTGTATCAAGGGCACATTCGAAAGCACGCGCCCGATTCGCATTACTTGTGGGTGGGACGCGTCACCACCATCGTGGGCGTCGCGCTGTCGGTGGGAACGGCATATCTGGCGAGCCACTTCAACAACATCATGGATTTTCTGCAACTGGTGTTCGGCTTTGTCAACGCACCGCTGTTTGCGACATTTCTGCTGGGAATGTTTTGGAAGCGCGCCACCGGGCATGGCGCATTCTCGGGATTGCTGGCGGGGACGGCCGCGGCTGCCGCGACGCACGGCTTGACCATCGCGGAAAACAAGGGCGGATGGCTGGGCGCGACGCTGCACACCTTTCCCTCCAGCATGGCGCAGAACTTCTGGATCGCGATTTTCGCCTGGTCAACGTGTTTCCTGGTGACTTTGGTGGTGAGCCTGATGTCGCAGCCGAAGGCGGAATCGGAACTTCACAATCTGGTTTATGGCCTCACTGAGATTCCGCATGAGGATGTGCCGTGGTACAAGCGGCCTACGCCGGTGGCCCTGATCGTGGTGGCGGCGCTGGTGCTGCTGAATGTGTTGTTCTGGTGATATGAGCGATCTGCGCGTTACGATTGGCGGGTTTTTCGTGCTGGTGGGCGCGATCGTAGGCGTCACTGGTTTGGTTGCGAATTATCATGCGCGGCTGGAGCCGGCCAACGTCAATCTCGATTGCGGGCTTTCGATGCTGCTCTTCGGAGCGATCATGCTGTGGCTGGCGTGGCGCAAGTCGCGATGAAAGCCGAGCCGGACTCGGACGCGGTGCTTCAGCGCGAACTGGCCTACTACGAAAACCTGTACAGCACGCATGGCCCGCGAATGTTCGCGCAGCCAGCCGTGGTTTTATTTCGCGAGTATCTGGTGCGCAGAATTCTGCGCGCCACCGGCGCAGGCGCGGAATCGCGCGTGTTGAGCATTGGCTGCGGCATCGGCGACACGGAGCTGTTGCTAGCGCCACATGTCGCGCACGTTACGGGCGTCGATCTATCACCCGCGGCGATTGCGGAAGCGCGCCGGGCAGCATTCGCGCGTAGCGTCACCAACAATCAATTCGTGACGGGAAGCTGGCAAACCGTGGCAATCGGCGAAGAGCCGTTCGACACGGTGTTGGCCATCTTCTTCCTGCATCACTTGCCGGACCCAGACCTGGCGGCATTCCCCGGCCAGCTCTTGCGGCTTCTGCGCCCTGGCGGCGTCTTCTACGCGTTGGACCCGAGCGCAAGGCGCCTGTCGGGATTTGTTGGTCAATTCCTGGTTCCTAGGCTGATGGAAAAATATCAGACCGAAGACGAGCGCCAGTTGTTACCGCGGCCGACAGCAGCGCCGTTCCGAGCGGCGGGCTTTGAGACGTCCACGCGCTGGTTCGATTTCGCGTCCACGCCGCTGGCCGGATTATTCCCGTCCTGGGGCGCCGGGTATCGGCTGGCGCGAGTATTGGACGAAGCACTGACGCGCGTGCCGTTGCTGCGCGAGGTCAGCAGCAATTTTGAACTGACCGCTCGACGCTAGCCGCGTCGCCTTTGCCTCCGGCGGTAAGAAGCAATGTTCACTGGCGTCCGCGCACCGCGTCTGGAAGCGACACATTGTTATCGGCGAGAATGGTCCCGGTGGCCCGTTCGAGCGCTGCGCGCGCCTTTAAATACGCACTCTTCGCCACCACCACGGTGGATTTGGCCTGAGCCAGAAAGCTCTGGTATTGAATAATGAAAAAGCTGGTGGACGCGCCCACGTCAAACTTGGCCTGCTCGGCATCCAGCGACTCTTGCTGCAGGGTCTCGGTCTGCACAGCGGCGTCGTAGGACGACCGCGCGCGACGCATGGCGATCACCGCATCCTCCACTTCGAGCTGCGCCTGCTTGCGTAGCTGCTGTTGCAGAATCTGACTTTGCCGCAGCAGGATTTCGTCGCGCGTGACGTCGGCCTGAGCGATGCGGTTGCGCAACGGCAAATTGATGTTGAGTCCAACACCATACGAGGGATATTTGCGCGTGGCCAGCTGTTCCAGAGCGTTGCCGTAGCCCCCCAGCAAAGGCGAATCGATGGGGGGAACAAGCGGATTGAGTTGCGCGGCTAAGGCATTATTTTGAGCGGTGCCCACCAGGTCGATTTGCGGGCGCAACTCGTTGCGCGAACCCTCCAGACTGATTTGCGTGTTGTCCACCTGCACGCCTGCCTGCGCTAAATCGGGCCGATTGGAAAACGCCAGCGAGACTAGCTCCTGAAGCGAGCGAGTTTCTTCCGTTCCGGGAACGTCGATTGTATCGGTGGGGATAATGCGCGCGTTCAGAATTTCAGGATCGTTGTCGGTGCGGCGCGTGATTATATTTTTGACGACGGCTTCCTGCTCCTCCAGCAGCCCGCGCGAGTTGATGAGATCCTGGCGGATGGAAGACACCTGCGCATTGGCTCGTGTCAGCTCGACGGGCGCCTGGGTTCCTTCATCCACCTCCGCCTTGGTGTCGGTGTAGAGCTTCTCCGCCGAGGCCAAAGTCTCTTCCTTTACCTTCACGTCTTCATAGAGCGCCACCAGATCCGTATAGAGGCGCACCACGCCGTAGACGGTAGCGATGAGCTGCTGCTGCACCAAAAGATTCGCGATCTTCTGCTCATTTTTTGAAATGCGGATGAAGCGGCGATTGACGGCCAGGCCGAACCCGCGCATGAGCGGTTGGGTGATCGTGAATCCGAGATTCGACGTGGTGTAGGGGCTAAAGGCGGTTTGCAGCGAGTTGGTTGTGTTGTAGGAATTGTTGAACCCCACATTGAGCGCCGTGCCCGGCCCAAAGCCTTGTGTGTAGCCGACATTGTAGTTGGCGTTGTTGCCGGTGAGTGCGTTGGCGCCGAAGGCCGCCGGATCGACGTCGGGCACACTCGAGCGCATCCAATTGACTTGTCCTGTGATCGCGGGATCAAACTGCGGAAGCGGAGAACCCGTGGAGAGGGGAACGGTCTGGAGCAGGGACAGATTGTCTTGCTGCTCGGCGAGCGCCCCCAGCTCGGACGGATTGGTGGGAACCGATCCCGCGGTAATGCTGGGCGTTGCCGCGGCCGTCACCAGCGGGCTGTCGGGTCCGCCCACTCCCACCGGCGCTTCAAACACGGTGTAGGTTAGTCCTCGCAGCACTCCGCCGCCCTTGGCGCGCAGCAGCTCGGTATCGGCCGACGGCAAAGAATACCGCTCGAGTTCGATATCGAGATTGTTTTCGATGGCCAGCGCGACGGCGTCCGAAAGCGAAAGATAAATATTGCCCGAGCGTAGCACCTGGCGAATGCGCGGCGAATTGGACAGATCCAAGGGCGCGATGGGATGCTCCACATAAGCGTTCTTCAACCAGCCAGGGAGCTCCGCTGGGAAGCCCGCCGGCGCGAGCAGGAGCCAACAGAGAAATACGACACTGATCTTTTTCATGGTGCGTGTTCTTTCAGGGTACGGCAGAGGCGAAGGACGGGCACGAGCTAGCGCGAGCGTTTGGTTCCACCTGCGTCGCCCGCGGCTACCATGACCGGATGAACTTTCGCGCCTTCCTGAACTGAATCGTTCGGATTCGCGATTACTCGCTGTCCGGCGTTCAACCCGGAGAGGATCTCAATATTGCTTCCATAATCCCGGCCGATGACGACGCGCTGGAAGTGAACGCGATCCTCGGAATCGAGCACGGCCAGCATGGTGCCCTCGGGGCGCACCGAAAGCGTATCGCTCGGCAGCAACAGGGGCGGATCCTTTCGGGGAAGATGGAGATCCACTTCGACGTACATTCCCGGCAGCAGCTTGCCTTCGGGATTCGGAACCTGAACTTCTACCAGCAGAGTCCGGCTGGAAGGATCCAAGGCATTGGCAGTGCGCGTGACGGCGCCCGAGAACTTACGCTCCGGCAGCTCCGGCGTGGCGAGCGACGCCATCTGTCCGACATGCACATCGGAGGCGCTAGATTGCGGGACGTTCAGGTAAGTGCGCAGCAAATTGGTTTGCGCAATGCGAAACAGCAGGGTGCTGCCGGTGTTGACCAGCGTTCCGACGTCCACGTTGCGGAGAGTTACCACGCCGGCAAAAGGCGCGCGCACTTTGAGATAGCCCTGCATATCGCTTAGGCGGCCGACGTTGGCCTCCAGCGCCGTGATGTTTCCTTTCGCGGCGTCCACGGCGCGTTCGAGCGCCCTGACGTTAGCGGCCTGGGCCTGGTATTGCGCCTGATACTGATCGTTCTCCTGCTTGGAAACTGCGCCGCGCTTCACCAGATTGTCCCAGCGAGAAGCGGTTACTTTAGCGATGGACTCGTTGGCCTTGCCCTGTTCGAGAGCGGCATTGGCGCGCGCCAAGTCCGCCTGGGCCTGCTCCACCGACGCTTGCGCCTGCCGCACTTGCTGATCCAGATCCGGCGCCTCGATTTCGGCCAGGAGTTGGCCGGCGGTAACGCGATCGCCAATGTCCACATAGCGGTGCAGGATGTAGCCTTCGGCGCGCGCCAGGATGGGCGCTTCCGTGACGGCCTGAATATTGCCGGGCAGCACCAGATCGCCGATGGTGGATGCCTTTTTCGCCGCGACAACGGTGACATCGGGCAACGCGTCATTTTGCGCGCTAGCTTCCGCCATCACCTGCATATCGCGGCGATGATGCGGGATGTAGCCGCCGAAAAATGCTGCCAGAAAGATGGCTGCCACCAACACCAGCAACAACGCAATTCTGCCGCCCGAAGGCCGCTTGGGATGTTCCAGAGCCGAGTGCGCTGAATGCGGCTTGTTTTGTTCGAGCTGCTGCTTCAGGCGCTGGATTTCGGCGCGCAACTCTTCTTCAGTGGCGGTGGTGGGCCGCTCAGGCGGATTATCGGGTTCGTCAATGGTGGATGATGTCATCTCGATTAAAAAATCTGAAATTCGGATTCGGGCAGCCCTTCGCGCTCTTCTTCCTCGATCTGGCGGTCGTGATCGATGGGCGCCTCGATGCGCAGGTAGCTATAGATGATCGGCACAATCAGCAACGTCGTGACGGTGGCCAGCAGCAACCCGCCGATCACCGCGCGGCCGAGCGGCGAATTCTGCTCGGCTCCCTCGCCGATTCCTAGAGCCATCGGAAGCATTCCGAGAATCATGGCGGCCGCGGTCATCAGCACCGGCCGCAAGCGCGTATAGCCTGCGGAGAGCGCCGCCGCTCGCGCGCCCTTCCCTTCCATTCTTTCGTCATTTGCGAAGACCACCATTAGAATACTGTTGGCGGTGGCGACGCCGATGCACATGATCGCGCCCATCAACGACGGAACATTCAGGGTCGTTTGCGTGACGTACAGCATCCACAGAATGCCGGCCAGAGCGCCCGGAAGCGCGCTCAAAATGATGAACGGATCTGCCCAGGACTGAAAATTGACCGCCATCAACAGATATACCAAAACGATCGCCGCGAGAAGTCCCAGGCCGAGCCGATAGAAGGAACTTTGCATGGTGGCGGCTTGCCCGCGCAGCATGATTTGCGTCGTGGCGGGAGTCTTGGTGTTCGCAATCAGCTTTTCCACTTGCGAGGCGACTCCGCCCAGGTCCCGTCGGTCGATGTTCGCGTACACGTCAAAAACCGGCTGCACGTTGTAATGATTAGCGATCTCCGGGCCGGTACTGTGTTCGATGGTGGCAACGTTGGACAGCAATTGCGTTTGATACGGCAGCGTGCCGGGATTAGCGTACGCCGCGGAATTTTGATTCGGCGCCGCTCCGGTAGAGGTGTCGCCCTGGCTGGCCACGCCGGCCGTCGAGCCAGCAGTATTGAAGGCCACCGGAGCGCCCCCGACCGAGACCGGAGTTCGCATCAGTTTGTCGAGGGAATCCAGCTTATATTGCGGCGTCTGGATCAGGACGTTGTAGCTTACCCCGTTCTTCCAGTTGAGCCAGAAGCTGGGCGCCACCTGGCTGCTGCCGCTCAGCGAAATGAGCAAACTGCTGGCCACGTTGTTCTGCGTCAGCCCAAGCTGCCCGGCCTTAATGCGATCCACGTTGATGCGCAATTCGGGCGCGTCCACCACCTGATGGATGTGGACATCCGCGGCGCCGGGAATTCGCGCAATTTGCTCGGACAAGCGCTGGGCAATCGCGTAATTCGGTCCGGAGTCGCGGCCGGTGACTTGCACGTCAATGGGTGCCGGCAGGCCGGAGTTAAGAATCTGATTGGTGATGTTGGCCGCTTCAAAAAAGAAAACAATGCCGGGGAACTTCTCGTGCAGCCGCTTGCGCAGGCGATCGGTGGTTATTTCGGTGGAAGTGTGATCTTCGTTCAGGGAAATGAGAATGTCGCCGTCGTTGCTGCCGATTACCGAGCTGTCTCCAAACGCCAGATTGAATCCACCCGGCGGCACGCCGATGTTGTCTAGAATGGTGTCCAGTTCGGCCGGGGGAATTACGGTGCGGATTTCTTTTTCAATCTCGGCGAAGATCAGCTCCGTTTTTTCGATACGCGTTCCGGCCGGCGCTCGCGCGTGCAAACGGATTTGCCCCGAATCCACGGTCGGGAAGAAATCCCTTCCTACCAGGAAAACCAAACCCAGCGAGCCCAGGGAAAAAATCAGGAAAACGGATAGAACGGCGGCGCGATGATCCAGCGCCCAGTCGAGCAAGCCGGTATAAGACGCGCGAAACCGCTCGAAGCTGCGATTGAAGGCGAAATGGACGCGCCAAATGATGGAATGGCCTTCGGCGGATCCGCCCTCGCCATGCTCGCCGGATCGATACATATCCACTTCCGGCTTCAGCATGTAGTGCACCATGGTGGGAATCAGCGTGCGCGACAACATGTAGGATGCAAGCATTGCGAAAACCACGGCTAGTGCGAGCGGAGTGAACAGAAACTTGGCGGCGCCCGTTAAAAGCAGAACCGGCGCGAACACAATACAAATAGACAGCGTGGAAACAAATGCCGGGATCGCAATTTGCTGCGCGCCATCTAGCACCGCGCGAACCAGCGGCTTCTTCATCGCCAGATTGCGGTGGGTATTCTCAATTTCGACCGTGGCGTCGTCCACCAGAATGCCTACCGCGAGCGCCAGTCCGCCCAGCGTCATCACATTGATGGTGTGGCCCATCAGCTTCAAGATAATGAGCGAAGTTAAAATCGACAGCGGAATCGAGATGCAGACGATGACCGTGCTGCGCCAGCTGCCTAGAAACAGCAGGATCATCAGGCCAGTGAGCAGGGCGGCAATCGCCGCCTCCCGGACCACGCCTTTAATGGACGCGCGCACGAACACCGACTGATCGAAAAGCTGCCGAATTGTCAATCCCGGCGGCATGCCGGCTTCGATTCGAGGCAGCGCGGCCTTTACCTTGTTGACGATGTCGAGCGTAGAAGCCTGGCCGTTGCGCAGGATGGTCAGCAACGCTCCGCGCGTTCCGTTGGTACGCACAATATTGGTCTGCACTGAGAATCCGTCGCGCACCGTCGCTACGTCTTTTAGGTACACCGTGGCCCCGTTCACCGTCTTCACCGGCAGATTGTTCAGGTCGCTGAGGATCTCGGGGCTGCTATTCACGCGCACTGCGTATTCAGTGTCGCCAACCTTGATAGTGCCGGCCGGTACGATCAGGTTTTGCTGGCTGAATGCATTGGATACATCGATCGGCGATAATTGTTTGGCATACAGCGCGTTCGGATCGAGGTCGACTACCACTTGGCGCTGCTTGCCACCGTATGGGCCCGGAACCGATGCGCCCTGAACCGTCGCCAGCGGAGTCCGGATGAAGTTATTCCCATAGTCCTGGATTTCCTGCTCGCTCAACGTTTTGCTTTCCAACCCCAATTGAATGATGGGCACGCTGGACGCGTCGTACTTAAGGATGTTGGGCGGGAAAATTCCGGGTGGCATAGCGCGCGTCACGACGTTCGCTATGGCCGAGATCTGGGACATGGCCAAGTCGATTTTCACGTTGGGTTGAAAATAGACATGGACCACCGACACACCGTAGTAGGATTGCGACTCGATGTGCTCGATGTCGTTGACGGTGGTGGTCATGCCCCGCTCGAAGACGGTAAGAATGCGGCTCTCCATCTCGGAGGGCGACATTCCAGCATAGTTCCAAACCACGCTAACGACCGGAATATCGATATAGGGAAAAATGTCGATCGGCATTGTGATAATCGAAGCCACGCCAAGCAGCAGGATGGCTACGGACATCACAACAAAGGTATAGGGGCGGCGAAGCGCTAGTCTGACTATCCACATACACAGCTCAAGCTATGTTAGTAAAGATGAGTAAACGGGGCTTCAGGTTAGTGGCCCTTTGGAGCTACCGGCGGCGGCGAAATCGTTGTATTTCATTCATTTTCCAATACTTCAGACCCATCCCCACCAGGAAAGTTTCGCCACGGCTGCCCGGGGGATCTACCATGAAAGCTGCATGGGATTTGCGATTTCCGTCGGCCACGGAGGTTTTGGAGGAGGGTCGCGCCTGCGCAAGATCCTGCTCAAGCACTTCGGTGTGCCGGCGGGTGAGATCGCAACGTCGGGGCGCCAGTTTCCAATTACGGCCCGGGTCGACATCCAATCGGCACTGGAGGATCTGTTGCGAAATCGTCCCGGCACGACGCTTCTTGGAATCCTCTCGCCAAATCCTCACGAGGCGCCGGCCCTCGCGCACACGCTGGCGGGAGGACACTTAGCGATCGACGCCGGGCCGCTGCAGCACGACGAAATCGATATCGGCGAGCCCGTCCCGGTACGGTGCCTGAAAAACGGGCTGTGGCTGTCACGAGAGAAAGATCTGCCCTTCGCGATCATGTTGGCTCCGGCCGGCCGGTTCGGCTTAAGGAGCGGCGTGCAGGTGGAAATTGCCGTCCGGGCTAGCGAGCGCGGGGCACAATTCTCGCAAGACCTGTTCCGCGATATCGAGGTGCTGGTGAGCCAGGGCCGAACGTACCGCGGGCGCATCATCTCTCTCGAAGGGCATATCGATCCGATGGGCGGCGGCAGTTTGGTCAAGGTGCATCGGCTGGCCAAGGTCAGTCGCGAAGATGTTATCCTGCCGCCCAAAACGCTCGCGCTGCTCGACCGCAACGTGGCTGGATTCATAAGTGCGCGCGAGCAGCTGAGATCGCTGCGGTTCCAGACGCGGAAAGGGCTTTTGTTTTACGGCCCCCCGGGGACGGGCAAGACCCATACCATTCACTATCTGGCTTCGCAGTTGCCAGACCATACCACCTTGCTGGTGACCTCGGAGCAAGTGGGGCTGCTGGACGAATATTTCAAATTGGCGCGTTTTCTGCAACCATCGATGATGGTCATCGAGGATGTGGATCTCATCGCGCGCGAACGCACGCGCATGCGCCACCCGGGGGAGGAAGTTCTTCTGAACAAGCTGCTGAACGAGATGGACGGGTTGCGAGAGGACGCCGAAGTGCTGTTTATCCTGACCACGAATCGGCCCGACCAGATCGAGCCCGCGCTGGCTTCCCGGCCTGGCCGCATCGATCAGGCGATTGAGTTTCCGTTGCCCGACGAGGAGGGCCGCGCCAAGCTGACGAAACTGTATGCGCGCGGACTGGATATTTCCGATCACCTCATGGAGCTGATCGTCAGCCGCACCAAGGGCGTGAGCGCGGCGTTCATCAAAGAGCTGATGCGCCGTTGCGCCCAGTTTCAGATCGAATTCTCGCGCGGCGACGTTCTTGCGCAGCCGGCCGTGGACGCGGCGTTGGAAGAAATGCTCTTTACGGGTGGAGCGCTGAACCGGCGTTTGCTCGGCGGCGAGGGCGTTGAGCGGATGGCTAACTGAACCTACTCTTGGCGCAAGGCGCTTATGGGATCGATGCGGCTGGCGCGCCGCGCCGGTAGAAAGCTCGCGAACAGGGCAGCGGCCACCAGAACCGCAATCATGGTGGCGAAGGTGGAAGGGCCCGTAGAGCGCACTCCGGCCACCAGCTTTTCCAATAGGCGTGCCGCGGCGAGAGCGCTGCCGAGGCCCACGACGATGCCGGCCAAAATCATGCGCAGACTCTGGCCGAGCACCAGCCGCAGGACGTCGTGCGAGCTGGCCCCAAGCGCCATGCGCAGACCGATTTCCGGGACGCGCTGGCTGGTTACGTAGGCCAGGACTCCATAGATGCCGATGCATGCCAGCAGCAAAGCCAGGCCGGCAAATATGCCGAACAGCATCAAAAGGAATCGTTGCCGGGCGAGCGAAGCGCTGGCCAACTGGTCCATGGTTCGGACATCGTACAGAATCTGGTCGCCAGTGTCTCCGCGCAGATTACGACGAAGTGGCTCGACAACTTGCAAGGGAGGGACGCTGGTGCGGATGGCCAGGGACATGAAGGAGGAGAACAGCCTCATGAGCTGGTCTGGAACTTGGGCGAAAGCATAATAGATTTGATCGCGCACCTTGGATCGATCGTCATCCGCAAGTCCCCAGTGGCGGACATGGCCGACGACGCCGACCACTTTAGTGGGGCCGATATTAGAGATCCAAAGACGCTTCCCGACCGGGTCCGCTGCGCCGAAGGCGTGTTGCGCTAGAACCTCGTCAATCACTACGACGGGTTCGGCGCCGATGCGATCGTGGTCGTCGATAAACCGGCCGCGACGCAGCGGGATTCCCATCACCTTCAGATAGTCCGGTGTTACCGTGGACGCCAACGCGATCGGCATTTGGTTGGGTGGCGGCGGCGTAGGGGTTGTCCAGTAGCCCAGCGCGTTTTGACCGACACTCATGGGGATGATGTCGCTGAGGGCGGCGGACTGCGCTCCAGGAACGCTGCGCGAGCGATCCAGGATGTCCTTCCAGCCAGCCCGTAATTGCACGGGGTCTTTATCAAGCGCGCCCGGTGAAAGAGCGACGCGAGCTACAAGAACGTGGCGGATGTCGATGCCCGGGTCAAGGGACGACAGCCGTAGAACCGTGCGGCCGAGTACGCCGGCGGCGACCAACAGCACCACTGCCAGAGCGATCTCCGATATCACAAAACCGCTGTGCAAACGGCGCGACGCTCCGGCGACGGTCCGCGCGCTGGAACGGAGTGCCTGTTCCAATTTCTGAGCGGGAGCACGCAGCGCAGGCGCCATGCCGAAGAGAAGGCCGGACGCGAGAGACGCGGCTACCGCGAGCAACAGCACATACCAATCGAGATGGACTTCTTCAGCGCGCGGCAAACTTCCGGGCCAGAAGACAATGAACGGTCGGACGCCGATGGCCGCCAGCAGCACACCGAGCGCGCCTCCGCAGAGTCCCAGTACAGCGCTCTCGGTCAGACATTGCCGAATCAGACGGCCACGGCCGGCTCCGAGCGCTACGCGCATGGCGAGTTCACGCTCGCGCGAAACTGCACGAGCCAGCAGCAGGCTGGCGACATTGACGCAGGCAATCAGCAGTACGAGACTGACGGCGCCCAGCAGCAACCACAGGGTGGGACGCACCTCTCCGACCAAATCCTGGTGAAGCGGATGTTCCACCATCCGGCGGCCTGCGTTCGATTGAGGATATTGTTCCGCTAGATGACTACCGATCAGTGTCAATTCCGCTTGAACCGCGCCAGCCGTCATCCCGGGGCGGAGGCGCGCTACCACGTGAAGCATACGCGCTTCGCGATTCTGCATTCTTGGTTCCGTCACCTGCCCGAGCGGGGTAAATACATCGGCCTCACCGTCCAGATGGAAATTGGGGGGCGCGATGCCGACCACGGTGTGGGGCTTTCCGTCGAAAACGATCGGCTTACCAACGGTCGATGGGCTTCCACCGAAGCGGCGCTGCCACAAGCCGTAGCTGATGATGGCGACCGGCGCTGCGCCAGGGCGATCGTCCTCGGACAGGAAGGCTCGACCGCGCGCGGGAGGGATTCCGAGAACGGTGAACAGTTCCGACGAGATCTCGCGGCCGTCGATGTATTCCGCCTCTCCGGGCTCACTCAGTGTTCCTCCGCCGTAGTTCCACGCGGCCATCGCTAGCGAGCGGCTGTTGCGCTCACAATCGCGAAAATCAGGGTAGGAGAATCCCCATTGTTCGCCGTACTTGTCTGTTTGGCCGTGCAGAGTAACCAGCCGTTCGGGCTCGGGATACGACAGCGGCTTCAGCAGCACGCCGTTGACGACAGTGAACATGATGGTGGTGGCGCCGATGCCAAGGGCGAGTGTGCAGAGCGTGACGGCCGCAAAGCCGGGCCGCTGCCGCAGAGCGCGAAGCGCGTAGCGGAAGTCCTGTAGGAAATCCTCCAGCCAGCGTGTCCCGCGGGCGTCGCGGCATTGTTCTTTCACTTGCTCGGGACCGCCGATAGCAATCCTGGCTTGCTTGCGTGCTTCTTTGGGGTGCTTTCCGCGCGCGATCAAATCGGCGGCGTGCTGGTCGAGGTGGAAACGCAATTCCTTTTCGAGTTGATCTTCCATTTGTTTCCGACGCCACATCCGATGCCACCAGGTCATTGCGCTACTCCTGGCGCAAAGCGCTCATCGGATCGATACGGCTGGCGCGCCTCGCCGGTAGATAACTCGCGAAAAGCCCGGCGGCCACCAGAACTGCAATCATGATGGCGAAAGTAGACGGGTCCGTGGAGCGGACGCCCGCCACCAGCTTCTCCAAAATGCGGGCTGCGGCGAAAGCGATCCCGAGACCCACGCCGACGCCAACGAAAATCATTCGAAGACTCTGGCTTAACACCATCCGCAGGACATCGCGAGAACCGGCCCCGAGCGCCATGCGCAGACCGATTTCCGGGACGCGCTGGCTGGTGACATAGGCCAGGACCCCATAGATGCCGATACATGCCAGCAGCAGAGCCAGACTGGAGAAGATACCGAACAGCATCAAAAGGAATCGTTGGCGGGCGAGCGAAGCGCTGGCCAACTGCTGCATTGTTCGGACCTCGTAGATCACTTGATCGTTGGTCGCTCCACGCACAGACCGCCGTAGAGATTCGACTACGCTTAACGGATCGATGCCGGTGCGGACGGCAATCGACATGAGTTCAGACCACCGACGCAGATCCGAGTCTGGGACTTGGGAAAAGGGATAGTAAAGTTGATCGCGCACTTGAGCTTGATCGTCGCCGGCTAGCCCCCAGTGCCGGACGTGGCCCACCACTCCCACCACGCGAACCGGCTGCGGGCCCATGTCCGGAACCCATAGACGCTTGCCAACGGCCTCTTGCCGGCCGAAAGCGTGCTGTGCCAAAACGTCGTCAATTACCACGGCGAGCTCATTTCCCATGCGATCGTAATCGTTGAGGAACCGGCCTTTGAGCAGTGGGATTCCCATAACCTTGAGATAATCCGGCGTAACGGTGGTGGCCAATGTGATGGGCTGCTTATTCTCCGGCGGCACGTCCGCCGTGGTCCAATAACCCAGTTGATTATTGCCTTCGCGCATCGGGACGGTATCGACCATCGTTGCCGACTGCACTCCCGGCACGCTCCGGGCGCGCTCCAGGACGTCCTTCCAGGCCGCGCGTATCTGCCCCGGATTTGCGAGGGTCGCGGGCGAGAGCGCCATCCGCGTAACCAATACGTTGCGAACGTTGAGGCCTGGTTGAAGGGAGGACAGCCGCAGCAACGCGCGCCCGAGCGTTCCGGCAGCCACCAACAGCACCACCGCCAGGGCGATCTCCGCTACCACAAAAACGCTGTGCAGACGGCGCGAGGTTCCTGCCACGGTTCGCGCTCCGGCGCGCAGCGTCTGCTCCAGTTGCTGAGCGGGTGCGCGCAGGGCCGGCGCCAGGCCGAAGAGCAGACCGCTCGCGAGAGAAGCCGCTAGCGCGAACAGCAGCACGCGCCAATCGACTTGGACTTCTTCAGCGCGCGGCAAGCTGCCGGGCCAGAAGAAGATGAAGGGGCGGAGACCAATGGCGGCGAGCGACACGCCGACCGCGCCTCCCAAAAGCCCGAGCACAGCGCTCTCGGTCAGACATTGGCGAATCAACCGGCTCCGGGCCGCGCCGAGCGCCGCGCGCATGGCAAGTTCACGCTCTCGCGAGATTGCGCGCGCCAGCAGCAGACTGGCGACATTTGCGCACGCGATCAGCAGTACCAGGCTGACCGCGCCCAGCAGCAACCATAGCGTGGAGCGGACGTCTCCCACGTCCGGACGCAAGGGTTTCGCCGCGAATCCCCGGTCCTTATTCGTCTCCGGATACTGTTGGGCAAGATGTCTGCCGATCAGAGCCAGCTCCTCTTGCGCCTGGATGAAAGTCGCGCCGGGACGCAGGCGCGCGATCGCGGTAATAGGATGCGGGCCGCGGCGCTGCAGATATGGCGCCGGGTTTTGACCGATGGGCGTGTACACCACCGCATCCTCGTCGTCCAACCGAAGGCCGGCCCGTGTGACGCCGACCACCGTATAGCGCTTTCCATCCAAAACCAGCGAGGCGCCAATCGCGGCCGGGTTTCCGCCGAATCGCTGTTGCCACAAACTGTACCCGAGGATTGCCACCGGCGCCCCGCCGGGCCGGTCCTCTTCAGGTAGGAACGCGCGCCCCAGAAATAGCGGTTCGCCGAGTACGGAAAACAGGTTCGATGAAGCACCTAATTCATCTACATGCTCCGCTTCACCGGGCTCGCTCAGCGTTCCAGAGTCATAGAGCAAGCCTGCCAGAGCCAGCGATCGGCTATCGCGCTGGCAATCCAGAAAATCAGGGTAGGCCAGGTTCTGCTCGCCATAGAGAGCGACGTTCCATGTTTCCGTCTTTCCGTGCACCGCTACCAGCCTGCTTGGATCCGGATACGGCAGCGGCTTCAGCAGAACGCCGTTGACGACCGTGAACATGACGGTGGTGGCGCCGATGCCGAGGGCCAGCGTCGAGAGCGCGACGGCCGCAAATCCCGGCTTGTGGCGCAGGGTGCGCAGCGCGTAGCGAAAATCCTGCAGGAAATCTTCCAGCCAGCGGGTGCCCCTGGCGTCGCGGCATTGCTCCTTCACTTGCTCGGGACCGCCGAGACCGATCCTGGCTTGCCGCCGTGCTTCGCCGGGAGGGAGGCCGCGCTCGACTAAATCGGCGGCGTGTTGGTCGAGATGGAAGCGCAGTTCTCTGTCGAGTTGCTGTTCCATTTGTTTTCGGCGCCACAGGCGATGCCACCACTTCATTCCACGCCTCCTTCGGCCATTCCTAGAATCAGACCCACAGCTTGCGTCAGCCGCTGCCAACTGGCGGCTTCCGTTTCGAGCTGCGCCCGGCCTTTGCGTGTGAGGCGGTAGAACTTGGCTTCGCGCCCAGTCTCGGTCTCCTGCCAGTCCGCCGCCAGAAGGCCCCGGTTTTCCAGCCGATGCAAGGCCGGATAGAGCGAGCCTTGCGGAACTTGCACTACATCGCGCGAGACCTGTTGCAGCCGTTGCGCGATGGCGTATCCGTGCACCGGGCCCAGTCCGATAACTTTCAGAATCAACAAATCCAGGGTGCCCTGCGGGAGATCCGATTTGCTTGTCATCGTATACCTCGATCTTCTACATGTTTACCACAGCATGTGCAGAAGCGCAAGGTATGGCGGCGCGGCGGAAGGGCCCGGGTGATCTTTCTAATGCCCGCGGTTTCCGGCGAGATGCGGTCTAGTCCGTCATCCCCTCATCTCCTTGATCGTACATACATCATATGTACACTGGAATTTGTTGGCTGAGCAGAGGTTCGTCACGCTCGGCATGGGACTCAAAGGGCGCGTTCTGGTCGTGGTTTACTGCTACGGTGGCGATAACATCCGGATCATCTCAGCTCGATCGGCCGAACGGCCTGAGCGCGAACAATACGAGGCACAGCGATGAAGAATATCTACGATTTCAGCAAAGGTAAGCGCGGCCGTGTCGTGGTCAAGCCGCCCTCGGAACTCGGAAAGGTGAGAATCACCATCCGGATCGACGAAGACCTGGTCGATCACTTCGGCGCCATCGCCGATCGGTCTGGCGGTAAGGTCGGTTACCAAACTCTGATTAATTCGGCTCTACGCGAATACGTCGAGGGGAAAACGCCAAAGTGGGCGGAGACCCTCCGCCGCATTTTGCGAGAAGAAATGGACAGGAAACAGCGCGGCCTAGCGCAGCGCCGCCGTGCCCGTCCTGTATAATCCGCCTATGCTACGCAGAGATTTCGTCACCGGCCTGGCCGCCGCGAGCGCCGTAGTCTCACGCGTCTCCGCGCAGACGCCCGCCGTGGTCCCGCGCAAGGGGCGCTTAAAACAATGCATAACGCGAGGCGTGTTCGATTCGAGCATGCCGTTCGAAGACATGTGCCGCGAAGCCGCGCGCCTGGGCTGCAAAGGCTTCGACCTGGTTCCGGCGCAAAACTGGCCAATTCTTAAGAAATATGGCCTCATCCCCACCATGCGGCTGCCCAACATGGGCGTCACGATACCGGACGGAATCAATCGCAAGGACGTCCAGGACGATCTGGTGAAATCCATGCGCCCGGCCATCGACGAATGCGCCGCCAATGGATGCCCCAACCTGATCACCGTCTCCGGCAGCCGACGCGGCATGTCCGACGCCGAGGGCGCCGACAATTCCGTCGCGTTCCTGAATCAAGTGAAGGCGCAGGCCGAAGACAAAGGCGTCACTATTTGTTTGGAGCTGCTCAACAGCAAGATCGATCACAAGGACCAGATGTGCGACCACACGGCCTGGGGCGTCGAGGTGTGCCGCCGCGTGAACTCGCCGCGCGTCAAGCTGCTGTTCGACATTTATCACATGCAGATCATGGAGGGCGATATCTGCCGGACCATCCGCGGCAACTTCCAGTGGATTGCGCATTTCCACACCGGCGGAGTGCCGGGACGCCACGAGATCGACGCAACGCAGGAGCTGAATTATCATTTCGTGGCCCAGACCATCGCCGAGCTGGGCTTCACCGGCTACATCGCGCACGAGTACAAGCTAAGTCCGGGGCGGGATGGAATTCAGACGCTGAATCAGGCCATCGAGATTATGGACGTGTAGGCCGCTGGCTCACGCGCTCGGTTCAGAGATGGATGATCCCGCGCTGAATAGCGGCCGTCGCGGCCTGCGTGCGATCGTCGACGCTCAGCTTGCTCAGGATATTTTTCACGTGATTTTTCACAGTGTGCTCGGCGATGCCGAGCTGGTAGGCGATTTGCTTATTCCCGCGGCCCTTCACGATCAGCGCCAGCACCTCCATTTCCCGCGCGCTCAAACCCGCCGGCAGCGTGCTGGATGCAAGCGCGGCGGAAACACTCGGGGGCAAATACTGCTCGCCGTCGTGCACCGCGTGGATGGCCCGAATCAGTTCGTCGTGTAAAACATCTTTGGTCAAATATGCTCGCGCTCCGGCTTGCAGCGCGCGGCGGATGTCTTCGTCCCCGCCATAGGTGCTCAGCGCGATGATGCTGGCATCCGGGAACTCGGCGCGAATCGCAATGATCGCATCTACGCCGCTCAGGACCGGCATGCGGACGTCCATCAAGGTTACGTCCGGCTGGAGTTTGCGGTACAGCTCCAGCGCCTGCATTCCGTTAGCGGCTTCTCCAATCACCGTCATGTCGGGCTGCGTGTTGAGGATGGTCTTCACGCCCACGCGCGCGATCAAATGATCTTCGGCGATGACGATTCGAATCGGATTTTCCGGACTCACGAAAGCGGCACCGTCACGTGTACTTCCGTACCCTGGCCAGGTTCGCTGTGCAGTTGCAGCTCGCCCCCCAGGCGTTCGGCGCGTTCGCGCATGCCCAATAGACCGAAGTGCCCGCCGACTTCAGAGAACGCTTCATCCTGCTCGAAACCTTGCCCATTGTCGGCCACGCGCAAACTCAGCTTGCGGCTGGCCATTGCGAGATGAATTCGCACCTGGCTGGCGTGCGCGTGCTTCACGGCATTGGTAACGGCTTCCTGCGCGATCCGCAGGAGGTGTTGTTCGGTTTCCTCCGGAAGCGGGCGGTTCTCGCCTTCGACATCCACGCGAATGTGTACCGGCGAGCCCGCGGTCCACTGGGGCGCGGCTTCGGACAGCGCGGCCGGCAGGTCGTGACCTTCCAGCGCCGACGCGCGCAGGTCCATCACCGAGCGGCGCGCCTCGGTCAAACTGTGCCGCACCATTTTGCGGGCCAGATCCAAATGCTTGCGTGCCACCTCCACACGGCCATTGAGCGTTAGCGCGACGGCGTCCAATTGCGACGAAATCCCGACGAAGCCTTGCGCCAGGGTGTCGTGAAGTTCGCGGGCCAGCCTGCCGCGCTCTTCCAGCACCAGCGAGAATCGCTGGCGAATCTGGCGCAGCCGCAAGTTGTACAGACCCCAAATGCCCGCGGCCGCCAGGGCGGTGCAAAAATAGCGGAACCAGGCCGTCTCGTAGAAGTGCGGTAGCAATTCGAAGGCGAACGAGGCTTCGCCCAACGGCCCGTTGGGAACGCCCGCGCGCACGGTGAAGCGATACCGTCCGTGCGGCAGGCTGTTGTAATTGGTAACGCGCCGCGCCACTGAGCTGATCCAATCGGCATCCAGTCCCTCCAGCCGATACGAGTAGCGTACCCGCTCAGGGGCGCTAAGATAGATGCCCGTGTATTTGAACTGCATGCGGCCGTTGCCCGGTGCGAGCCTGGCGCCATCGGCGACCGCAATAGGATGTCCGTCCACCGCGACCTCCAACAAATGCACCACCGGAGCCGCGGCGGAAGCCGGGTGATCGTTCGGATCGAGAACGGCCAAGCCCTGGCTTGTGGGAAACCACAGCCGTCCATCGCTGCTTCGGGTTCCACCGCCGCTCGACGGATACCCGGGAGCGCACTGCGCGCTGCGAAGGCCGTCCGCCACTCCATAGTTCACGGGCTGGACTTTGCGGATTTTGCCGCCCACAAAATCCCAAATGTCTTGCTTGCGGATGCGGCAGATTCCGCGCGTGGTGCTGAGCCACAGCCACCCCTGGCCGTCGTCTTCGATGTGGGAAACGTTATCGCTCAGCAGGCCATCGCGCACCGTGATATGAAAAAACTGGCCGTTCCGCAACGCGTCCAGCCCGCCGCCGAAAGTGCCGATCCACAGCGTGCCGTCGGTACCTTCCACTAAGGATCGAATCTGATTGCTCGACAGGCCATCGGCGATGGTGTAGAGGCGCAGCTTTCCTCCGTCGGCTTCATTGCCCCGCCGCCACAGGCCCTCGCCGTAGGTGCCGGCCCACAGATTGCCATCGCGCGTTTCGCACAAAACAACGGCGTCGTTGTTGAGCTGCGAACCGCCCGGGATCGCGATGCGCGAGTGGCTGCCTTCGAGCTCGCTTACGCCGGCCGGGGATGCCACCCATAGCTTGCCGCCGCGGTCTTCGAGAAAATCGAACGCGACCCGGCGGTTGAGCGGATCGTTCAACACCGGATTCAAGAAATGGCCGTCGTGCATGCGACTGGGCCCTCCGCGGGCGGCGATCAGCAAGTCGCCGTTGCGATCCTCGCGAATCGAGAAAATCTCGTTGCTCGGCAGCCCGTCCTTCTGCGTATATACGCGCGCCGGCTTTCCATCCGCCCATTGCACCAGGCCGCGATCGTGAAAGCCGATCCAGATCCGGCCGCGGTGGTCCTGATAAACAGTGGTCGGCTCATCGCTCGGCAGACCTTCCGATTCACCGTACATGCTGAACAGATCGTTGCGCAGACGATTGAGTCCGCTGTTCATTCCCACCCAGAGGTTGCCCTCGGTGTCCTCGAAAATGCAGCGCACCCATTCGCGTTCGTGCGAGCTCGCCAAGGGACTGCCGACGAAGCGCCCGTGCTCCAGCCGCGCCAGTCCGCCATCGGTTCCGGCCCAGAGATTTCCGTCGCGGTCCTCCCACAGCGAACGTACGAAATTGTCGGGCAATCCGTCTTCGCGTCCATAACGCCGCAATTTGCCGGCAGGGCTGCGCGTCAGGATGCCAAAGCTTCCCGCCACCCAGAGGTTGCCTTCCCGATCCTGCATCAGCGTGCTGGCAATGTCACCGATCTCGGTGGGTCCGAAAACCGGAACGAACCGATCGCCTTCCCGCCGGGCGACTCCACCGAATCCCGCGACGTAGATGTCACCGTCACGCCCGCAATAGATCACGCGCAACGCTTCGATGGGAAGGCCCTGGCGCGGGCTGTAATTGGTGAATTGTCCGTTTTGGAAGCGATTGACATACACGCCCGCCACCACCCAGATGCCCCCGGATTGGTCCTGGGTGATGGAATTGATCGAGGTGTCGCTCAGCCCATCTTTCTTCGTGAAGGTAGTGAATTTTCCGTTGTGATATCGCGTGAGACCGCCCAGCGTGCCGATCCACAGGCTGCCGTCCTGGGCCGCCCACAGCGCCGCGACGCTATTGCTGGGCAGCGCGCCATTCTCTTTGTTGAACACCACGAAATCGTAGCCGTCGAACTGCGCGAGGCCCTCGTCGGTGCCCAGCCACAGATACCCATCCTTGGTTTGGGCGATCGCGCGCACCGTATCTTGCGGCAGGCCGTGCTCCTGAGTCCATACCGTGCGCGTATATTGGGACAGAGCGCGGCTGGGATTGAGACCGAACGCAGGTTTAGCCAGTCCGCCGAGCGCAATCGCGGCAAGCGTAATGGCTATAAGATTGGCCTTGGCCCACACTTCCGAGTGTAAATGATTTGGTGCAGTCGGCCGAGCGCGGGTATGGGAGAATGTTTCGATAAATGCCGAGTCGAACGGTCTCAATCCTGATTGCGCTAACGGCAGCGTCCGCGCACGCCCAGTGGATCAATTACCCCACGCCAGGGACGCCGCGAACGCCGGATGGCAGACCGAACCTCACGGCTCCCGCCAGCCGCGCGTCCAATGGTAAACCGGACCTGTCCGGCGTCTGGCAGGTCGAGCCCACGCCGCCTGGTGAAATGAAGCGCCTCTTCGGGGATTTAAGCGTCGAGAACGTGCTTGGGGACAGCTCGCTCGCATACTCGAAGTATCTTGTGAATATCCTCCTGGATTTCAAGCCCGAGGAGTCGCCCCTCCGGCCTGAGTTCGCGGACGTGCTTCGACAGCGGGCTAAGGAGACCTATCCATTGACACGTTGCCTGCCGCTCGGAGTGCCGGCTGACGACTTGCTCCCCGGTCCCTTTAAGATCATTCAGACGCCGGGGCTAATCCTTGTGCGAAATGAGTACGAAAACACCTTTCGCCAGATATACACGGATGGCCGCAAGCCTCCGGCCGATCCCGAACCCTTATGGCTGGGGTATTCGGTCGGAAGATGGGACGGCGATACCCTCCAAGTGGACACAGTAGGATTCAACGACAAGAGCTGGCTGGATGGCGTCGGACACCCGCATAGCGAAGCCCTGCACGTGACGGAGCGCTTCCTGCGTCGCGATTTTGGCCACCTGGACGTGCAGCTCACAATCGACGATCCGAAGGTCTACACAAAGCCATTCTCGGTTAAGTTCACTGAGCGCCTGCTTCCAGACAGTGACGTTCTGGAATATTTCTGCGCTGAAAACGAAAAGGACCGCACCCACATAGGAGCTAATTGAGTGTACGATCGCCGCGCGGTGCCCGTGTACCTGCTGATCACGTTCGCGCTAAGCTCGGTGCTTTATTTCCTGATCATCAAGTCCGGACACCTGGGCGGAGCCGGTGGCATGTATGTGACCTTGCTGATGTGGTGCCCCGCGTCCGCGGCAATGCTTACCTGTAAGTATCTCGGCCGGGACGTCGGAAGTCTCGGATGGAAATGGGGCCAGGCGCGCTATCAGGTGATGAGCTACCTGATCCCGCTCGCTTACGCGACGATAACGTATTCGATTGTCTGGATCACGGGGCTAGGCGACTTCTACGACAAGAAGTTCGTCGATGCAATTATCAAGAGCTTCGGCTTGGGCCCGCTCCCGCCCTGGGCGGCAATTTCCCTCTACCTGGTTTTTGCCGGAACTGCCGGGATGGTGGGCAGTTGCGCCACTGCGCTCGGGGAGGAAATCGGCTGGCGAGGATTCCTGGCGCCGGCTCTGGCTACGCGATTCAGCTTTACCTCTACCGCCCTTATCTCCGGCTGTATCTGGTCCGTGTGGCATTATCCCATCCTGATCTTCGCCGACTACAACGCGGGCACGCCCACCTGGTACGGTCTTACCTGCTTCACCGTGATGGTGGTCGCCATGAGCTTTATCTTTGCGTGGATGCGGCTCAAGTCCGGCAGTCTCTGGACCGGAGTCCTGCTACATGCCAGTCACAACCTGTTCGTTCATCACAACGGACACGGGCCGAACGAAATACGTGATCGGCGAGTTTGGCGCCGGCTTGGCGATTGTGTGCATTTTCTTCGCTGCGTATTTTTGGTTGCGGCGCGGCGAAGTGACGCCTTCGGCCGCCGACGCGAGAGCCGTAGCCGCGTAAACGCGCCTTCTCTTACCATTCGGTGTATACTTTGATTAAAGACGGTAATTGCGCACCGTTGGCACGAAAAGTATGAAGATACTCGGGATTTTGCTCTTGTTGGGAATCTCTCCCTCCGCGATCCTGCTAGCTCAGTACCCCTACCCTTATCCGCAGACGCGCCGCAATGTGACTCCCGGCACGCCCGTTCCGCCCGCGTATAAAGACGTGGCGGGCTCCTTTCATGGAAAGCTCAAGGAGCTGAACAGCAAAGAAATCATGATTGAAACCGACGACGATCAAACCGTTTCAATCCGCCGCTCGCACAAAACCAAGTTTCTGCAAGGGAAGAAATCGATCAAGCCTTCCGATATCGACCTCGAGACGCCGATCACGGTAGACGCCACCGAAGACGCGGATCTGAAGCTTACAGCGGTCAATGTGACGGTGGACCCGCCTCCGAAGAAAAACGACGACAGTAAATAAGCTGACGCAGAATGCGTAGGCGCTGCGTTCTGATTTTCTGCCTTGTGTTGGCTGGTTGCGCCCGCTCCAATCTTCCGCTCCTCCAGGATCTTTCGAAGCAGGAGGATCTGTCTCGCTTCCTGCTTCAGTCGGTGCGCGGCGTTCGCGATGGCGATCGTTTGACGGCCCAGGTTTTGGTCAGCGATAGCTCCTCCATCCTGACGCTGGATCTGCATTTCGCGATCGGCTCGCCCACCACGCTGCAATCGGGCAATTGGCGCTGGTCGCGTCCCGGCCGCTTGGTGGATGGCACGGTGTCGGCGCGCTCCGTGACGTTTCTCGGCGGCCAGGATGGTCCGCCCAGTATCGGCGGCACTTTCGATCTCCTTGCTGGCGGCCACGCTGGTTATCGCGTCACGCTCCCACTCACGGCGCTCCCGCGATCTTTTCGACCTGCAACTTCAAGCCGGCAACGCCCGTGACGTGCACCCGCGCGCCAGCCGGAACAGGAGTGTTCGCGACGGCGTCCCAATATTCGCCCCGGACCAGCACCTGCCCCTCCGGTTCCAGCGCGGTGCGTGCGACGCCGAGTTCTCCGATCATTCCCTGCGGTCCGGTGAGAACCTTGTTGCGCCGGGCTTTCACCACGATTGAAACCAGGAACATCGTGATGGCCGCGAACGGGAGTGCCACCGCCAGCGCCGTGGAAAGGTGAATGCGCATTTCGGGCGGCCCGTTTACCAACAGCAGCGCGCCCAGCACCATCGAGATGGTCGCGCCGATTCCGAGCATGCCGTGCGATGCGAACTTCGCCTCCAATACGAAGAGCGCCAGCGCCAGCACCAGCAGCGCGACGCCGGTCCAGTTGATGGGAAGAATGGAAAGCGACGAGAGTCCGAGCAGCGCGAGAATCGCTCCGGCGATGCCGGGAAATATCAACCCCGGCGATGTGAATTCGACATACACGCCCAGCACCCCGAGCACCAGCAGGATGAATCCGATGTTGGGGTCGGCGATTGCCGAGACCACACGCTCACGCAGTGTCTCGCGCACCTCAGTTACCGTCGCTCCGGCCAGGTGTAGCACCTGCTTGTGTCCGTCCCAGCGCGTAATCTCGCGGCCGTCCAGCGCTTGAAAAAGCTGCGGCTCGCTACTGGCAATCAGATCGATCAACTTTTGATCCAGCGCTTCTTTCTCGGTGAACGACTTGGCTTGGCGTATGGTCTGCTCGCCCACCTCGCTGTTGCGGCCGCGCCGCGACATCATGCTGCGCAGCATCGCTGCGGCGTCGTTTTCCACCTTGTCGCGCATCACCTGATCCATTTGGCCGACCATGAGGACGGGCGACGACGCGCCTGTGTTCGTTCCGGGCGCCATCGCGGCAACGACGCCGGCTTCGAGTATGAAAAATCCGGCCGATGCTCCGCGCGCTCCGCTCGGAGTCACGTAGGTCACCACTGGAACCGGTGAGGCATCCAGTTTCTGGATGGTCTGGCGCGTTGCGTCCATGAGTCCGCCCGGCGTGTTGATGCGGATCAAGAGCAGCTCGGCGTTTTCCGCTTTCGCTTGCTCGATCGCATGGCCGACGATCTCCGCGGTGATGGGGCTGATTTCGCCGTCGATGGATACGGCGATCACCTGTGGTCCGGGGCTCTGAGCGAACGCCGTCGCGCCGTAGAGGAGGGCGAATATGCAAACCAATCGCAAAGCACATTCACTATAGCTTTTTTCGACCTCGGCTTCACGGGTTGCAGTTATTGTGGTATCGCGCCGGTGCGAACTTGAATGACACCCGCGTCGGGCTGCTCGGTGGACTGTAGGAAGTAGATCCGCGATCCGTCGTAGTTCACCGCGAGCGGCCGTGAACCGCCCAAGATCCCCATTGGCTGGGCCACGGAAAACAGATGCTCTGGTGCGGCGAACTGCATTTGCTCGCCACTGCCTTGAACAACCACCGACCAAATATGCCCCGGATCGTAGTATAGAATCTCCTTACCGTCGCCTCTCCACACGGGAAAATTGCCGGTACTGGCGATTTGCCTGCGCAAACTCCTACCGGAAAGTGGTTGCACATAAATCCCCGGTTCCGTGTAAGGGTGGTAGACAACCCAATTCCCGTCAGGAGACATCGCGACATTGTCTACTCGCTGGCCCACCAGCGCCGTGGTTTGGTTCCCCGGCAGAGACAAGAGGTAAAGTCCAAATTCATCGCTATATACTATCCAGCGGCTGTCTGACGAAACGCCGTGCACCAGGATTCTTCGACCGGCGCTAGCCGGAATCTCGCCCAATTCGCGGAGTCCACGCGAACCATCCAACGACACCTCCATCACTTTTGCGCCTAAAGACTGAATGAGGCGGGAACCGTCAGGCGACCAAAGGGTCAAGACATTAGAACCGTTGCCAACGCTCACCCGGCCGGAGCCGTTGGTTTCCATGATCCAAGAGCCCGCTTCGCCTCTGGCGACGAAGTGCGCCTCGTCGGGCGAGAGATTGACAGTTCCGATAGGGGCGGTAGCTCCCGCCACTCCGGTTCGATTCCCTTTGCGGTCAAACACGAGTAGTTGCGACACGATGACTGTCCCGCTGCGCCAGACCAGCGTGCCCGAACGCGAAACGGAGAAATTCGCGGTGCGAGGTCCGGGGTCGGAGACGACATGCTCCTGGACCAATTGAGGTTCGCCAGCCAACTTCCGAGCACTCAGATCGAGCCTTTGAGAATAAAGATTGTCGTCTCTGACGAATACGATGCGCCCGCCGCCAGCGGGCGTAAACGTTACCGAAGTGTCGTTGTTGAAGAGGAACTTCACGTCCACGGCTTTCCCGTCGCGCAGCGTGGCGAGATAGATCTGGGTGCCCTCGGAGCCGTTGGGAGAGAACGCAAAAAGGAAGTCCCGTCGCCCCGGCAGAAATTCGGGATTATAGTACCGTCCATCCTTAAAGCCCTGCACCTCCACCGGGACCACGCGGCCCCTCTCAGCGGAGAATGTATACAAACCATCGCCTCCAGGCGAAGAGTCGAATTTGGCACAGAGAATGGTGCCGTCCTCGCCCCAAGTTCCACCGCGCTCGGCTGTCAAATCTCGAGTGACTAGTTCCAGAGCTCCACGCGGCAGATGCAACTTAAACAGACCCTTAAGAGTCGAGAGCGCGATGGATTGGGAGTCAGGGGCCCAGAATGGCGTGCCGCCGAAGTCAAAGGGGGGCACGCTCTGCGTATCGAGCGAGTCGAGGCGGCGTACATGAAGACGATTGTCGTTCGTGCGAAACAAAACCGCTGTGCCATCGGGTGATATCTTCTCGAGAATGATACCGCCGGGATTCGGCAGCTCGGTGCCTTTGGGAGGAACAATGCTCAGTGCCACGCTGGGCAGCGTCATAGCGGAAGGTCGTGCAGTTCGCGCCATCCACCCGATAGCCATGGCGGCGATGGCCAAGGCGGCGGCCGCAAGCCAGGGCAGCCATGTCGCGCGGCGCGGCGCGGCTGGCTCCGCGTGAGAGTCGTCGAGCAGTTTCCACACATCGCCGATGTCACGCAGCCGGTTTACCGGATCTTTTTCCAGACAGCTTTCGAGCAGCCGTCGCACCCGCCCTGGCGCTGCGTCCAGGTCAGGCTTATCTTTAATCACGGCCGCCAGGACCTCGCTAACGTCATCTCCAGTGAAGAGACGCTTGCCGGTGATGAGTTCATAGAGGACTACGCCGAAGGCCCAAATGTCAGCGCGCTTTGTCGACATTTTTGCCGCGCGCTTGCTCGGGCGCCATGTAAGCCGCGGTGCCGAAGATCATGCCTTCGGTCATGCCAATTGTTAGCGTGGGCGAACTGGACGGGTCGGCGTTCGACGCGCCTGAGACCGGCCCGATCTTGGCCAACCCGAAATCGAGAACCTTTACTGTTCCATCAAGCTTGATCTTGATGTTCCCTGGCTTCAGGTCGCGGTGAATGATGTTCTTCTGATGCGCGGCATCCAGCGCATCGGCGATTTGACGCGCAATTCGCAAAGCACTGTCGAGAGGCGTCGGGCCTTTGGGTGCCTCGCCCTCGATGTACTCCATCACCAGATAGTTCGGGCCGACGTCGTAGATCTGGCAGATATTGGGATGGTTCAGCGCGGCGATCGCCCGAGCTTCGTACTCGACCCGCTCCGAGAAGTTTTCATGCAAGATCTTAATCGCGACCAGCCGGTTCAGCCGCGTATCGCGGGCGCGGAAGACTTCTCCCATACCGCCGGCCCCAATGGGCGCGAGAATGTCGTAAGGTCCTAACTGCGTTCCAGGAGCAACGGACATTAGAGATATTGGAGTGATTCTACCTGAGATGAGCCCTCCGCCTCGGCCGACCGCACCGATTCGTTCTTTGAGAATGCGCGCTCAGCGTTGGGTCCATGAGTTATTGTGCATAGATGAGAACGCTTGGCAAGCTGATCGCTGCTGGAGTACTTGTATTTGCGATGCTGCAGTTGGTGCGGCCCGGCATTCCGGCTAAGGCCGCCACAGCAGAGCTCCAAGCGCCGCCCGCCATCAGACATATCCTCGATAAGAGCTGCTATAGCTGCCACTCAGACCAGCGCCGGCTCTCGTGGTTCGACCAGATCGTCCCCGCATATTGGCTGGTGCGGCACGATATACTGACCGCGCGCGAGCACTTGAACTTCTCTACCGTCGGCTCCAAGCCCGCCGCCGCGCAAAGGGCGAGCCTCTTCGAGGGAGTAAGCATGATCCAGCTTGGATCCATGCCGCTGCAGAACTTCCTTAAGCTACACCCGGACGCGAAGGTGACCCCCGAAGAACTGGCGCGCCTGAAAGCCTATCTCGCTCCGTGGACACAAGCGCCGAATCAGCCGGCGAGCCCTGCTGCTGTAGGCTCGGTACCTGTTTCTCTAGCGACCGTGCCGCCCGAGTTCGACGGATTCCCGTTCGATCCGGCCTTCAAAACGTGGAAGCCGATCAGCACCACGGACCGCGGCGACAACAACACCTTCCGCTTCGTCCTCGGCAACGATGTCGCGGTGAAGGCCGCGCAATCGGGCAACATCTCACCCTGGCCCAATGGAACGCGCTTCGCCAAAATCGCCTGGCAGCAGGAGCTCGGAGCCGACGGCTTAGTGCATCCCGGCAAGTTCATCCAGGTGGAATTGATGCTGAAGGACGCTGTCCGCTACAAGAACACTGAGGGATGGGGCTGGGGTCGCTGGCGCGGCCTTGACCTGAAGCCGTACGGAGAGGACGTGCATTTCGTGGACGAATGTACAGGCTGCCATCAGCCGATGCGCGGCGATGACTACGTCTACACGCTTCCGATGACGAAGGCCACTGTCAGCGGCAATCAAGTGGTGAATAATGACGCCGCGGCAATACCTGCGAACCTGCCTTATCAGCCGCTCGGCTGGAACGCGATTACGATGTACGTTGACCCGAAGAACCAGACGATGGCCACGCTCTATGGAAACGACTTAGCCGCGCAGGCTGCATCGAAAGGCCCGGCGTATACCCCGGGCGGGGTGCTGGCGCTGGTTACATGGGCGCAACGCGACGATCCACACTGGTTTGGGGCGCGCATTCCGGATATGCCGCGATCGGTCGAGTTCCTGCAAGTTGGCACCGCGGGACAGACCAGCTTCCAAAGCTTCACGGGGACTGCGCTCACGCAGGATCATCCCACGGCAAGCGGGGTAACGCAGCGCACCAGCTTTATGTTGGGTTTGGCTCCCGCGCAGCTACCGTAAGCTCTTCGCGAACGCCGCGCTCACCTTGCGCCACGTAGCCGACAAATCTTCCGGCAAGACGCGCGTTTCAGCGACCGTTGTCATGAAATTCGTGTCCCCCGGCCAGCGCGGCAATACGTGCATGTGAATGTGCTCGGCGATTCCGGCGCCCGCGCTTTCACCAAGATTCATTCCCAGATTAAATCCCGGCGGCTTATAAATTTCCTGCAAATGCCGCTCGGATTCTTGCACCAGCAGCATCATCTCTTCCAGCGTCTCGTGTGACGCGGCTCTCAGGGAATCCACATGTTCATACGGCACCACCATCAGATGGCCAGTGCTGTAAGGATACAAATTCAGAATGATGTAGTTCCTGCGAGCCCGGTAGACCACCAGATTTTCTTCGTCTCGCCCGGCGACCGCGGCCCGGCAGAAAACGCACCCGCTGCCAGTCTTCTCTTTTTGAACGTACTGGTAGCGCCACGGACTCCACAGGTGGTCCATAAACTTGGAACTTTTGTGTTAGCTGTGCGAGGGTTCGCCGCCTGGAGCGGGTTCCGCGGCAGGCGCCGCCGCAGGCTGGCCGTCATTGCCGGAGGTATTCACCAGGTCCTTCAGTTCCTTGCTGGGCTTGAAGTAGGGAATGCGTTTGGAAGGGACTTCCACCCGAGTACCCGTCTTTGGATTGCGGCCCACGCGGGGCTGCCGCTGCCGCGTGCGAAAACTGCCGAATCCCCGGATTTCGATCTTATCCCCCGAGCGCAGGGACCGAACGATGCTGTCGAAGATGGCTTCCACGATTACCTCGGAATCCTTGCGGGTCATTTCCACAACCCGGGAGACTTCCTCGATCAACTCAGCCT
>Ga0302326_10002808_pt1 | contig 41857 bp, 38 predicted proteins | sample Palsa_T0_3_FD_202264 | JGI IMG/M metagenome (GOLD analysis project Ga0302326, IMG submission 202264) | Peat permafrost microbial communities from Stordalen Mire near Abisko, Sweden - Palsa_T0_3 | ecosystem: Environmental > Terrestrial > Soil > Palsa > Peat permafrost | place: Sweden: Abisko...
ATGAACTCCACCGCCGCCATCAAAGCCTTCTGCGGCGAGCGCGGAGGCCTGGTCTGCACCTCATCCAACGCCCGCGCCGCCTTCGAATGGGCATTCGAGCGCGGTCGGCGCATCTTTTTCCTTCCCGACCAGCATCTGGGCCGCAACACCGGCCACGCCATGGGCATCCCGCTCGACAGGATGCCGGTCTGGGACCCCTGGGCTCTCCAAGGCGGCCAAACCAAGCTCGCGCTCCATGCCAGCCGCATTCTCCTCTGGAAAGGCCACTGCTCCGTCCACCAGCGCTTCTTGCCCAGTCACATCGATCAGGTCCGCGCCAAATACCCGGGCATCCAGGTCATCGTCCATCCCGAGTGCCGCTGGGAAGTCTGCCAGAAGGCGGACGCCCTCGGAAGCACCGAGCGCCTCATCAAGATCGTCGAAGACTCGGCCGCTGGCTCGACCTTTGCCATCGGCACAGAAATCCATCTCGTCAATCGGCTAGCCAAACGCTTCGCCGCCGAAGGCAAGAAAATCATCACGCTCGACGACTCCGGCTGCCTCTGCACCACCATGTACCGCATCAGCCCGCAGCACCTGGCCTGGGCCCTCGAAAACCTCGTCGAAGGCCGCGTCGTCAATCAGATTCAGGTCAAGCGCAGCGTCAAGCACTGGGCCAGAATAGCCCTCGACCGCATGTTGGAAGTCTGAAGAAGACAGTTGCGGGCCTGGAAGTCGCCAGCATAAGCCTCTAATCCGTATCGGAGCGCCAAAGGCGCGCTTTATCCCAGCCCAGGCATCGCCCTGGGTCAGTCGGTATCACGACAGATAAGAGGGCCGAAGGCCCGGCCTATCGATCCATACCAAAGGAATATATGCAAAAGATGGCCAATCCCCCAATCCAACAAGAGCCAGATACCGAACGACTCCAGCGCCTAAGCGCCAAAGCCTCCCGCAAAAACGCCCAACCCCTTACCGAATCCGAAATCGAAGCCGCCGAAGAAGAAGCCCTGGCCTGGGCCCGCCGCGCAAATTCGTGCTGATCGACACATCCAGCCGGCCCGATTAAGCGTTAAACTTAGGAGCAGAGACTCTTAAAATGAAAACATTCACATTAGACGAAGCTCAATCCATGCTCCCGCTCGTCGAGTCCCTCCTCAATCGCGCCCTCGAAAGCAAAAGGGCCGCCGAGCAAATCGACGATGAACTTTCCAATCTCGCCCGCCGCATTCACCTCACCGGAGGCATGTACATCGACGTAAGAAAAGTCGCCGCGCGCCGCTCCGAACTCGAAAAAGAGATCGAGCGCGCCCGCGAATCCCTTGGAGAAATCGACGAAATCGGTGTTCAGATCAAAGATCTCGACACCGGCCTGCTCGATTTCCCCTGCAACGTCGATGGCGAAGTCGTCCTTCTCTGCTGGAAGTCGGGCGAACCGGCCATCGAGCACTGGCACACCGTAGAATCCGGCTTCCAAGGCCGCCAGCCCATCGACGACCGCTTCCGCCGCCGCACCAACTCCAGCAACCGCCCCAACTGAGACACCCGTCGCAAGGTAACAATTCCAGCGCCAACGGCGCGTCGTGATCCCAGCCCAGGCCATCGGCCTGGGTAATGAGCCAAACGAGGGACAAAGGGCCGAAGGCCCGATTTATCTTCGCGATTCAGGTCATACTCGCTCACGCGATTTCCCAGTCTCACCGCGTATCCTGAACTCTCCCATGTATATCCCTGAAGATCAGGTTCGCGCCGCTCTCACCTACGAAGCCCTCATCCCCGCCATCTGCCAGGCATTAATCGACTACTCCACCGGCAAAGTCGAACAACCTCTCCGCCAAGTCCTTCGAGTCAAAGACACATCCGGCAATCCCACCGGCTGGTTTGCCGTGATGCCCGTCATCTCCGGCGAATACATGGCCGTCAAAACCGTAACCTTCTACCTCGGCAACGCCAATCTGACCAGACACCTCCACACTCACCTTGCCACCATCGAACTCCTCGACCGCGCCACCGGCGAGCCGCTAGCCGTCATGGATGGCCGCCTGATCACTGAAATGCGCACCGCCGCCGTCTCCGCCGTAGCCGTGCAAGCCCTCGCGCCCAATGCGCAAACCCTCGGCATCCTCGGCAGCGGCGTTCAGGCCCGCGCTCACATCCAAGCCCTGCGCCAAATCAATCCAGCCTTCCGCATCCCCCGCAGCATCCAAATCTGGTCCCGCAACCGGGAAAAATCCGCCGCCCTCGCCGCCGAAACCGGCGCTATCGCCGCAAGCATTGAAGAAGCCGCCGCCTCGGACGCAGTAGTCACCGTCACCTCATCCACCGAGCCCGTCCTGCAAGGCAAATGGCTCTCACCCAACTCGCTCGTAGTCGCCGTAGGCGCGGTAGGCCCGCAACTCCGCGAACTCGACGACGAAGTCATGCAGGGAACCCTCATCGCCGAATCTCGCCAAGGCTCCGAAAACGAGTCCGGCGACGTCATCCTGTCCAACTCCAAAGTTCACGCCGAAATCGGCGAAATTCTGGCAGGCATCGCGCCGCCCATCCCACCCGGCCGCCGCGTCTTCAAATCCCTCGGCATGGCCATCGAAGACCTCACCGGCGCAGTCCTCGTCTGGAAATCCCTGCAAGGGTGTTGATCATCCGATACCGTCGTTCGTCAGTCAGCATCTAACCGCAAAAGACTGTCTCCCGAGGCAAACAGCATGGCCCAGCAATTCGATTCCATCGTCATCGGCGCCGGCCAGGCCGGCCCAGCCCTCGCCGGCCGTCTCACCAAGAGCGGCCGCCGCATCGCCTTCGTCGAGCGCAGCCTCTTCGGCGGCACCTGCGTCAACACCGGCTGCATCCCCACCAAGACCCTCGTCGCCAGCGCCTACGCCGCCCACATGGCCCGCCGCGCCGCCGACTTCGGCGTCCAGATCACGGGGCCCATCCACGTCGATATGATGGCAGTCAAAGCCCGCAAGGAATCCATCCTCGCCAAATCCCGCGACGGCATCGAGACCTGGCTCCGCGGCATGGAAAACTGCACCGTCTTCCACGAACAGGCCCGCTTCCTATCCAGCCACGAAATTCAAGCCGGGGCCGAGACCCTCAGCGCCAAAGAAATCTTCATCAACGTAGGCGGCCGCGCGCTCATCCCCAACATGCCCGGCATCGACAAGATCTCCTACCTGATCAACTCCACCATCCTCAATCTCGAAGAGCTGCCGCAGCACCTTGTCGTCGTGGGCGGCAGCTACATCGGCCTCGAATTTGCCCAGATGTATCGCCGCTTCGGCAGCGAAGTCACGGTCGTAGAAAAAGGCCCGCGTCTCGTCCAGCATGAGGACGAAGACGTCTCCGCAACCATCAAGGAAATCCTCGAAGCCGAAGGCATCCACATCCGCCTCAACGCCGAGTGCATCGCTTTCGACCCCGCAGAAAAAGGCGCCTACGTCCATATGACCTGCGACGCCGGCGACCCCAAAGTCCACGGCACCCACGTCCTGCTCGCCGTAGGCCGCATCCCCAACACCGCGGATCTCGGCCTCGACAAGGCAGGCATCCAGACCGACGAACACGGCTACATCCAGGTAGACGACCAGCTCCGCACCAATGTCGAAGGCATCTGGGCCATGGGCGACTGCAACGGCCAGGGAGCCTTCACCCACACCTCCTACAACGACTTCGAAATCGTCTCCGCCAACCTGCTCGACAACGACCCTCGACGCGTCAGCGACCGCATCCACGCGCACAATCTCTACATCGACCCACCCCTCGGCCAGATCGGCATGACCGAGACGCAAGTGCGCAAATCCGGCAAGCCGGCCCTCATCGGCACCCGCCCCATGACCAAAGTAGGCCGCGCCGTAGAAAAAGGCGAGTCGCAGGGCTTCATGAAGATCCTCGTAGACGCCGAATCCAAAAAAATTCTAGGCGCATCCATCCTCGGCACCGGCGGCGACGAAGCCATCCACTGCATCCTCGACATCATGTACGCAGACCGCCCCTACACCACACTCCAGCGCGCCATGCACATTCACCCCACCGTCTCCGAACTGATCCCCACAGTCTTGGGCGATCTCAAACCGCTGGAATAGCAAGCAGTATGAGTGGTTAGTGTGAGTGCGAAAGGCCGCGGATGATTGGCAGTTGTTTTTCACACTCACACTTCACACTCACACTGTCTTTCACGGCTTCCCCCCAGCATTCCACTCCGGCCGCCAAGTAGTCGCCGCCAGCCATCGCACTGGCCCCACCATCGACCCAATCGACCGCGTAAGAAAATCGAAGTCGATCTTCGAAATCTCATCGCTCGGCTGGTGATAATCCTTGTGCAGCCCAAAGCTCGAAACCGTCTGCGCAACGATCCCCTTCTTGGCCAGCGCAAAGTTATCCGACCGCTGAAAGAAATGCTCGCCCGGATGCGGATCGGCCGCTATCGCCGCCCCATGCTGCGCCAGCGTCGGCCCCAGGTTCGACCGCTCATAGCCAGTCAGCCAAAGTCCGCCCGTCTTCAGCGCCGCATCCGGCCTACCAATCATCTCGAACTCCAGATTGGCCACAATCTCCGTCAGCGGCACCGGAGGATGCTCCAAGAAGTAGCGATTCCCGTACCCGCCCAGCTCCTCCGACCCGAAGAGCGCAAACAAAATCGACCGCCGCGGCCGCGTACCCTGACTCAACGCCCGAGCCAGCTCCAGCACCGCCGTCGTACCCGAAGCATCGTCATCCGCCCCGTTGTAAATGCTGTCGCCATTCACCGCCTCGCCCAGCCCCAGGTGATCCAGGTGCGCCGTCAGCAGAATCACGTCTCTCACCGGCCCAGGAGCGGCCGCGGCATTCGTTCCGCGCAAAAGCGCCAGCGCATTCCACGTATCCGTCCGCTGGTTCTGGTCGAAACCATGCTTTTTCAGCCGCTCCGCCAGCTTCTCCGGCATCGGATCGGGCAGCGGAGCCCGCTGAATGTACCCGCCATTCTCCGCCGCCGGCTCCAATCCAAACGACTGGAAGAGCGAAGCCGCATACAGCGCCGCCAGATGCTCATCCCGCGTCCCCGATCCGCGCCCATGCAACTCGTCGTTGGCCAGAAACCCAAGCTCCGCCCGGACGCAAACCGCACAAATCCCCGTCTCTCGTTTGGAACCAGGCTTCCGCGAAGCTTGTCCGAAAGAACAGCCGCCCCAGGCCATCAGGAGCAAAAGAAGGAAAGCAAACTGTCGTAAACGCATTGCAGGATTGTAAATCCCAACCTGGGCAAGCGCTTCCGTCCCATCCTGCGTCAGATTCTTAAGGCTTGCCAATTCGATTCGGGTTCGATCCGGGGCGTTGCAGCGGGTTACCCTAGGTGTGCGCCTGTTTTTCGCAACCAGCTTCATCCAGGTCAACGCAAGCGTCAGCAAGGAGTCTTACCAATGGGGCAGGGAAGTAGAATGCGGTTTTTCAGGTTGACAGCAGCGTTGATCCTCGGAGCAATGGTTTCAGCCATCGGCCTCACCGGCTGCAGCGGCTTCTTCACCCCCGTCGGCACCGGCGGCAGCACCGTCGGCACCGGTACCGAGACCTTCGTCTACGTCACCAACCTGGGCGGCACGCTCACCGAGTATTCGCTCACCAGCGGCGTCCTCGCCCAGCTCAGCGGTAGCCCCATCACCCTCCCGCTCGCGCCCTACTCCATCGTCGTCGCGCCCAACAATGCTTTTCTCTATGTAGGAACCGGCACCGGCGTCTTCATGTACACCATCAACTCCGACGGCACCCTCACCGAAGGCAACGGCGACAACGTCGCCTACGTCAACGCATCCAACTCTTCCCTGATCGCGCAGAGCATGGTTATCGACTCCACCAGCTCCTGGCTGCTCATCGCCTACCGCAATTCGCAAGTTCTCGACGCCGTCCAACTCACCCCCACCACCGGACTTCCCACGGGAGCCGTCTTCTCCATCAATTCCAGCCCTCCCGCCACCGCTGCGCCGCAGCTCGCCATCTCTCCTGCCAACAATCAGGTCTTCGTCGCTCTCGGAGCAACCGGCACCGAAGGTCTCGCCTTTAACGCAGCCAGCGCCACCGCACCCCTCGGCCCATGGCCGTCCGCCGGAGTCTCGATCAAACTGCTATCCTCCGACGGAGGCGTCGCCGACACCGGCGTAGCCGTCGATCCAACCTCGACCTACCTTTACATCGCCGAGCAGAACAATAACGCCGCCGGCACGGCCGTCGCCGGCACCGTCCGCACCATCGCCACCGCCAACCTGACCCCCGACCTTGACGACGAAACAGTAGGCGTGGGCCCAACCGCCGTCCTGGCGGATCTCTCCGGCGCCTACGTCTATGTCACCAACGGCACTGATGGCACCATCTCCGGATTTTCGCTCGACACCACCACCAAGAAACTGGCCTCACTCGGCCCAGCCTTCCCCACCGAGCAGTCACCAGTAGCCCTGGTCGAAGACAGCACCAAAAGCTATGTCATGGACGTAGGCAACCTCGCCAACCCCAATCTCTGGCTCTATAGCTTCGACGCCAGTTCCGGCTCAGCGGGCCTGCTCGACGTCGGCGCTACCACGTCCACGGCCAGCGTCAATCCATCCGCCTCCAACGGCATCGCCGTCACCCACTAACTTCAAGCCCGGCCCTGTCCCAACCCGCGCAGTTCGCCGCCGCCTCATACGTGCTCTGCAAGAACTCCAGCAGCAGAGCATCGGGATCGTCAGCCGTCCGAACCTCCTCATACGGCAGCAGGAACTCCCCAAACTGCGCATCGAACCCAGCCTGCGCCGGCCTGATCGGAGTCGCCGCATAGGCCACGGGCTCTGGATACGCATAGCTGTAAAAGAACGCCTCCACCCCCGGCGCGCCCGGCCAGAATCCGCAACTGCTCACCTCATGCGAATACGCGTCGCGCGTCACGCGATCCGGCAGCCCAGCCATGCTGGGATGCTCCGGCGCAGGCCGTCCCGAGAAGCGCGTGCAAGCCAGATCCATCGCTCCCCAAAACAGGTGCACCGGGCTCACCTTGCCCGTAAACCGCGCCCGAAAAACCGTGAAAACCCGCGTTGTCTGCAGCAAAACACTTGAGAAGCGCCGCGCATATTCCGCATCGTACGCCTGATGCGTCTCGTCCTTCTCAAACGGAATCGGATTCGCAATCTCCACCGGCGTCGGCCAGATGCGCACCGGAGTCCCCAGCTCCGTGAGCGCCTCCATCACCTGCCCGTAAAACGCCGCCACGGTCATCGGCTTCAGAGCCACAGTCCTCAGCCCGCCTTCACTCGTCCTCAGCAGCAAAGCGTGCCCGATAAAATCGAAATCGATCTGCAGCATCTGGCTTCCATGCGGCATCGGCGAAGTAGTCAGGCCGCAAACTGTAGGGTAGAGCGTCACATTCCAGGTATGGTTGATCGCCGGCATCAGCGCCAGCCGCACCTTGCCCACGATCTGCATCCACAGTTGCAGCGTGGCGCAGGTCTCGCTCCACTCCGCCTGCGGCAGAGCCGGCCAAACTTGATTGATCCCGCTTCGTAGATTCCCGTCCGTCCGTGGCATAGTCTCACCTCATCCCGCCCAGGCAATCAAGAGCCAGCCAATTCTACCGGCGCAGCAGGGCCGGCGAAAGTCACTGTTTCTTTTCTTGACAAACCCATCGCCCAGCCCAATCCTAACCTCATTTGAAACGCGCCGGATTTGAAACGAGCCCGACGGCCCACGCACTATTCGCACAGAGCCATTCACGCTCCATAGCCTGGAAAAGGACGAGGTACGCGCCATGCAAGAGAACTACGAAGAGAGGCTACAGAACAGCGGAAGATACTGCTCGATCATGATCCTCTACCAGGAAGGCCCCATCAGCCAGGAGATCTGCGAAGTCACGCTCAACCTGCTCAAACTAGCCGAGCAGTGCTGGAACCCAACCTCGTTGAAGGCACTTGGCAAGAAACTCCCCTCAAGCCGGGACGCAGCGGGCAGAATCGGCATCGTAGTCGGCGGCGGATTGCATCACCGTCTCTACGACCTCGCCAAGAAATCCCAGGCCGCCGGCTGGCTGCCGCCCGAGCTCAAGATCACCCGCCCGGTCAACCGCAAAGCCGATCCCAACATCACCCTGCGAGGGCTCAATTCCGCCGCCGGTCCCGACTTCGTCCTGCGCGGCAAATTCGGCGGCCAGCAGATCGATGCCGCCTGGGACTTCACCACCAACAACGCCCTCGCCAGCCACTACGACCGCGACGTCCGCGGCAATTTCTGGACCAGCTACATCGCCATCTGCTACTGAACTCCCACGTTGCCCCCGGCGTTATACGATGGGTACGCACGCGGGAACCATTCCGCTCATCCAACAACCATGCAGCCGATCCCGAAGACCTCCCTGCACTCCGCGATCCTCCTTGGCCTGGCCCTCCTGTGCGCCGCGTCCGCCGCGGCGCAAACAGCTCCAGGCCACACTGCGGCTGAGCCTGATACCTTCACCAACCCGCTCCTCGACTCCGGCCCCGACCCCTGGGTCGTCTGGTGGAAGGGCTATTACTACTATTCAAACTCCACCGGCAAGAACCTGACCCTCCGCAAGACCGCCGACATCACCGGCCTGCGCAACGCGGAAAAGAAAGTCGTCTGGACCCCCGAGCCAGGCCATCCCTGGTCCAAGGAGCTATGGGCTCCCGAACTGCATCGTTGGGGCAGCAAGTGGTACATCTACTTCGCCGCCGATGCCGGCGACAACGCCTCCCACCGCATCTACGTTGTCGAAAACCCCAGCGACGACCCCATGGAAGGCGACTGGACCCTGAAGGGCAAAATCGGCGACGCAACCGGCAAGTGGGCCATCGACGCCACCACCTTCGAGCTGCATGGCCAGCACTATCTCGTCTGGTCCGGCTGGAAAGGCGACCGCGACGGCGAGCAGGATCTCTTCATCGCTCACATGAGCAATCCCTGGACCATCGATTCGCCGCGCACCCTCATCTCCACTCCCACCTATCCCTGGGAGCTGCACGGCGACCTGCCCGGCCGCCACGTCAACGTCAACGAAGGCCCCGAGATCCTCATGCACGGCAACAAGGTCTTCCTGGTCTTCTCGGCCTCCGGCTGCTGGACGGATTTTTACGCGCTGGGCGTCCTCGAAGCCCATGCTGACGCGAATCTTCTCGACGCCAAAAGCTGGACCAAGCTCGATCACCCATTTCTAAGCACCGACCGCGCCGCCGGAGTCTACGGCCCCGGCCACAACGGCTTCTTCCAATCCCCCAACGGCCAGGAAAACTGGATCATCTACCACGCCAATCCCGCCCCCGGCGAGGGCTGCGGAAACCTCCGCTCCCCGCGCATCCAGCGCTTCACCTGGAACCCCGACGGCGCCCCCAACTTCGGCGCCCCGGCACCCCTGAGCCAGCCGCTCGAAAAGCCCGCACAGTAGGAGCCGCATTCCCTATCGGCTTCGGATGTAAAGTAAAACTTCAAGGCCTATGGTATGACGATGTCATGGATGCAGCTTCTGCTCTAAATCCGGCACATACAGGGGCTGCGCGTCGTCTTCCAATCGATGTGCCGCCGCCAGCGCCAATTCATAGGCGGCTCGCGCACTGCTCTTGTCGCCTGACGCCATCTGTGCGTCTCCCAGGGCTGTCTGCGTCAGTACATTCTGCGGCTGCAAAGCGACGGCCTTCTCTGCCGCATCCAAAGCCTCTGCGGGCCTATGCTTCCTCAGCAGCATTTTCGACTTTTGGACTGCTCCCAACGCCGCCGCTTCATGCACATCGAAATCGCCATGGTACACAAACACGCTGTGATCGATCTGCTCCGCCATCGGCATCCACCGAAATCGCTCGAAGACATTCAACTGGTCGCTGGGCCAGTCACAGGCTTCCAGATCGTCTGCGCTTAACAGGAGGTAGCCATGGATGGTTTCCGGCACATCGACCGGCAGGACTTCTCCTTCGGTATGGGCCGTGGGCAGCGGGTGGCAGGGAATGCCGTAGGCTTGCGGACGAAGATCCGGATAAGCGGAATACGCCAACCAGCACTCCTCGCCAGGATGAGCATCTACCCATTGCTTGATGTGCGGCAGTTGCTGCGCCCAATCCACACTGGAGTCGCTCAGGTATCTGTGCGTGTTCGCAGTGCCACCCCAGGCTTCGTTGCCGTACGCCATCTCTGCCGGGAAAATCGCCATGGCGGAGAGGACGTGGAAAACGACCAATCCTCCGCCGATCCAAAGCCAGCGGCGGCTATATTGCGCGAGCGCTGTCAGACCCGCTGCCGCCAGCAACGCGGCCAGTGGATACAAGAACAGAACATGGCGAGTGCCAATGTTCATACCGCTCAAGATCGCTACACCCAGATAGACAGCGCCAGGCACCACCAGGTACGACAATTCTCTTCTATGCCTGAGCTGCCTGCCAATCAGCGCAATACCTGCCAGCACCACCAGACCGATCAAGCCCAGAGTGGTCTTGATGGACAACGCGACTGGAAAGTACCACCAAACACCGTGAGCATAGTCGTGCCCCAGCAGGAAGATGGGATACTGCTGCGCTGCGTAGTGGATATCGGTCATCCCCATCAGGTAGGACTCTGGCAACAATCGCCAGTGGGCGACATGCCCGATCACCCAACTGTTGATCCCCGTGAGAGGGGCAGCGTATTCGCTCAGCGTCGGGTTCATCACCAGCCCTGCCGGTCTGGCCGCATAGCGAAATCCGTAGAAGGCCCAGAGCACCACGACCGCGACGATCGCAGTGGCTGCGATTCCGCCAAACAGTGTCCCAGCCATCCGCTTGCGCCGTCCCCGCTCGGCCCAGGCGATCTCGACCAGCGCCAATCCCAGCAGCATCGGAGCCAGCAAAATTCCGCTGTGCTTGGCCGACAGCGTGAGTCCCGCAGCCAAGCCGGTCAGCAACAAACGAATCGCAGATGGCTGCCTTGCGTAACGGTAGAAACAATAGATTGTGGCCAGAAAGAAGCAGGCGACTCCCATATCGGTTGTGACCAGATCGCTGTTGGCCAACACATTGGGCTCGAAGACCACCAACAGCAAAGCCAGCAAACCAGCCGGCTCGCCAAAGAGCTCGCTCCCCATCAGGAACACCGTCACTGAGAGGCCCACGGCAAAGACACCCGCCGCCAGACGCATGTGGAAGAGCAGGCGATGCTCTGGGCCATCGTTGCGTTCCATAAAATCACGGCCGTCCCGATAGGCCTCCGACTTGAACCATCGCTGTTGCAGCGGAGGCGCCCAAAGCTTCTCCCGCAGCAGAGGCAGTGTCGCCACCAGCTTCACCAGCGGCGGATGCTCGGGATTCAGGCCGTAGTCGCCGCTATGCCACATCGTGTAGCCGGCGAAAATATGGTCGCCCTCATCGAAGGTGAGCGACTCGCCATGAACGATGATCGCAACCAGGATCATCTGCAAGAGGATCAATCCGCCTGCAAAGTACCATACGGGCATTTTCAATCGATTCATCGACCCTCCGCCTCCATAGATTTACGGATGTAATGCGGTAGCTGATGAAACGCTATGCGCAATGATTCACGGCCTCCATTATAGGGAGTTCCACAAAGGACCTTTTTCCGGACGGATTCCTCCGCACTTGGCCGTGTAACGCGCCAGCCGTCGATATGCCCTTGGCTTGATTGTCGCGTACGGTTGAGAAACAAAAACGCGCTTCACTTTACCGATACTCACTCTGGACGAAAGATAAATCTCTAGTGCCGTATCCACAGCGCTCCGCGGGCAGGAATATCCGGTTGTCGCTGCTGCTGTTGCGGAGCGGTGTGGATACGACACTAGTGTCCTGAGTCTGAAGTTGTTTTAGCAAATGTTGTCATCCTGAGCGAAGTGAAGGATCTGCTGTTCAGCGATTTATGCCGTCGAGGCAACGCTCAATTTCAGCGATGAGCTTCTGACTCGGGACACTAGAGATTTAGATAACAATTTGGACAAGTACGCTGGCCGATGCCCGTTGGCAGAACGCGAGCGGAACGATGCCTCGAAAATCATCCCAAATTTCGCCCATCGGAGTCTAAACCATTAGAACTGAACCATAAAATCTGCTGGGGCTACCTCGGTGTTGTGGTCCCTGCGGGCTTTTGCCTTCGAGGGTATCGAATGGTCCGTACCAGCCTCGCTGCAATGATTCTTGCGACTGCCGTCTGTTGCTCTCCACTGTTCGCACAGGACTCACCTGCACAGGAACCTGCAGACTTGAAGGTTGAGTTGCGTTCCGCCACAGGATCGAACCGCTTTCAACTTGGCGAGGTGATTCCGCTCGAGTTTCTAATCTCAAGCAGCACAGCAAACCGTTATCTTGAGCCATGCAAGATGTTCTGGGAGAGCTGCTTCGGATATCCGCTGTGCCGGTTCGTAACCCACTGGTCCTTCGACGTCACCCCCAGCACCGGATGGACCGATATAGGCTGGCATGGCTTTATGACAATGGGTGGTCCCACTTTCGAGGTCAAAAGTTCGGATCTCACGGCGCAGCCCAAAAAATACCCTTACACCCTCACCAACAGATTCCGCTTCGACGCCCCAGGAAAGTACACAGTGCGACTGTCGATCACGGTGGGGCTGGACGACGAAACCAACCAGATCGGAAAATCGCCAAATTCCACAGTGAAGCCGAATTCGGTAAGCAAGACGGCAGAGATTGTTCTGGAGATCACTCCAGCGGGAGATAAGTGGAAAGAGACCGTCATTGAACAGGGAGTGACTGCCTGGACCGCCAAGCCACCGGCATATACCAACCCGCCCTCGCCGGAATATTCGCATTACCAGCAGGAGACAGAGGCACTGTGCAATCTGGGTACGCCAGAGGCCGCCCTTGCGCTTGCGGGGCTTCTGAGCCGGGGAATCGATGTCACGCACTGTCTGAATATCAATTCGAATTAAGATATTGAGAAGACGGAGATGAGCCGACTGCTGGTAGACCCGAATGTCGGTGTCCGTCCCATGTTCTTTGCGGCGTACGCCAAGTTGCTCAGCCAAGGTCAGGAGAAGCCAAGCCCAAGATCGGCGGTGCCACCCAAAGACGTGAATGACGTGCGCGACACGCTGTTTGCGTCGCTGCCGAAAAAGACTCCTGATGCGATGATTATGTCCCTTGAAACTCTGCTCAGGAACCCGATGAACGGCTATTGGATCATACCAGGCTCGACTTACGATCTACGCGACCCTTATTCAACCGAAGTTATCGCCATGGCGGCGGCAAACTTCGATCGTTTCTCTGAAGAAACTCAGGCCGCGCTGCTCGATACCGGCTGGGACCATCTTCGATCTCCACTGATGCTGCCCGTAGTTCGCCGCAAAGCTGAGGCTGGCAATGGCCAGGCATTGCTGCGTTGGCTTGAACTTGACCCAGCCGCGGCAAGGGTCTTCATGCGCCAGGAAGTCGTTCGGCCATCACCGCGCTTCTCGTCGCTGTATCTGAGACTTCCTGACGAGTCGCTTCCGGCGCAGGAGCAGCAGATTGCCGCGAATTTTGTGGCGCTCAGCGCTCCGGAAGAACTGATACGCGCGGCAACGTTGCTGCATCGCTACACAATGCGCGTTACACTGCCCACCGTGCTTCCGTTTATCGATCAGCATCTGGCCGATTGGCCCTGCAATGTTCAGATACCTGTTTTGGCTTATCTGCTTAAGGTTTCACCGGACGAGGCGCGGCCCAGGGTCGAGCAAGTGCTTCAAAAAGTACGTCCGCCTTATTGTCCGCGAGGTGAGTTCTTCCCAAGCCTCGGATATGTGGAAGCAAGCCCAGTGCTCGATACTCTGGCAGCCAGGCAATTGGAGGATGGAACATCACTGACTGCCGATGCGGCAGAATATCTTGGGAGATATGGCAGCGCAGCCATGAAGCCCGTGGTCTGGGAGCAGCTTTCCCGTTGGCACAAGAAGTATGTGGAGAGCGGAGCGGAACTGCGCATGGCTATCCAGAAGAGCACGCAAGATGACGGGCAACTATACAATCTGGATTCTCGGCTGCTTGATGCCTATGTCAATGCGCAGGGATGGACACTTTCGCTCGAAGATGTAGCCAGCCTCTCAAAGTTGGTAGACGGCACGAAGTTGGAGGCGCTGGCTTGCAGATTCGGCTGCCGCCATTCGTTAAGTATTGGATCCGTACCCGGTGACTACTCTACTTACGGACGTGTCAACGACCCGGTATTTCCCGTTGAAAGCCGAATCGACTATCTCATGCCCACCGAACCGTTTCATTACGCGATCAACCAGTACCAATGCACAGATTTGAAAGCTTTCGAACAGAAGCTGCTGCAATTCCCAGCGGGCTCGACATTCAGCGTCGCGCACACTGGAAGCCTCCTCGACGGGCTGGGTGATTGGACTAACATCAGCGTGTTTCTAAAAAGCCATGGCTACTCATTCAGGAATTGACAGTGATAGAACTCCCCGAGTCGGGCAAAATGAGTCATGAATAATCTTGGTTGACAAGAGTAGCTCGCGGCGTTCTGCGAGCGAATATGGGGCCTCCCGACCCTCTCCAGCAATAGTCGGCCATTGGCAAACCGATCCAGCATCTCGTTTTCCTATTCCCTGGTCCCTGGTCCCTGATCCCTATTCCCTGCCTTTCCAATGCTATCCTCTAGCTAGATTGCGGTCCCCCGTGCCCACGCTTCGCTTACCTCGGAACACTTCTCCATCGCGCGGCAGACGTGCTGTCCTGAGCTTGATTTCGAACCCGCTCTGGCTCCTGCTTCCGGCGGCGCTGCTGGCCGGCTGCACGCGTTTTCAACATCTCCAGACCGAACACGTCTACGTCTCCGCGCGCCAGGTCTATCTGCACGACCGCGTAGCCGCGGTCTCCAACCGCACCGCCCTGGTCACCAACGGCGAGGCGCTCGAAGTCGTCGAGCACGGCAAGCGCTTCGTCAAGGTCCGCACCCCCAAGGGCGAAGTAGGCTGGCTGGAAGACCACGCCATCATCGACGACAAACTCTACGCTCAATTCCAGGATCAGACCAAGAAGCACGCGCAAGACCCCGTAGTAGCCAACGGAGTTCTGCGCGACGACCTGTATCTGCACGTCCTGCCCGGCCGCGAGACGCCGCATTTCCTCCTGGTCGCAGGCAACACCAAGGTGCAGCTGCTGCAGCGCGGCACCATCGCTAAAGCTCCAGCCCCCGGCGCGCCGCCTATCCCCAAGCCCAACACCCAGGCGGCCACAGAAACTTCAGCAGCCACTGCGCCCGCGCCCGTCCCGGTAGAGGATTGGTGGCTGGTGCGCGACGCCTCAGGCCACACCGGCTGGCTGCTCGCCAACCGCGTCGATGTCGACGTTCCCGACGAAGTCGGCCAGTACGCCGAAGAGCAGCGCATGGTCGCCGCCTACCTAATAGCCAAAGTCCTCGACGACGGCTCTGGACGCGAGCGCAAGAAGACTGAGAAGCCCGGAAAGAAGCCCGGAAAATCCGCCGCCGCGACCGAAGATGAGTCCGCGTCAAATTCCACCGGCGACGCCTCTCAAACCCCGCAGGAGAAGACCGAGTTCGTCACCGTCCTCTCGCCACCCCGCGGCGGCCTGCCCTACGACTTCGACCAGGTCCGCGTCTTCACCTGGAGCCTCAATCACCATCGCTATGAGACCGCCTTCCGCCTCCGCGGCATCGAGGGCTACCTGCCCGTCCGGATTTCGCAGGAGAACGTCAACGGACAATCCGAGCCGGTCTTCAGCTTTGAGGTTGCCACCAGCCCCAACGTAAGCGTCGATCCGGAAACCGGAGTAACCCACCCAGTCGCTCCGCGAACCCTCGCCTTCCGCCTCGAAGGTAATCTCGTCCGCCGGACAGGCGCCGACCAGTCACCCATCGTTGCCATGCACGATCCCGAAGAAGCGGCCAAAGCGAAGGCCGCTGCCAAGAAGAAGAAAAGGTAGCTTCGGTTTTTCACTGGACAATTACTGTTAGAAATCGCGCAATTTACATTAGATATCTGTCAAACAACGTTACCTGTTTGCACCGTTAACGTAAAAAATCTGCACAAATTTTAAAAAAGTCAGCAGGCCGTAACAGCTGACGGCCAGCTAGCTGAGGAACTCGGCGATAGCTCCGACCACCCGCTCCTGCTCATCCGGCCGGATCTCCGGGAAAATCGGCAGCGCCAGAACCTCTCGCGCCGCCCGCTCCGCCTCCGGAAAACTCCCCTCAGGATAGCCCAGAAACTCAAGCGCCTTCTGCCGGTGCAGCGGCACAGGATAGTAGATTTCCGAGCCAATCTGCCGTTCCGTGAGGAACTCGCGCAAGCCATCGCGCCGCGCCGAGCGAATCACATACTGATGCCAGACATGTTTTGCGCCCGCAATTTCCTTCGGCAGCACCACTCCATGAGCCGGATAAATCCCGCTCTCAGCCAATCCTGAAGCCGCAAAAAGCTGGTGGTAGCGCAGCGCCGCCTCGCACCGAAGTCGATTGCGCTCAGGGATATAGCGTAGATTGACGTTGAGCACAGCTCCCTGAAACCCATCCATCCGCGCATTCCATCCAACCTCATCGTGGTGGTAGCGCTGGCGCATCCCGTGCTGGCGCAGCATCCTCATCCGCTCCGCCAGCTCAGGCCGGTTGGTCGTCACCAAACCAGCGTCCCCGGCAGCGCTCAGATTCTTCGTTGGATAGAAACTGAAAGCGGCAATGTCGCCCAGCGACCCCGCCGAAACGCCATCCCAAGCCGCTCCCCAGGCCTGCGCCGCGTCCTCGATCAGCGTCAGCGAATATTCAGCGCCCAGCCGCGCAAACTCCGGCCAGGATGCGCATTGCCCATAAAGATGAACCGGCAACAAAGCCCGGATTGGAACGGTTTGCGGCTGTTTCAGCAGCTTTTCTACGCCTGCCGGGTCAAGATTGAACGTAACCGGGTCAATATCGGACAGCAATGTCGTGCTTCCTGCCCGCAGAATGGAGCTGACGGAAGCGAAGAAGCTGAAAGGAGTGGTGATGACTGTGGAACCGGGACCGATCTCCGCAGCGGCCAGCGCCAGCCAGAGGGCGTCCGTGCCGGAAGCGCAGCCCATGGCTTCGGCGACTCCCAGATACTCCGCGGCGGCTCGCTCGAAGCCGGCGACAGGCTGGCCAAGGATGAATTGCCGGTGGTCCAACACCTCCGCCAGCGCGGCCAGGATTTCTTCCCGGATAGGCGCGTACTGGCGCGATAAGTCCAGCATGGGAACCGGTGCGACTGCCTTCGCAGGGCTGGCCGCGGATGTTTCTGAGTTTGCCACCTGGGTAGTTTATCAATCGTCTGCTAGGCGCGCCTGGAGGGTTCGAACTTGATCGGTAAATCGGTCGGGGATTGTTGAATTAAGGTTCCAACGCCTATAGTGAGATTGGTAGATTGCGGTAACCAAAGAAAGATGCGAAAGTATCTAGCATTGGTTACCGGTTGAGCGGCAACGGTGAGCCAGTCATGGGCGGGAAGGGAAAGTTTGGCTCGCAGCGAGACCTGATGTTTTTTCGATTCAGGTCTAGTTCGACGCTGAGAAGCGATTCCAGCTGGGCTGGTTCCAGATCGAATGAAGTGAATTTGAGAACAGGAAAGCAGGAGATCGGCACATGGAGAACAAGCCGGCACAAAACATTCAGGACACCTTCCTGAACACGGTCCGCAAGGACAAAACTCCCATCACGATCTACCTGGTCAGCGGCGTCAAGCTGACCGGCAAGATCCGCTCGTTTGACAAGTATTCAGTGCTGCTGGAGAACAACAGCCAGGAGCAGCTGATCTTCAAACATGCGATCTCAACGGTTGTCAGCAACCGGAGCGTGATGCATACGCCGGATTACCGGCCTGCCGGGCAGGTTGCGGGTGCGCCGATTGCGCCGGCCACGGGCGCAGCAGCGCCAGTTGCGGCCAATCCTCCGGCCAGCCATTCGTAGGCAAGTTTATTCGCAACAAGCGGAATCATGGCGCGGGTGAATCTTTGAGGGACGAGACCACAACAGGTTTCGGATCTTCGGGGAGAGCTTCGTCTTCTGGTTCCTGGGCTGGAAACGGCGCGCCTCAGGAGCGGGCGGTGCTGGTTGGCGTGGATATCTCTACCCGCTCAACCTTGCGCCGGCCGGGCGCCGAGGGCGCGCGGGCCGCGGCGCTGGCTGCTTCCGGCGCGGGCGAAGAGACGGAAGCCGAGGCTGGACAAACGCCGCTTCTGACGGCGGGAAATCTCTCCGGAATCTCCACTGAGTTGAGCGTGGATGCGTCGCTGGTGGAGTTTCGCGAGTTGGTGGAAAGCGCCGGTGGCCAAGTAGTGGCGCAAGTGCTGCAGCGGCGCAGCAAGCCGGATGCGGCGACGCTGATCGGCGCGGGGAAAGTCGAAGAGATCGCCGGAATTGCCGCGGCAAACCAGGCCGACCTGGTGGTTTTCGACCATGATCTGAGCCCAACCCAGCTCAGGAATCTGGAAAGCCAGCTCCCCTGTCTGGTGCTCGACAGGACGCAGCTGATTTTGGACATTTTTGCCCGCCACGCGCGAACCCGCGAGGGCCAGTTGCAGGTGGAGCTGGCGCAGCTCGAATACATGCTGCCCAGGCTCACTGGCCGGGGCAAGGCCATGTCGCAGTTGGGCGGCGGCATCGGCACGCGAGGTCCGGGCGAAACGCAATTGGAGACCGACCGGCGCAGGATTCAGCGGCGGCTGGTGCATTTGCGCGGCGAGCTCGATTCGGTGAAGAAAATTCGCCGCCAGCAGCGGCAGCGCCGTGAGGCGGTTCCGGTGCCGACGGTCGCGCTGGTGGGCTACACGAACGCGGGCAAGAGCACGCTCTTCAACCGGCTGACGGGCGCGGGAGTGCTGGCTTCGTCGCGCATGTTCGCCACGCTCGACCCCAAGCTGCGGGCGCTGGAGCTGCCCAGCCGGCGGCGGATCCTGCTTTCGGACACGGTGGGATTCATCCGCAACCTGCCGCATACGCTGGTCACCAGCTTTCGCGCCACGCTTGAAGAGGTGGAGCGGGCCGAGGTTCTGCTGCACATCCGCGACGCCTCCTCGGCGTATGGCGAGGAACAGAAATCGCAGGTGGAAAAGGTGTTGGGCGAGTTGGAAGTTTTGGACAAGCCGCGCATTGAAGTCCTGAACAAGATCGACCTATTGACTCCGGAAGAGCGGGCTGGCCTGGGAACCCGGGGAATCGTGACGGTTTCAGCGCATTCCGGCGAGGGGATCGATGGCCTTTTGGCGGCGATTGACGAGGCGCTGGTGGCCGACCCGCTGGTGGACGCGGAACTTGTGGTGCCACAGTCGGAAGGCGCGGCCCTGGCCGCGATCGAGGCGGGGATGGTGATTCACAGCCGGGCGTTTGAAGGTGATCTGGTGCATCTTTCGGTGCGCGGGCCGGCTTCGCTGGTGGGGCGGATACGGCAGGGGCTGGAGAATAGGGATTAGGGGTCCGGAGGCTGAATGACTACGAAATGGCATGACATTCGCAAGGCTGTGTCGCCTGAGGCTGAGGAGCGCATTAGGAAGAGCGTTGAAGAGTCTGGTCGTATGATCCGCGAGGGCGAACCGGTGGATGAAGAAGTGAAAATGGCTGCGTTGCGGGATGCCATCGACTCAGGATTGGCCAGCGGAATCGCTGAGTCTGGGGTTTTCTCACGTATCCGTGAGTGCTACGGGCTGCCTAGCAGGTAATCCTAACTAAATCCTAACTATTCAATCCTTCTGAAAGCTATGGCGCCTAACGACCGGGACTCCTTCGTGCGCGAGACTCAGGGGGCCATTTGGAGCTAGAATGCCTGAATGACGAAATCGCCGAAGCCTGAGGATGAGTTTGAATCGCTGCCTCTTAAGTTGGGATATTCCTTTCTGACGGCTGCCGGTCTCGGTGCAGAGGTATCACAAATCAGGGCCAGCCCCGATAGGCTTGGGTCGTACACTTCCAGTCTTCGACGCGCGAAAATAGTTGCCTTGTTGCGCAAGAAAAGCCTCCTCGACAAATTCATTCAGTCAGACTGGAAGTACGCGTTAACCCCGCCCGGAAAGAAGAAGCTGAATCGGTACGATCAGATCTACGCCAAGTTCATGAAGGCTGGCGCATCCGTCTCCAATTCCGCGGTTGATTCGAGCGAAGACGAGACTGAGGCGAGTACGAAATTCGCGCTTGAGGCGCAACTTCGTGATTATCTGGCGGAGAATTTGAGCCTCCTTGAGGCTGGCCTCTCGCTTTGGCCAGTCGAAAACGGCGACGCAGTTGAGTTTCAAGTGGACGACCTTGGCGCTAGCCACCGGGTCGATATCCTCGCGAAGGATAATGGTGGAATTCCGGTTGTGATTGAACTGAAAGTAAGCCGTGGCCACGAGAAAACCGTAGGCCAGGCGCTTTACTATCGTGCCAAGATCAGGCATAGATTTGCGGCAAAACGGGTGAGGATATTCATCGTTGCTGCGGAGATCAGCCCCGAACTTCAGGCTGCCGCATCCGAGGTCCCGGATGTGCTCCTGTTTGAATACAGTCTTGCCGTTAAGGTCAGTCAGGTCGCTGCCTCGGCGACCTTTGCTCCCCAGTCTTGAGACCACCGCGCACTAGCGGATGTATCCATCCGTTATTCCAGCGCATATGGCCATTCCGGGCCGTGAATGCTGATGAATCAAGCGGCAGGGACACGTTCGACGGCGAGGCGCAGGCCCATGGCTTTGAGAATGGCAGACAGACTGCGCAGTTCCGGATTGCCCTGTTCCGAGAGTGTGCGATAGAGCTGGGTTGGGTTCAGGTCGGCTTTTTCGGCTACGGCGGAAACGCCGCCGTAAGCTTTCGCCATTTGGCGGAGGACGATGAGCAGTTCGCCTTGCTCGCCGTCTTCGAGGATGTCATTCAGTAGCGCAATCGCGTAGGCGGGATCGCGCTGAAATCGTTCCGCCATCGCTTCGTCGTGACTTCGGTCTTTCATCGTTGGCTCCTTCTTTTAATTCTTTCTTCTTTGCCATTCCTGCCAATATTCGCAGGCTCGCCGGATATCGGCATCTTGGGTTCGTTTGTTCCCAGCGCATAGCAGAAGGACAATTTGTGATCCTGCGATAGCGTAATAAATCCGGTAACCTTGCCCAACGTCGATTCGCAACTCCCAGACTCCGTCGCGGCAGAATTTGTGGTCACCGAAGTTTCCCATTTCGACTCGGCTGATTCTTCGATCGATTGCCATGAGCGCCTTTGTATCGCGAAGTTGCTCACGCCATTCCGCAAAGACGTCCACTTCTTTCCTGCGTGAGGTAGTGGCGAATTTCGTACACGGCTTGATTATCGTCTATAAACGAATCAAGGGCAAGAGAATTTGCGCCGAATGGATTTGGAGTGAAAGTTGGGCATTGGAAATTTGGCTGGAAACTAAGGTGGGCTGCAGCCCCCGGGAGTGGAGATACTTCCCGAAGTCTACAGCCCGCTGGACCCTGAACTGGGTCGAGGTGTAACCTAAGTGTAAGCCTGATTCGAATTGCTGCAACACAATTCTTTTACCGTTTTTCATTTCGGAACGAAGGTTTCTCCCACTCTCCTTCACGTTCTGAGACAACCCCTCCGGATTCGTTGACATAGGGTTTTGCCCCTGTTACAAAAGAGTGTTCCTGCGCAAAAGCGCCAAAACCTGCGACACGGGCTATCCATACCGACATGCAAGAAATGATTCAACAACTTGGCGGGCTTTTCCTTGCCTCCGTGCCGACGCTGATTCTTTTTATCGCGCTTGTGCTGGCCTACCAGATCCTGGTCCAGGGGCCTCTGAGCAAGACTTTAGCGGAGCGGCGCGCCCGGACGGCTGGAGCCGTGGAAGCAGCCAACAAAGCGGCGGCCACTGCCGAAGCGAAGACCGACGACTACGCCAGCAGACTGCGCCAGGCGCGCGCCGAGGTCTTCAAAGTGCGCGAGCAGCGCCTGCAGCAGTGGGCCCAGGAGCGCGATGCGGTACTGGACAAGGCCCGCAAAGCCTCGGTTCAAAAGGTGCTGGAGGCCCGGCTTGGGCTGGAGGCCGAAGCTGCGGCAGCCCGGAATGTGGTTTTGGCCGGGGCCGACCAGTTGGCCGAACAGGTGGTACGTGCGGTGATGCCGGCGACTGCCGGGGGTTCCCGTTGAAATCCAGAAAGCAAATCTCCCATCGCGCATCTCATTTCATCTTATTGATGGCGCTGATTTTAGGCGCCGCGGTTGCGCCGTTGCGCGCCGTGGCGCAGGATGCCGCTCCGCAGGCTCAATCGCAAGCCCAGCCCAAGCCGGAATCCGTCTTCAAGCAGGAGCATAAGGCGGAAAAGGCAGAGGAGGAAGACGAGACCGCGGCCTACCGGCATTCCGCCAGCGTGCAGTGGATCGCCAATCTCCTGCATCTGGACGTGGAAACCGCAGCCACGATTTTTGAATACATCAACTTTGCGGTCATTCTGCTGGCGGTTGGAATTCCGCTAGCCAAGATGCTGCCTGCGGCGATGCGCAAGCGTTCAGCCAAGTTGAGTGCCGATTTGGAAGTAGCGCAGGCCAAGACGCAGGACGCGAACGACCGTTTGAAGGCGGTCGAAGAAAAGCTGGCCGGCCTTGACTCCGAAATCGCGGCTATTCGCAAGCAGGTGGAAGAGCAGATGCGCGACGACGAGGCCCGCAGCAAGGCCATTCTTGAAGAAGAGACGGCGCGCATTGTCGCCGGCGCGGAGCAGGAGATTGCAGTGGCCGCGGCCCGGGCGCAGCACGGATTGAAGCAGTTTGCCGCCGATCTGGCCATTGACCGGGCGGTGAGCCAGTTGACCATCGACGCGGAGACAGACCGTGCGCTGTTTGCGGAGTTCGCGCACGATGTTGCAGGCAAGCCGGGCAAGCGGCGGGCTAAAGGAGACCAGAACTGATGGCGGCCTTTGCCTCACGTTATGCCAAAGCTTTTGCCGATGTGGTTGCCGAGTTCCACCTCGGCGCGCCTGAAGTCGACAAGCAGTTGACGGATTTTCTGGCCAGTTGGGATGAGAGCGCGGAGCTGCGCGAGGTCTTCGGCGATCCTTCGGTTCCGGCTGAGCAAAAGATTGCGGTGTTGGACGCGATGAAGGGCAAGCTGAAGCTGGCTCCGCAGGTGCGGAATCTGCTGGCGGTGCTGATCCACAATGACCGCATTGTCGCGGTGCATGAGGTGGTTGCCGAGTATCGTGCGGAGTTGCAAAGGCGTCTAGGGATCAGCCAGGCCGAGGTGACGACCGCGCGTAAGTTGAACAACGAAGACAAGGCCGCGCTGCTCGAACAGGTGCAGGCGCTGGCCAAAGGGCAGGTCGAGGCTACGTTCACACAGGATGCGTCAATTCTTGGCGGCGTGGTGGTGAGGATCGGTTCGACGGTTTATGACGGCTCGGTACTGGGACGGATCGAGCGGTTGAAGGAAGTGCTGGAAAGTTAGCGGAAACCCACCCTAGCCACAAAAACAAAGACGTGGCGAGGGTGGGGCACCCGCATCGGTTTCAAGTTTGGAATTAGGAAAGAACAGGAAGCGCAGGCATGGCTCAGATTAAGGCAGACGAGATTTCTCAGATTCTCCGCGAGCAAATCGCAAATTACGACTCGAAGGTCCGGGTCGACGAAGTGGGCACCATCATCTCCCTGGGCGACGGTATCGCGCGCCTGCATGGGCTGGACAAGGTTATGGCGGGCGAACTGCTGTCCTTTCCTCACGGCATTGCCGGCCTGGCCATGAGCCTCGAAGAGGATCAGGTAGGCTCAGTGCTGCTCGGCGACTACACCGAGTTGAGCGAAGGCGATGAGGTCAAGCGGACGGGGAAGATCCTCAGCGTGCCGGTGGGCGACGCCATGATCGGCCGCGTGGTCAATGCGCTGGGCCAGCCGATCGACGACAAGGGCCCGATCGATACCAAGGATTTTCTGCCCGTCGAGCGTCTTGCGCCTGGCATCATCGACCGTCAGCCGGTGCGCGAGCCCATGGCTACGGGCATCAAGGCCATCGACTCGATGATTCCGATTGGCCGCGGCCAGCGCGAGCTGATCATCGGCGACCGCCAGACGGGTAAGACGGCCGTGGTGCTGGATACCATCATCAATTCGGCCAAGAACAACCTGATCTGCATCTACTGCGCCATCGGGCAGAAGCGGTCTTCAATTGCGCAAGTAGTGCAGACGCTGACCGAAGCCGGCGCGATGGGCCATACGATCATCGTGGCTGCTTCGGCATCGGAGCCCGCGCCGCTGCTGTATCTCGCGCCCTATGCCGCTACCGCAATCGGCGAATTCTTTCGCGACTCCAAGCGCCACGCGCTGGTGATCTACGACGATCTTTCGAAGCACGCGATGGCCTACCGCGAAATCTCGCTGCTGCTGCGCCGTCCGCCAGGCCGCGAGGCGTATCCCGGCGACGTCTTCTATCTGCACTCGCGTCTGCTGGAGCGTTCGGCCAAGCTGAGCGATAAGCAGGGCGGCGGCTCGCTGACCGCGCTGCCGATCATCGAGACGCAGGCGGGCGATATTTCGGCCTACATTCCGACCAACGTCATTTCGATTACCGATGGTCAGATCTTCCTCGAAACCGACCTCTTCAACTCCGGCATTCGCCCGGCGGTGAACGTGGGAGCTTCGGTGAGCCGAGTTGGATTTTCGGCGGCCATCAAGGCTACCAAGCAGGTTGGTTCGACGCTGAAGCTGGACCTGGCTCAGTATCGCGAGCTGGCGGCCTTTGCGCAGTTTGGCTCGGACCTCGATCCGCTCACGCAGAAGCAGTTGAGCCGAGGGCAGCGGTTGACCGAGCTGCTCAAGCAGCCGCAGTTCCAGCCGCTCACTTGGCAGCAGCAGGTGGTCATTCTCTTCGCCGGAACGCAGGGGTATCTCGACCAGTTCCAAGTCTCGGAGATTCGCGGATTTGAAGACGGGCTTTATAGCTATCTCGACTCCGCGCAAAGCGCGCTGATGGGCGACCTCGAAAAGAAAAAGCAGTTGGATGACGACATCAAGAAGCGCCTGCACGATGCTCTCAAGGAGTATTCGGAGAACTACAAGGCAACGCTTCAAGATAAGGCCAAGTCGTAACGCGAACGGGATTGGGATAGAAGATGGCAAGTGTACTCGATCTAAGACGGCGCATTCGGAGCGTGAAGAGCACGCGGCAGATCACCAAGGCCATGAAGATGGTCTCGGCTGCCCGCCTGCGCCGCGCCCAGGCTCGCGCCATGGCGGCGCGGCCCTATGCGCAGATGATCACGAGTGTTCTGGAGTCGCTGATTCGCCGCATCGAGATCATCGACCCTGAGACGGGGAATCTGCGTCATCCGCTGTTTGCAACGCGGCCAGAGAAACGGGTTCTGCTGCTGGTCGTCAGCGGCGACCGTGGATTTGCCGGGGCCTTCAACAGCAACATTCTCAAGGCGGGCTTTCAGTTCATCAACAGTAATGGCGATAAGGAGATCGATGTCGAGTCGGTTGGCCGCAAGGCTACGGATGCCTTTCGCCGCCGTTATCCTGCTGCTGTTTACCATGAGGAACAGGTCGAGAATCCTGCTGACCAGACCAGTGAGGGCAAGCCAATCACGCTCAAGGTTCGCGATCGCAAGGGCGGAATAGAAGTAGTTGGCGATCATGTCGGCATGTTGGAAAAACTGAGCGTTGGCAGTGTCTTCGAGGTGGCGCAGGACATTATCCGGCGCTATGTGCATGAAGAGATCGACGCCTGCTACCTGGTCTACAACGAGTTCAAATCTGTGATCGCGCAGCGCGTGGTGACTGAGCGCCTGTTGCCACTGATCGAGATTGGCAAGCACGACATCACGCAGTCGATCGAGCCGACCAAGGAAGAGCGCGAGGAGGCGGCCAAGGCGGCCATGTCGGGGGGCATCGAGTTGAAAGAAGAAGACACGCACGAGGCCGACGAAGAAGCGAAAAAGTTTGGCACGGCGGACGTCGACTACATCTACGACGAGCCGCCCGAGGATCTCTTCAACGGCTTGCTGCCGCAGTATGTTTCGGCGATGCTCTTTCACGCCATGGCGGAGTCGGTGGCGGCGGAACATGCAGCGCGCATGACGGCCATGGATTCGGCGACCAACAACGCCAGCGAGATGATCGACTCGTACACCTTGCAGATGAACCGTCTGCGCCAGGCGGCGATTACCAAGGAAATCATCGAGATTGTGAGCGGCGCGGCCGCGGTGTAACCGTGATCCCATGTCTCAGAATCGAGACATGGGGCACCCTCAGTTCGAGAAGTACGGAAAGATTTTTGGAAGGCAAATTATGGCAAAGAACATTGGCAAGGTAGTTCAGGTTTCCGGTCCCGCGGTGGACGTGCAGTTTGAAGAAGCGACGATGCCGCCGATTTACCAGGCATTGCGCGTGACCAGCGAGGGCTTTACGGTGCCCGCGCCCATCGACGTGATCCTCGAAGTGCAGCAGCATCTCGGCGAAGGCCGGGTGCGCACCGTGGCTATGACGGATACGGGCGGCATGGTCCGCGGCATGAATGCGCTCGATCTCGGTTCGCAGATCACCGCTCCAGTGGGCCGCGAAACGCTGGGCCGTGTGCTCAACGTGGTCGGCGATCCAGTGGACGAGCTTGGCCCGGTCGGCGAGAAGCTGCGCAAGCCGATTCATCGGCCTGCTCCTTCCTTCGAAGAACAATCGACGCATGAAGAGATGTTCGAGACCGGTATCAAGGTTGTCGACCTGATCCAGCCGTTTTTGAAGGGCGGCAAGATCGGCCTCTTCGGCGGCGCCGGCGTGGGCAAGACGGTCATTATTCAGGAACTGATCAACAATGTCGCGACCAAGCACGGCGGCTACTCGGTCTTTGCCGGCGTGGGCGAGCGCACTCGCGAGGGCAACGATCTCTGGCTTGAAATGAGCGAGTCGGGCGTGATCACGCCGGGCGATCCCTCAAAGTCGAAGGCTGCGTTGATTTACGGCCAGATGACCGAGCCGCCTGGAGCGCGCCTGCGCGTGGCGCTGACGGCGCTGACCGTCGCCGAGCACTTCCGCGACGAAGAGGGCGCGGATACGCTGCTCTTCATCGACAACATCTTCCGCTTCACGCAGGCCGGCTCCGAGGTTTCCACGCTGCTTGGCCGTATGCCCTCGGCCGTCGGCTACCAGCCCAACCTGGCTACCGAAATGGGCGAGCTGCAGGAGCGCATTACCTCGACCAAGAAGGGTTCCGTCACCTCGGTGCAGGCCGTCTACGTGCCAGCCGACGACTTGACCGATCCCGCCCCTGCAACGACCTTCGCCCACCTCGATGCGACTACCGTGTTGAGCCGGCCGCTGTCGGAGCTGGGCATCTATCCCGCCGTCGATCCGCTCGCGTCCAGTTCGCGCATTCTCTCTGCGCGCATCGTCGGCCAGGAGCATTATGACGTGGCGCAGGGCGTCAAGCGCATCTTGCAGCGCTATAAGGACCTGCAAGACATCATCGCCATTCTCGGCATCGACGAACTGAGCGACGAAGACAAGATCACCGTCGCCCGCGCCCGCAAGGTGCAGAAGTTCCTTTCGCAGCCCTTCCATGTGGCCGAGCAGTTCACCGGCATCCCAGGGCGCTACTGCAAGATCGCGGACACGGTGCGCTCCTTCAAGGAGATCATCGAGGGCAAGCACGACGACGTGCCGGAGCAGGCTTTCTACATGAAGGGCACCATCGAAGAAGTGCTCGAAACCGCCGAGAAGATGAAACAGACGGCGTAAAGAACAGCTCCTAGCCTCTAGCTTCTAGCCGTCAGCTAGAGGCTAGGAGCTAGAAGCTAGAGGCTAAAGAAAACAATGGCTGACAGCAATCAATTACGCGTACGGCTGGTGACGCCGGAGAAGATCCTGGTGGATCAGACGGCGGACGCGGTCGAGCTTCCCGCCAAGACCGGCTATATGGAAGTGCTCTACGGGCACGCTCCGCTGCTCGCCGAGCTAGGCGCCGGAGACGTGACGTTGCATGGCGGCAGCGGCGGCGAAAATGCCTCCAAGTCCGACCGTTACAACGTGAGCTGGGGATTTGTGGAAGTGCTGCCGGATCGGGTGACCATCCTGGCCAACGACGCGCTGGCGCCTTCGCAGATTGACGTCGAGCGCGCGCGACAGCAGCTCAATCATGGCCAGGAGCTATGGAATCAGGCTGGTGACAGCGAAGAGAAGTACACCGAAGCCGAGCGTGTGATCAATGAAGCCGAAGCCAAGCTGGCCAGCGCCGGAAGCGCAGAGCACAACTAGACTCTTTCCGCTTTCGATACTGGCCTTATCAAGATTGGCCCTATCAAGATTGGCCCTACTCAAGGCTGCATGGCCTTCTTCAGCTCGCCGATCAGGTGGTCGGCGAGCTTTTTCTGGCCGCCGTGCTTCAGGTCCAAGGTCAACATGCTACGATCGTTTGCGCTCCCTGACCACAGCACCGTCGTCCCCGCTTTATCCACCAGTTGCACCGTTGCCTTCTGCGTCTCTTGCGCAGCCAGGTTTTGGCCTTTGAGGATCGCGTCAGCCTGCTTGCTGTCCAGTACCACCGTCAGCGTTCCATGAAACTTGGCTGAGATCGCCGAGGCCAGGTATTGGTCCAGGTTGTTGTCCATCTTCTCGATGTACACCCGCCGCACATTGCTCAGCGGAATAGCCTGGCCCGCTGCTGTGTGGACTGCAACGCAGAATCCGCAAACGCAGAGCATGGCGCAAATAAAGTTTGAAAGTTTTTTCATCGTTCCATCCTGTTGGTGGAGTTCCGCCGTCTTATGTGGTTTCCCACCCTGAACTGCGTAATTTCCGCCTCAAAAGCATCATAACGATCTCTGCGCCAGTAATCAGAAATATAACGGCGACACAGCCCGAAAGTGTAGGAAGCAGGGCGACAACATCCTCCCTTTACTCCTACAATCAGTGTTCAGAGATGGCAACCAAGCAACAACGCGTTTTTGAAGTCGCCTGTCCGGATTGCTCGGCCATGCTTCGCATCGATGCGGAGACCGGCGTGCTGATCAGCCACACCCCCGCGCCGCGCAAGCGGACCTTTGAAGACCTGGCCACGGCGGCGCAGGCCATGCGTGAGCAGGATGAGCGCAAGGAGTCCATCTTCCGGCAGTCGATCGAGGCGGAGAAAAACAAGGAAGACCTCTTCGAAAAGAAATTTGCCGATGCGCTCAAGAAGGCCAAGGACGCTCCGGCAGGCAAGCCGCTGCGCGAATTTGACCTCGACTAGCGCGTTGAACGGAAAAACGGCATCGAAGCAGGCAGGAGAAAAATTATGGTCGCAGTTTCGATTCCCCGATCTGGCGCTCAGGCGGGTTACCCGAAGTCTTTTGGTTCCTACGCAGAGGTTCCCGCAGGTTCGGCGTCCCTGCCCGCGCCCGCATCGGCAACTCAATCGCCCGACTGGACGCATTACGTAGCCGCCGGCACGCTCATCGCCGGGGGAGTGCTGATGGTGACCGGGCACAAGCGGGCGGGAATGGCCGTTGCTGCGGCTGGCACCGCGCTGGCGCTGGTCGAAGAGCAGGAATCCATCAAGAGCTGGTGGAAGAATCTGCCGGGCTATCTGGACGATGCTCAGGAGTTTCTGGATAAAATCGAGGGCTATTTAGAGGAAGCGGCGTTGCAGGGACAAAGACTGCAAGGGATTTTGCGCAGGTAAATTCTTCGTTGGTGAGGCGAACGGGAGCGGCATTGGCTGCTCCCGTTCGCATTTATATGCCGAGCTGTTGCCGGCCTGCCTCGCTGATGCGGTGCGGCGTCCACTTTGGCTCCCAGACCAGGTCGACTTCCACTTTACTGACCTGTGGAATGCTGGCCAGGCGGTTATGGACCTGCTCGAAGATCAGTCCGCTGGCCGGGCATTGCGGAGTCGTCAGGGTCATCGTCACCATGACGCGCTGGCGCGGGAAGGCCGGCGTGGCGTTGGGATCGGGCTCGGTGGAGACATCGTAGATCAGGCCCAGGTCGACAAGATTGAGTTTTACTTCGGGGTCGAAACAGTCGCGTAGAGCGGTCCGAATATCCTCGGTGGTTAAGACGGGCAACTTGGAATGTATCGCGGGCATGGCCGGTTCCGGCGCTCAGCTCTTCCGCTCGACGAGATATCGGGCGACTGCTTTCAGGTTGTCGGCATGGGGACCGAAGCTGTCGAGCGCTTCGAAGGCCTCTGAGATCAGGCGATTGGCGTCCTTGAGGCTCTGTTCCAGACCGAAGACGGCCGGCCAGGTGGCCTTGTCGCTGGCCAGGTCTTTGCCGGCGGTCTTGCCCAACTGTTCGGAATCCTGCGTGACGTCTAGAACGTCGTCGACGATCTGGAAGGCAAGGCCGGCTTTGCGGCCGAAGATGTCGAGGCGCGCGGCCTGCTCGGGGCTGGCTCCGGCAAAGATGCCGCCGGTGAGGACGCTGACGCGGATGAGGGCTCCGGTTTTTGCGCGGTGAATGGCTTCGACGAGCGCGGGGGTGGGTTTCTGGTGTTCGCCTTCGAGGTCCAGCACCTGGCCGCCGATCATGCCGTCGACGGTGCCGGTGGCCTGGGCGATCAGGCGAATGATTTCGATCGTGGCAGCGGGTGGGCAGTCGAGCGAGGCCAGCACTTCGTAGGCCTGGGTCTGGAGCGCGTCGCCGGCGAGGATGGCGATGGCCTCGCCGAAGACGACGTGGCAGGTGGGCTTGCCGCGGCGCAGGTCGTCGTTGTCGAGCGCCGGCAGGTCGTCGTGGATGAGCGAATAGGTGTGTAGCATCTCAAGCGCCGCGGCGAGCTTGCCGATTCCGGGTGGAACTACTCCCGCAACGGCGACGGCGGACTGGATGGCGAGGACCGGACGCAGGCGTTTGCCTCCGGCGAAAACGGAGTGACGCATGGCGCCGTGGATGGACGCAGGGACGGTCTCCGCGGCGGGGATCAGCGCTTCGAGCGTCTGGTCGGTGAGCTCGGCGCCTTCCCGGATAAGCGATTTCACTTCGAGCTTTTCGGCAACGGACATAACAATTTCTTTATGATAAATGAACTCCTCGAATGCGCCGCTCGGCCATCCAAAGCGCTGCGAGAAGAACCAGCGAGGCGAGGCTGATATCCCGGCCCCAGCGAACATCTGGAGTGGTTGTCCAACGGACCTCGATGGTAGAGGGCCCGGCGGCGACTGAGACGACGGCAAGGCCGTCCTGGCGGGAGATCGGGGATGTGGCTGGCTTTCCATTCACTGTGATCTGCCAGGCTGGGTAGCGGCTCAGGCGCAGTATGACGAATCCATCATGGTCGCTGTCGATCTGGAGCAGCTTATGCTCGTTCTGCCAGAGCTGGGCGGTATACGTGTCGTCGCAGGAGCCTTGCTCGGCGTACCAAACCGGCGCTGTGCCATCCTGGCTCTCGCCCAGCTCCTGCGCCGGGTCGGAGACAAGGCAGCCGTCGGGCAATCCAGATGCGATCTGGGAATTGTCGCTGCCTGCGACGGCGTATTCGTCGGTGCCCTCGACGCCTGTTCCGGCGTGGAAGATGGCTAGCTGATTGCTGACCTGGTCTTCCTCATCGCAGATTTGAAAGAAGAAATGACTCGCCAGGCCGGTATACAAGGCCAGAATGGCGATACAGATAACAGCCGACCATGCGCGGGAGCGTCTGTTCTGTAATGGGGTCGCGGCGGCCAGGAAAATCGCATACGGAATGCCGAGGACCATCAGCCATCGCCAGGGAAATTGCAGAAATTGGAGCTTCGGCAGCAGATTCCAGACTGGCGCGGAGACGGGGAGCTGGAGCAGGAAGATGCCGGGAACCAGGATCGCCAGAGGCAGCCAGTACATTCTTGACTCGCGCGACAGCCTGCATCGGCGGAGGCCGACGACGAGAGCCGAGAGCGCCAGCACGGTCGTCAGGACAAGGAGGATGGAGGCCGCGCGCAACACCTGATCGTGGAGCGCTAGGTCAGGGCTGGCGTGACGGCTGAAGAGCCAGCTATCGCCGACGCGCATGCCGACGTCGACTGCCTGCTGGATGTCGATCCAGCGCTGCTCGCAGGCCGCTGGGACAAGGTAGAAGGCTGCGAGGCCGATGCCGATGGGCGCAGCCGTGGCCGCGCGGACGATTGGCCACCATTGACGAAGGATCACCGCTGCGGCGGCTGCGGCAAAGGCAAGCAGGTAGCTGGCCATCACGCCGGCTGGGGCGTTGGTGAGCCAGACTGCGGCCAGTATCAGAGCCAATGGAGCTGCGGAGCCATCCAAGGCGGTACGGATTTGCGCAATCCCAGGTCTCAAAATCGAGACCTGGGGCACCCAGATTTGCGATTGTCGCCAGGCGAAGAGCAGCAGCAGTGGAATCCAGCAGGCGGCGGCCAGTTCGCTGAAGGCGGTGCGCTCATACGCCGTGAAGAAGGCGTAGGGCGTGGCTGAGGCGAGCACTCCGGCGAGCGTGGCCGCGGGCGCTGCCAGGAATCGGCGAGCCAGGGCGCGAGTCGAGAGACCCACCGCAGTCAGGAAGAGGAAGGTCAGCGTGGCTGGAACCCACTCCCATGGAATCGCATAGCCCAGCAGCGCGCCCAGCATCCAGGTCAGGGGTGGGTAAAAGACGAAGCGCGGCTCGCCGGCGTCCCAGTTCGGCGTCTGCGCCCAGTGAGGGTACAGGACGCCCTGGCTCCAGCTACGCTGCGTCTCCAGCCACGAGATGAGGTGGAATTCGAAGTCGTGCCCGCAGGAGACGCCGCGGAAAAATCGCGGGCTTGCCGCCAGCAACGCCGCCAGCGGAATGAGCAGAATGCCGTCGCGAAAGAGAAGCCGGTCATAGAGCAGCCGATTATAGAGCGGCTGGAGTTTGCGGAGCGCGCCCACTTAAGGCACCAGTTGCAGGGTGTGCGTGGTCTGGTCGGCGACTGTCTGCGGCAAAAAGGGCAGTGGGAAAGTTGTGCCGCCATACCAGGCCGGCCACTGATCGCGATACCAGGGGCTCAGTGGGTTGCCGCTCTGGCCCAGCGCAATGTTTTCCGTGGAGGCGTCCGGGGCGCTCCAGTCCATGGTGAAGCGCTGGCTGGGGCCGAAGGCGCGGCCTACCTGCTTGATGGTGGTGGTGTCTCCGTTGAGGGGCTGCGCTCCAGTGCCGGCCCAGCCTTTGACGATCGGGAGCAACTGATAGATGGGGTGCTCCAGATCGACGACGTGCCAGGAGCCATAGTTCCAGTGGCTAAGGTCGGCCGGGGCTTTCCCTTGCGCCAGGCCGCGGCGGACGGCCTCGGTGAGCAGGGCATCCCAATCCTTGTAGCCGCGTGGAAGCCAGGGACTCGGGGTTGCCGAGGACGAGCCGTGCATGACGATTTCTTCCATGGCGAAATTCGACTCCGACCATTGATACGCTTCCCAGTCGTTGCCTATTTTCGGCTCCAGAATCAGTTGCCGGAAGGCCTGGCGGGTACGGTAGATGATTGAAGCAGCGGCAGAATCGACGGACATGCGGCCATCCCAGCTACGCAGCAGGTCGGCGGCCTGCTTGAGGCGGGTGTCTGCCGGCGAGGTCTGCGTTTTCGGAATCGTCTGATCGATGGCGTAGGCGAAACGGTGGGCCAGCTCCTGGTCGACTTCGCTGTAGATGTCGGTCTGGACAGCCAGCATGTCTTCGCGGGTGAGATGGTCGCGGCCGCGCAGGTCCATGTAGACGCGCTCGGCGCGGTAGGGTTCAGCCCACTCCAGCGTCAGCGGAAATTTGGTGTCGTTAGGCGTGACACGGGCGTTGGCTGTGGCCAGCAGGCCGGAAGGCGGGTCGACCGAGTAGGGCATCTCGTCGAACGGGATGTAGCCCTGCCACTCATGTTGCCAATCCTGGATGGGCACTCCAACCAGTCCGGCAGGCCGCAGGGGCACTTTGCCGATGGCGTGATAGGCGATATGGCCGGCGTCGTCCGCGTAGACCAGGTTGAGCGTGGGCCAGCACCATGCTCCCATCGCGGCGGAGAACTGCTGCCAGTTGGCCGCGGTATTCATCTGGTAGATCGGAACGGACGCCAGAGCCGGGTCGTAGAGCGTCCAGTGCAGGGCGATGGGCCGGGTCTCTTGCCTGAAGATCGGATTGAGCAAAGGCCCGTGTGCGGTGAGCTGGACGTCGAGGTTCACATCCTTGCCGAAGCGGACATGAATCACCTCGGGCGAGTGGGCCAGCGGAAACCATTCGCCATGGGGGCCGGCGTAGTTGCCTTTGCCGTCCAGCTTCTCGACGTAGACATCCTGCACATCCCCATAGAGCGCGGTGTAGCCCCAGGCGACATGGTCGTTGTGGCCGGCGGTGATCAGAGGGGTGCCAGGCAGGCTGACGCCGGCGACGTGCAGCCCCGGAGCCTTCAAGTCGGCCATGTACCAGATGTTGGGCACGGAGAGATCGAGGTGCATATCGTTGGAGAGCATCGGCTTGCCGCTTGCCGTGTGCTTGCCGGAGAGCACCCACTCGTTGGAGCCCGGCGCGCAGCCATCATCACCCCACGAACGAAGACCTGTTCGTGGAGACCCCGACCCATCACAAGCCGGCAGGCCCAGGAGTTGCCTGAGCGCGCGCGGGTCTTTGAAGGGCCGATTCGGGGTTTGCAAGCGGGTCTGCGTCTTGTCGTCGTCTTCGTCGTCCTGGGGCGGCGGCGCGGGATGCGGCTGGGTCATATCGGCCACGGCCGCGGTGGGCGGCTGGTCGCGCCAGGAGCCGGTCGGGTAAAGATCGGCTTCGAGTTTGGGATCATGCAGCAGGCCGGCGACATGTTCGCGCGCGAGCTTCGCCTCAAAATGCGTGTCAAGCGTCTCGACCATGCTGGCCAGGATGAGCAGCGCGTCGGAGCCGTTCCACGGACGGGGCTTGTAGTGGAGAAGGCGAAACTCGGCTGGAAGATCTTCCCGATGTTGCTCGATGAAGAGGTTGACGCCTTTGGCATACTGCTCATAGCGAAGGCGTTCGATCTCCGGGAGATTGTGATAGATGCGCTGGGAGACATTGCGAAATTGAAAGATGCGTTGCGCCTTGTCGTGTTCGAGCAGCGATGGGCCGAGGAGTTCGGCCAACTCGCCGGAGGCGTTGCGGCGCAGCATATCCATCTGCCAGAGCCGGTCCTGGGCGGTGACGTAGCCCTGGGCGAGGAGCAGATCGTCCAGGCTGGCGGCTTCGATGTGCGGCACTCCGTGGCCATCGCGGCGGACGGTGACGGGAGCGGAAAGGCCGGCGAGTTTGATGTTGCCATCCACCTGCGGCAGCGAAACCACCATGGCGTGGCGCAGCCACCACAGGCAGCCGCCAGAGATGCCCAGCGCGAGTAGCACGATGGCTGCAACGAGCCACAGGACTCGCCGCAGCCATTTGTGGCGACGTTGCACAGGTTTTCCCGGAGCGATCTCGGTCAAGTTGGTTTCCATGTCGCGGTTCCATGGACAGCATACAGCGCGGAGGGCTCAGGACAATGCGCTCCGTTGCAGGAATGACAAACGCTGGTTCTACGGGATGCAGGGAACCTCGCCGGTACGGTTGAGCCAAAGGCGCATGGAATCACACCGCGAGCTGCTGTTGGATAGGGTCTGTATTCGCCAGCGGCTTGGGGCGCCGGTAGATAACCAGCAGAGCCAGCAGGATGAGCACAAGGATGGGCAGGATCAGCAGACTGCCCTCCGGGCCATCGCTGCCGCCGCTCCAAAGCGCCGCGCCGGCGGGGCTGGTCGTCAAGTAATGTCCCTTGGGCAGAAGGCCGCTGTCGGCGGTGCCGTAGAAGAACGTCTGCGCCCAGTCCCACGAGGCGTGGAAGCCGATGGCCCACCACGCCGAGCCGGTCAGCCGCACGCTGGCGCAGAAGACAAAGCCAATGGCCGCGGCGGAGAAGATGCCCATCCAGGTTTCGCCCTGGTTGAAGGTGTGGATGTAGCCAAAGAAGGTAGAGGTAAGCCACGCGGCTTCCCAAAAGCTTGCGGATTGAGATTTTTTAAGATGCAGAAGCAGGCACGGCGCGACGCCAAGCGCGGCCATGAGATAAACGCCGCCAGCCCCGCTGCCGTGAGTATTGAGGAATGCGAACAGGCTGAACGAAGCGACCGTGCCCAGCGCCCACCAGTAGTTGATGCCACGGGTGAGGGTAAACAGCATGTAGCAGCGGGTCATGCCTTCCTCGCCGAGCCCGGTGAGCATAAAAGAGAAGGCCCAGAGCGCGCCGTAGCGCAGGATGGCCGCGCCGCTGAGTGAAGCAGGGCCGATGTGCAGCCAGCCTCCCGCGTGGAGGCCGCCTACCAGCACGGAAAGCGCGGCGAATCCTCCTGCCGTCCCGGCCAGGAAGTGACGCAGGCGATGGCCGCCGGAGAGGTTGTAGTCGAGAATCCGCCGCCGCTCGATGAGGGCGCAAATCGCGCCCGCGCCGAGCAATCCGAGGACTTGGACCAGCTCCTGGACGATTGCTGTTCCTGCCGTCAACTCTGTTGGTTTGGCGTCGAGGAACTTAGGCCAGAGCAGACCGGCGACCAGGCTCAGGATAGCGACGAATAGAAAGAACAGCACAAGAAACAGGGTGACCGACCAGCCGACACGAAGGCCGCGGCTGCCAAAGAGGGCCCATTTCAGGAAGCGGGTTTCCGCAGGCTCCAGCGAAGCTGAATCTGCGGGTTGGGCGGGGGGTGTCTCGAGGTCGACACACGCGTCCTGGTTTGTTTGCGGGTCTGGAACTTCGCCTTCGGGAGTCATGGTTCGTCCTCTTGCCGCAGTAAATCTCGCTATCGGGGGCGATTCCACGATAGCTTACACGGTCGAGAGAGGTACAGTTCCCACATGGATTTGTGCCTAACTGAGCAGAAACCGTGAGGAACTTCGCGGTCCGTCGCTTGACACCGGCGTTTCCTGCGCGGATGCTAAACACTTCGGCTATTGCATATGTTCTGGAAACGGGTTGCTGCCGATGATCTGACTTTTGGGGAGCTGGCTGCTTGCGGGTTCGCGTCTTTTATCACGACAAATGCTTTGACGGGGCTTGCTCCGCTTCGCTGTTTACACGGTTCTACCGGGAGTGCATCGCTCCCGGCGCCGGTTCGGCGGTTGAATACGAATATCACGGGCTGGTGCATCGGGCCGGAGCCCTCTTCAACGAGAGCGACTTTACCGGCGATGAGAATGCCATCGTCGATTTCAAGTATTCGTCTTCGCCGAAGATTACCTGGTGGTTCGACCATCATCTCTCGGCCTTCCTGAGTCCGGCGGATCATGAGAACTTTCTCGCCTGCCAGCGCGATCCCGAGTGCGCAGGCCGCAAATTCTTCGATCCTACGTATGTCTCCTGCACCAGCTACCTGGCGCATATTGCCGCGACGCGATTCGGCTTCGATACCGCTCCCGTAGCGGACCTGATTTATTGGGCCAACATCGTCGATGGCGCTCTCTACGAGAGCCCCGAAGCCGCTGTGGAGATGGCCGCCCCGGCAATGAAGCTGACACTGATCATCGAGGCCACGCAAGATCCGGAGTTTATCCCCAGGTTGATTCCGCTACTGACCGAGCTGCCGCTGGCCGAGGTGCTGGAGCAGCCATTTGTCGCCAGCCTGCTGCCGCCATTGCTTGAGCAGCACCAAAAAGCGATTGCGCTGATTCGCGAGCGCGCCGATTATCGCGACGGCACCATCTTCTTCGATATTTCGGATCATTTGTTGGAAGGTTTCAACAAGTTCATTCCCTATTACCTCTATCCGCAGGCGACGTATTCCATCGGGCTGTCGAAATCGAGCTTCCGGACCAAGGTTGCGGTGGGATCGAATCCGTGGACCAAGGCTAAGCCGGAGGAGATGGTGAATCTGGCGCAGGTTTGCGAGCGCTACGGAGGTGGCGGCCATGCGCGCGTCGGCGCGATCAGCTTTCCTCCCGACCGCGGCGACGAAGCGCGCGAGGCGTCCCGAGTGATTGTGGCCGAGCTTCGCGCGAAGAACCCGTTTCCAGGGCAGTAGCCGGAGTCTGTCATGCGCTTGCTCTTGTGTTCAACGCTTGTGGTTGCGTTTTCAATCACCGGCTCTGCGCAGAATCCCGCCCCCGATCAACCCAATTGGCCGCTGGGGTCGTTTACACGGCTGGTCCACGAGCCCGTGATCAAGCCCCGCCCCGAAAGCGTCTTTCACGATCCTCTGAGCCACGATCCTCTGAGCGCGGCCCCGGTTCATTGGGAGGCGCTGCACACCTTCAATCCCGCAGCCGTGGTGCGCAACGGCAAAGTGATGGTGCTCTACCGCGCGGAAGACGATTCCGGCGCCATGCAGATCGGCATGCACACTTCACGGTTGGGGCTGGCTGAGTCCGAAGATGGCATCCACTTTACGCGGCTGCCGGAGCCAGTCTTTTACCCCGCGGAAGACAGCCAGAAGGCGCGCGAGTGGCCTGGCGGCGTTGAAGATCCGCGTGTCGTCGAGGCTCCCGATGGAACCTATGTTCTGACCTACACGCAGTGGAACCGAAAGACCTACACGATTGGCGTGGCCACTTCGCCTGACTTGATTCATTGGACCAAGCGCGGCCCGGCGCTCGGCGAGACCGGACCTTACGCCAATCTCATGTACAAATCCGGCGGCATCGTCACCAGGTTGGATCATGGACGTTTGATTGCGGCTCGCATGCACGGCCAATTCTGGATGTATTGGGGTGAGATTCAGGTGCGCGTGGCGACCTCGCCCGATCTGATTCACTGGACGCCCGTGGAAGAGAGCCCCGGCAAGCCGCTGGTGGTGCTGGAGCGGCGGCCGGGGCTTTTCGACAGCGGATTCCCGGAGGTAGGCACGCCGCCGATTCTTACCGGGCAGGGAATCCTGGTGATGTACAACGGCAAGAACGCCGAAGCGGGAGCAGCCAACCATCCAGACCGGGAACTCGATCCCGGCGCTTATTCAGTCGGCGAGGCACTGTTCGATTCAGAACATCCGACACGGCTGCTTCAGCGGCTGGATCAGCCTGTGCTGCATCCGGAGACCCCCTACGAACGCAGCGGACAATACGCCGCGGGAACAACCTTCGGCGAAGGCCTGGTTTATTTCAAAGGCAAATGGTTCTTGTACTACGGCTGCGCGGATTCCTTCGTAGCCGTAGCCACGGCGCAATCTCTCTGATTCCGTCTACACCTTGACGTGTTCGTGTTCCTTGGCATGGACGTTGACGCTGGGCCATTCGGGGCGGCGATGCTCAAGGAAGGCGCGAACGCCCTCGCGGAAATCCTCCGTGGAACGTTGCAGCGCATTGGCGGCGATGGCTCCCTCGATCTCCTCATCCAGTTGATCGGCTGAGTGCCGGGCTAATAGCTCCTTCACCGCGCGCATGGCCTGTGGGCTGTTCAACAGCAGGCTTTGCGCCAGCGCGTGAGCCTCGGCCAGCAGGTCTTCCGGTTGGACGATGCGCGTGACCAGGCCGAGCCGGCAAGCTTCGTCGGCTTTGACAATGCGGCCGCTGAGCAGCAGTTCGCGGGTCCGCTTTTCGCCGATCTGGCGGGTCAGGAACGAGGCGACAATGGCTGGGACAAATCCCACGCGCACCTCGGTATAGCCAAACCTGGCATCCGGCACGGCGTAGGTAAAGTCGCACAGCGTGGCCAGACCCATGCCGCCGGCGATGGCAGGTCCATTGACAGCGGCGATCACCGGCTTGGGGAACTCGTAGAGAGTGCGCAGCACGCGAGCCATGTTTTCCGAGTCGCGCCGGTGTTGCTCGACGGTGCGCGCGTTCATGGTTTCCAGGTGCTCCATGTCCAGCCCGGCGCAGAAGGCTGACCCGGCTCCGGTCAAAATCACGACGCCGCAGTCGCATACAGAGGTTTCGTCCAGAACAAGGATGAGTTCATCGATAAGCTCGGGGCTCAGCGCATTGCGCTTTTCCGGGCGATTCAGGGTGATAGTCTGCACCCCTCTTGCGGTTTCAACCTGAATAAAACGGAAAGGGGTCATGGACGACGCCTCCTGCTCTAGAGAGACCTTTATACACCCTTTACGAACTCAGACGATAGATGCTTTGGGACGCGGTGCGGGTGACATAATTTACACTCCCGCTTTTGCCCATCGCTGTCTACGCTAACGTCTGAATCCGGACGACTAGCCCGCTGTTGTCGAGTGTGCCTGGGGCAATGGCCAAAGGACAAACGCGCAGGCTCCGTGGATTGGAAAGAGCTGCGCAATCGCTGCCTTCAGCGGCTTGCCGCGGGCAGCATGAGCGCGCCGGGCAAGTCGGCGGCACGCGCTTGTCCATGGTTTGGTGTTTTGCTTCGGGCATGGTAGCTGCGGTCGAGTTCATGTCCGCAGAGTAACGTTACGGAACGCCTCGCTCAATGCCGCGAATGGGGAATCTTCGCCGGTCGATTGGCGCATGACGTCTACCACCCGCGACCGAAAGGTAACGTGAGCGAGGCCGTCTAAAGTCCCAAGTCCGCAGCCCGGCGCTGCATGGCAGCCAGACAAAAGGCGATATGAGCATCCAGATCGACCCCCAGCTCTTCCGCCCCCTGGATCACATCCTGCCGGTTGACCCCGCGCGCAAAGGCCTTGTCCTTGAGCTTCTTGCGCACGCTGGCCGGCTCCACGTCGGCAATGGCTTTGGTCGGCTTGACCAGCGCGCATGCGGTTAAAAAGCCGGAAAGCTCGTCGCAGGCGAAAAGCACTTTGTCCAGATGAGTCTGACGCGGAACGCCGGAATACGTGGCGTGGCCCAGGATCGCGGTTCTCGTGGCCTCCGGCCAGCCCAGCCGTTCCAGCTCGCGCACGCCGACGAAGGGATGCTCTTCGAGCGAGGGATGGCGCTCATAGTCGAAGTCGTGGAGCAGAGCGGTGGTCGCGTAGAGGGTTAGAAAATCCTCACGCTTGGTTCCCGTAAGTCCCAGGCGATCGGCTTCGGCCTCGCCGTAGGCCACCACGCAGGTCTCGACGCCCAGGGCGTGCTTACGCAGGCTTTCGCTCTGCGTCCACCCGGTGAGCAAGGCCCAAGCGGCGGAACGGTCGTATAGAGAGGGAAGTGGTTCGATAGCGCTCATGCCACTCATCTTAGGGCATGTACCGGGTCACGCATTATCAGCCATGTTCTGTTTTTATCGAGACCGCAAATCAGGCTCATGTTTATAGCTATGGTTCGCGTTTCTTCGGGTTTCTTTGGGATTATTACCTTTATTTCCGGAATGACCCCACTTTTTCACTTGACAATTATGGTTCCTCCCGGTGAAAGTAACACTTGACTAGGTGTATTGGTCACCGCTGAAAGCCCAGCTCTGGCTCTCTGCAAACAAATTATGGCGACGACACTGGTACAGATGCCCGTTGCGAAATCCACTTTGGGTCTCGTCACGGCAAAAGAGCGCGAGGTTTTGCGCTGCGAACACTGCCTTCTGGTGCAGTTCCGAACCAGCAACTCCATGTGCCGGCGGTGCCACAAGCCGCTGGATGTGGAAGAAGCTCCCACCCCCATCGAAGCGATCACGGTCAGCGAGGCTCCAGTAAGCAACACCGACGCCGGTCTTCGCGTGGCGGCCCAGGTGAAGGAGATTCGCAAGGCCCGTCACCTGAGCCAGCGCCAACTGGCCGGCCGCATGCAGGTTCCCCGCACCTACATCTCCAAGATCGAGAACGGCAAGGCGATCCCGACGTTGGGTTCGCTGGAACGGCTGGCCGCCGCCCTCGAAGTGGACATCTGCCAACTGGTGCGGGATGGCCGCAGTCAGCGCGACGAGGAGATGGCGGAGATCTTTGCCGATCCCTTCCTGGCCGAGCTGGCGCAGTATCTCCCGAAATTGGAAGCGCTGCAGCGATCGCTCTTGCTGAATCACGCGCGGGACCGGGCACGCGACGCGATGCGGGAAATGTCGATGGGGAAGCGGCGCTCGGCCTAAGCGGCACGTCGCGTCTCTCTAGCGCAGCTTAGGCACTCGCATTTTCCCTTCCGTGGGAACGCGTTGCGACGTGCAGGCGCATGTGCTAGCGTCAATGTTGCTGACAGCGAATGCTGAGCGATAGCAAGAGGCGAGCCTTGTACCTGACAGCCACGTCGCGGATTCATGAACTGACGCCCGAAGAA
>Ga0302326_10002810_pt1 | contig 41848 bp, 33 predicted proteins | sample Palsa_T0_3_FD_202264 | JGI IMG/M metagenome (GOLD analysis project Ga0302326, IMG submission 202264) | Peat permafrost microbial communities from Stordalen Mire near Abisko, Sweden - Palsa_T0_3 | ecosystem: Environmental > Terrestrial > Soil > Palsa > Peat permafrost | place: Sweden: Abisko...
GACGTCGATACCGCGCCCGACACGTTCGATCCGCTCGACGAGCAGAAGGCGTCCAGCGCCTGATCGTTCCGCTGCGGCGGTAAAGGCGCTCCTCCGCGGGTTGAGGGGTTGAGGGGCGCGCCAATATATTCCTATCATGGCGGTGAGGGTTTAAGACGTGGCGCCTCCGGCGGCCGGGCGCCGAGGGGTTTTCATGCTCACCCACGCGCAAGTCTGGTCGGCCGTCGATCGCCTGGCGGCGCGTGCCGGATTGTCGGCCTCTGGCTTAGCCCGGCGCGCGGGACTCGATCCGACCACTTTCAATAAATCCAAGCGCATCACCGCTTCCGGCCGCGCCCGATGGCCCTCGACCGAGTCCATTGCCAAGGCGCTCACCGCCACCGGGACGCCGGTTGAGATTTTCGTCGAATTGATCAATTCCGGCGGCGGACCGGCGACACGGGCGGTGCCGCTGATCGGCTTCGCCGAGGCCGGCGCTGGCGGCTATTTCGACGACGGCGGCTTTCCGGTTGGCGAAGGCTGGGACGAGATCGCGTTTCCGGCGGTCAGCGACACGCACGCTTACGCGCTCGAAGTCTCCGGCCATTCCATGGAGCCCGCTTATCGCGACGGCGACGTGATTCTGGTCTCGCCGGCGGCGCCGATCCGACGCGGCGACCGGGTCGTGGTGCGCACGCGAAGCGGCGAGGTGATGGCCAAGGAACTCAAGCGCCGCACGGCGAAATCAATCGAGCTGTCTTCGCTCAACACCGATCATGGCGACCGCACCATCGCCGCCGCCGACGTGCTCTGGATAGCGCGCATATTGTGGGCGAGTCAGTAACCCAGCGTCATTGCGAGTTCAGGCACTGCGCGCCAGCGCGCCGTCGATCATGTCGATGGTGTTTTGAATGCCGTAAGCGGCGGTGAATGAGCCGAAGCGCGGACCCTTCTCCTGGCCGAGCAGGACCTGATAGAGCATGTTGAACCAGTCGAGCGTAACGCCGGGCTTGCCGTCCTTGGCTTTTTTCTTTTGGTCGAGAAACGGCTCGCGGCGGCCGACTTCGTAGACGACGTTCTGAATGGTTTCCGCGTTGGCATCCGCGGGCAATTGGGATAGCTCATCGCGCAGATCGATCAGCGCCGCGCGCTCCGCCGCACCCGGTTCGCGGAATTTTTTGGCCGGCAGCACGAAATCGTGGAAGTAGCGGATGGCGTAGTCGACGAGCGCGGCGAGATGCGGATGCGTCGCCTTGGTCACGCCAGGCCGATAGCGGCCGATAAAGCCCCACAGCGTGTCGGCGTTCTCGGCGTTCGACGCGGTGACGAGCGACAAGAGCATGGCGAAAGTCACCGGATGGTCGGCCTGCGGCGGTGAGCCGGCATGGATGTGCCAGACCGGATTGGCCAGCCGCTGCTTGCCGTCCTGCCGCGTATAGCCGTCGAGAAATTGCTGATATTCGTCGACGTGGCGGGGGATGACGTCGAAATAAAGCCGCTTCGCCGCCTTCGGCTCGCGATACATAAAGAGCGAGAGACTTTCCGGACTCGCGTACCGCAGCCACTCATCGATGGTGAGCCCGTTGCCTTTCGACTTGGAGATTTTCTGGCCCTGTTCGTCGAGAAAGAGCTCGTAGTTGAAACCCTCCGGCGGCAAGCCACCGAGCGCGCGGCAGATTTCGCCCGACAGCTTCACCGAGTCGATCAAATCCTTGCCGGCCATTTCATAGTCGACGCCGAGCGCCACCCAGCGCATCGCCCAATCCGGCTTCCATTGCAGCTTGCAGCGCCCGCCGGTGACGGGCGTCGTCACCTGCTCCTTGCTGTCCGGGTGTTCGTAAGTGATGGTGCCCGCCGTGGCGTCATGGGCGACCACCGGCACTTGCAGGACAATGCCGCTTTGCGGATCGATCGGCAGAAACGGCGAATAAGTCTGCGCCCGCTCCTCGCGCAGCGACGGCAACATGATCGCCATCACTTCATCGAAGCGTTGCAGCACCTTCAACAGCGCGGTGTCGAAACGCCCCGATGTGTAGCATTCCGTCGCGGAGAGAAATTCGTAGTCGAAGCCGAACTGATCGAGAAAGGCGCGCAGCCGCGCGTTGTTGTGCGCGGCGAAGCTCGGATAGGTGCCGAACGGATCGGGTACCTTGGTCAGCGGCTTGCCGAGATGCTCTCCGACCATTTCCTTGTTGGGGATGTTGTCGGGTACTTTGCGCAGCGCATCCATGTCGTCGGAGAATGCGATCAGCCGCGTCTTGATGCTGTCGCCCGTGAGCACGCGAAAAGCGTGGCGCACCATGGAGGTGCGCGCGACCTCTCCGAACGTGCCGATATGCGGCAGGCCGGACGGGCCGTAGCCGGTCTCGAAAATCACCTCGTCCTTCGGCTTTTTCTTCAGCCGCGCGACAATCTTGCGCGCTTCTTCGAATGGCCACGCCGCCGAGGCTTCGGCGAGCGCGCGCAGCTCCGCGGGATCATCAATAGCAACCGAAATCGTCATCCGGCCCGCTTAGCGGGACCACAGGAAAAAGTCGAGCCGCGACTTTCAGCGCCAGGCACGCGCCAGCAGTCCCGGCTACCGGCAGGCTATGTCGTGCCAAGCCCGGGAAGAGCGTTTAAAGCTTGGCTGACGGTGCGTTACCGCGTGAAGAGCAGTTAGCGCTGGCAGCACACAACGAGGAGAGGACAATGTTCATCGCCATGAACCGCTTCCGCGTAAAGAGAGGCTCGGAAGAGGCTTTCGAAAACGTGTGGCTTAGCCGGGAAACCTATCTCGACCGCGTGCCGGGCTTCGTCGAATTCCACCTGCTCAAGGGACCTGAGGCGGAGGATCACACCCTCTATGCCTCGCATACGGTCTGGCAGAGCAAAAGCGCATTCGAGGCGTGGACCAAATCCGACGAATTCCGGGCCGCGCATGCGCGCGCCGGCAACGAAACAACCGGGCCGCTTTATCTGGAGCATCCCAAGTTCGAGGGCTTCGAAGTGCGGCAAACTTTGGTGCACAAGGCGGTGGTTGCGTAAACGGCGATCTACGCACGAAGTTCAGTCCGCGCTGATTTTCACCTCGGAGCTTTGATCGTCCGCGCTGCCGCGAATGCGCGCGCAGATTTTCTGCCTGTCACGACCTACACGCGACGCTCCGATCTTTCAAAAAGGCCGGCTCGGTCGAGCGAGAATTCTTATCAACTTCCGTCACTCCGCAAGCTGTGAGAGAACGCGCTCAGCGCGCGTAAGGAGGATGGAATCGAAGAATTGAACGGCCGCATGATTGCCTGTCAGATACTGATTACCGGATTGATCCCGTGTCTTTCACATCAAAGGCCGGAGCTGACGCGGGCGGCGGGCGCGATAGCGGCGCGACGATATTCGTCAGAACGGGCTGATCGGGAAATAGCGCAGCCAAAGGTCGGTGAAGCTTCCCTTTTCCCAGAGCTGAAACAGCGCCCAGTTCAAGCTCTGCCGCAAGAGATCGTTGCCGCGTTTGACCGCAATGCCGACGCCCTCGCCGAAGAACCGGCTCTCCAGAAACGGCCCGCCGCGGAAAGCACAGCAGCCCGCCGAATCGGTGCCGTTGAGCCAGAAGGCAAGCGCGATGCCGTCGTCGAACAAAAGGTCGACTTCCTTTTGCCGCAACGCGTTGCGCGCCGCCTCGGCTGTCGGATAAGACCGAACCTCGGCTTCCGTGAACATCGCTTTCAGATAGGCCTCGTGCGCCGTTCCGGCGACGACCCCGACCTTTTTGCCCTCGAGCCGCTCTGGCACCACGTCGCCGGTCGGGTAGTCGCGGCGCGCGGCGAACCGCGCCGGCGTGCGATAATAGGGATCGGTAAAGTCGGCGAGCCGCCGCGTCTCCGCGGTCGGCGCGATAGAGGCGATCACGGCGTCGCCGCGATTGTCGTTGAGCGCTTCCAATAACGACGCGAATGGCCGCGCCTGGATGGTGCAGGCGACGACTTTGATCTCGTCGCAAAGGAGCCGGGCGAGATCGACATTGAAGCCGGTCGGATTACCGTCCGGGCCGCCATAGTCGAACGGCGGATAATCGAGATCGGTGAGAAAGCGGATGCTCTGCAAGCGCGACAGGTCGGGCCGTTCCGGCCGGCGCCGCGGATCCCAGAAACCCGGAACCGCGACGGATGGTGGCGGCTCTGCCGAAGCGGCCGCCTCCGCCGCGATTGCGCTCCCTTCCCGGCCACCGAACACAAAGACCGCGCAGAAAAAGCCTAACAGCAGCGCCAGCGCCGCGTGCGCGGCGCGCGTTCCAGCCGCCGTTCTGCCGGGTCGCGTGGATTGCTTCTGGCCCTGGTGCATAGCGTCGCCCGCTTAGCGGGATCGCTGGCAAAAGTCGAGGCGCGGCCGAATCGCTACGCGCGATGGAGTCGCCGCCGCCAGCGCCCCGGGCTGCAACCCTGTCTTTTCACGAAAGTTCGCGTGAAGTGGCTTTGATCGACGAAACCGCACGCAAGCGCGATTTCCGCGAGCTCAAGGTCGGTCTCATTCATGAGCTGCTTGGCGCGCTCGATACGCTTGATTGAAAGCCATGCATGAGGCGGGGCGCCGGTGGCTCGCTTGAACGCCTTGGCGAAGTAGCTGCTGGACAGGCCACATTCGGGTGCGACATCCGCGATTGACGGGTCGCCATCCAAATTCGCCTCAAAAAACTCGCAGGCGCGACGAAGCTGCCAATCGGCGAGGCCGCCGCGGTTTGAAATTGAAGCAAGCGGAATATTGCCGTAGGTGCGCAGGACGTGAGCGTGAAACGCAAGCGCAACGTACTCGACAAACAGGCTTGTCACCTCTTCCGGTCGCTCCATTGCGGCAACGATTGTTCGGGCCAAACCGTGCATAACCGCGTCCGGGAGCCCCAGGGAGCGGGCATGTAGTCCGCCTCCTCTGCGAAGGCCCTGTTCATCGGCGAGCGCGTCGAGCACCGACTGAGAAATATTCAGGCGAACCGTGCTGAAAGGCGCGTTCAGGCCGACCGTCGGATTGTTGCTGAGGTCGAAAAGATAGGCGTTGCCAGGTATCGCGGGCGATACGATTTTTTCTTCTCCGGCGAACCACGCCTGCCACGGAAAAGGTGTCAGAGGGACTTGGAAAGAAAAGGACTGTTCGCGCGGAACGTCCGCGGTCCGACGGGGTCGGGCTTCCGCACTTTGCAGATGAGTGAAGACGACAGGCAGCTTCGAGGCGGCCACCCGCGCCACCAGGGTTGGTGCACGCGGTAAGCCAAACCGTCTCGCGATAACCGCCTCAATCGCGCGCGGATCCATCATTTGCCCGGCCATAGCAGCGATCGAATCATACCAAAACAGCTGAATAATCCAATTCAATCGGTGCCTGGGCGAGCATGTTGGAAAGCTGCGCCGTTGGTTTGGCTTACCGCGTGCGGCAATCTTAGTGGCACGGCGTCGAAACGACTCGAAGAATTCATTGATGTCGTTGCGGACAATTCAAACAAAAGGCGCGAAGCTCGTCGTGGATGAGAACGGCGCAGCAGAGCCGGCTCTTCTGTTCCTACATTACTGGGGCGGCTCGGCGCGCACCTGGAGCTCAGTTGTCGCACAGCTGCCGCTATCGGTCCGCAGCGTCGCGGTGAACCAGCGCGGCTGGGGCGGCTCGGTTGCCACCGACGCACGCTATGATCTCGACGCGCTTGCCGACGACGTGCTGGAGCTGACCGAAATATTGAAGGTCGCGCGCTACGTCGTGGTCGGTCACTCAATGGGCGGTAAGGTCGCGCAAATCCTGGCTGCCCGTCGGCCACGCGGGCTGGAGGGTTTGGTGTTGGTGGCGCCCGCACCGCCGACGCCCATGCAGGTCCCGGACGAGGCCCGGGCCGGAATGCTCGCCTCCTACCGGTCGCGGGAGGGCGTGTCGCAGGCCTTGGGCGTGTTGGCCGGATCGGTGCTCGAAGACACTCAGCGCGAGCAGGTCATCGCCGACACGCTTCGCGGTGACGAAGGAGCCAAACTGGCCTGGCCCCAGCACGGCATGACACTCGACATCAGCGCGTCGCTGCGAGACGTTAAGCTGCCTGTCGACGTTCTGGTCGGCGAACGAGACCAAGTCGAACGCGAGCCGGTTTTGCGCCCGGCGGTGTTGCGGTTTCTGCCGCAAGCGGCCTTCACCATCGTTCCAGGAGCGGGCCACTTGCTGCCGCTCGAAGCGCCGGCGGCAATCGCGTCGATCTGCATGAGAATGATCTCGACGCTTTAAGCTAAAATTCGAAGGGATGAGTGTGACAGGAGTGAAATATGTCGAGCAAAGATACCCGCGACGAACCGCCCTCGGAAAATCGCAAGCTTAACCGGCGCAATATGCTCCTTGCCGGCAGCACGCTGGCCGCCGCTTCGGCGCTGACCTCGTCCTCGAGTTCGGCCGGCAAAGCTGGCGCTTCAGGCGCACACAGCAACAGTGCAATCACTATGCAGCCGCCCGACAAAGAAGTCCCCGCGTCAAAACCGGAAAGGCTCCTCGCCGCCAAGATCGCAAGGGCGATGTTGTCCGGCCCGCACGAAATCACCAAAGATGCGACGGTCACGGAAATGGGCGCGGACGGCAATCTCGTCATCCTGCGTCAGGGCACCAACGATTGGATCTGCTTTCCAGGAGACGAGAACGAGATCGGCAACGTTCCGATGTGCGCCGATCCGATGGGCCTGCAATGGATGATGGATATCCGGGCCAAGAAGCCGAAGCCTACCAATACGGCTCCGGGCGTTATCTACATGCTGTGCGGCGCGACGCAGCACAGCAATACCGATCCGTTCGATAGAACAAGCCCGGCTATCCCGATTGGGCCTCACTGGATGATTATTTGGCCTTTTGACGCCAAACGTTGCGGCTTGCCCAATACCGTGCGGGACGCAGGCGCATGGGTTATGTTCGACGGCACCCCTTATGCCTATTTGCACATTTGCGGTACGCCGTGGGTCGGAAATGAGTACGCACCGGATCAAGTCCCGATTTGGACGATGCGATATGGCAGGTCGCGGGAGTCGTGATGCTTAACGACGGACGCAACGCCCGCAAACAAAGCTCCAGCCGATAGTGGCAGGTGCGGATGGAGGTGGTCTGGCGGCTCAGCATTCATTTGCCCATGTAACACGGGGGCTCCGCGGCGACCGGCGGGTGGCTGCGCCCTAAACGACCGGAGGGTTGTTATGCCGACGCTCAAAATCAATGGCGAGGAAAAGAGTTTCGACGCGCCCGAAGACATGCCGCTGCTTTGGGTGCTGCGTGATATATTGGCGTTGACTGGCACAAAATTTGGCTGCGGGATCGCGCAATGCGGCGCCTGCACGGTTCACCTGGACGGCAAACCGGTACGGTCATGTTTGCTTGCGATCGGCACGGTCGGCAATCGCGCGGTCACCACGATTGAAGGTGTTGGGGCCACCCAAGCAGGCGCAAGAGTACAAAAAGCCTGGCTCGATCTCGAAGTCATCCAATGCGGCTATTGCCAGTCCGGACAGATCATGTCGGCTGCGGCACTGCTTGCGGTCAATCGCAATCCCACCGACGTCGATATCGACGCGGCCATGGCCGGCAACATCTGCCGTTGCGGCACCTACGTCCGCATCCGCGACGCGATCAAGCGCGCCGCGAGCGAAGCATAGGAGCCAGCCATGCGCGAATGGACAAACTTTTCTCAAGGCGTTTCACGTCGCCACGTCGTCAAGGCTGGTCTTGCGAGCGGTCTGGTTCTGGCCTTGCATTTGCCGCTGCGCGCGGCGAACGAGCCGGAGCAGATGCCTGACAATACTGCGGGCCAATTTGCGCCCAATGCCTTCATCCGCATCGATCATTCCGGCAAGACGACGCTGGTCATGCCGCAAGTCGAGATGGGCCAAGGCGTCTATACCGCGGTGGCGATGATTTTGGCCGAAGAGCTCGACGCCGATTTCGGACAAGTCGTGCTCGAACACGCCCCGCCAAGCGACAAGCTCTACGCCAATCCAATTTTTGGTATTCAGGTCACGGGCAATTCCAATTCCATCCGCGCGTTCTGGAAGCCGCTGCGCGTTGCGGGGGCCGCCGCGCGCGCCATGCTGGTGCACGCCGCTGCGGCGCAATGGCAAGTCGATCCTGCGAGCTGTTCGGCGGCTGGCGGCAAGGTGAAACACGACTCAAGCGGCCGGGTCGCAGCCTATGGCGATCTCGCGGATGCGGCGGGCGCGCTTCCCGTGCCGAAAGACCCGCCGCTCAAGGATCCGAAGGATTTCACGCTGATCGGCAAGCCGGTCAAGCGCCTCGATACGCCCAACAAGACTGATGGCAAGGTCGTCTACGCAATCGACGCCATGCTGCCGGCGATGAAGTTTGCGACATTGGCGCAAAGCCCGGTGCTTGGCGGCAAGGTCGCGCATGTCGACGATAGCGACGCCAAAAAAATTCCGGGAGTTCGCCAGATTGTTGTGCTCGACGATCTTGTCGCAGTCGTTGGCGATCATTTCTGGGCAGCCAAAAGCGGGCTCGACGCGATCGACGTCACGTGGGACGAGGGCGCCAACGCCAACGTCAATTCCACCGATATCTGGAATGCGCTGCGAGCGGCAAGCCGGACCGACGGCGTCGTCGCCAAGTCCGTTGGCGACGTCGAGAAAGGTTTGACGGAGGGCAACAGAGTCGACGCCGAGTACGAACTTCCTTTCCTGGCGCATGCGACCATGGAGCCGCAGAATTGCACCGTCGCGCTCACACCCGGGGCCTGCGAAATATGGACTGGCACGCAGGTGGCCACGCGCGTGCAATCCGTCGCGGCGCAAGCGGCCGGCCTGCCGCTCGACAAGGTGACCGTCCACAATCACCTGATTGGCGGTGGCTTCGGCCGCCGGCTCGAAGCCGACATGGTGGCGAGCGCGGTACGTATCGCTAAGCAGGTCGACGGACCTGTGAAGGTGATATGGACCCGCGAAGAGGACATGCAGCACGACGTCTATCGCCCGGCCTATCGCGACGTGATTTCCGCGAGCCTAACGGACGGCAAGGTCGTCGCCTGGAAATATAAGGTTTCGGGCTCGTCGATCATGGCGCGCTGGTTGCCGCCGGCTTTCCAGAACGGCATCGATATCGACGCGGTCGATAGCGCCGTTGACATGGCTTACGACATTCCGAACCTGCAGGTGCGATACGTGCGCGCCGAGCCGCCGGGCGTTGTCACCGGCTTCTGGCGCGGCGTCGGTCCGAACAACAACGTCTTTGCCACCGAATGCTTCATGGACGAACTGGCGCGCAAAGCGGGCAAGGATCCTGTCGAGTTCCGGCGCACCATGCTCGACACTAATCCGCGGCTCAAAGCGGCGCTCGATCTGGTGGCGGAAAAAGCCGATTGGGGTAAGCCGCTGCCGGCGCGCGTCGGACGCGGCGTCTGCGTGCAGCCATCGTTCGGCAGTTTTATTGCAACCGTTGTCGAAGCCGAGGTCGATGAATTTGGTGAAGTCCATCTGCGCCGGGTCACTTCGGCCGTCGATACCGGCATTGCGGTCAATCCCGATACGATTGTGGCGCAGTTGCAGGGCGGTCTGGTCTTCGGACTAACGGCCGCGCTTTACGGCGAGGTCGTCATTGCAAAAGGACGGGTGCTGCAATCGAACTTCAACGACTACCGCATGCTGCGCATCGACCAGGTGCCGAAAATCGACGTGCACGTTATCAAAAGCGGCGAAGACCCCGGCGGCATGGGTGAGACCGGCGCTACTGCCGGTCCACCCGCGCTCCGTAATGCGATCTATGCGGCGACCGGCATTGCGCTACGCCGGCTGCCGATCGACCGCCAAGCCCTGGCTGTGAAGAGGGCGTAAGTCATGACCCGCAGCAAAGGCTTTGTCGCCGCGGCGATCGTGATTGTTGCCGTAGCGGCGTTCGGCGTGTGGTGGTGGATTGTTGGCCCGGGTCCGATGGCGTTCGCCAGCGGCTCCACGGTAACACTTGCCGACTACCATACCGCCGATCCCACCGGCGTGCCGGCCGAACTTGCCAATGCCGATCAGATCAAGCGCGGCGAATATCTCGCGCGTGCCGCCGACTGCGAGGTCTGTCACACCGCGCCGGGCGGAGCGGCCTACGCCGGCGGGCTCGCATTTTCGTTGCCGTTCGGAACGCTTTATTCGACCAACGTCACGGCGGATAAAGAGACGGGCATCGGCGATTACAGCAACACTGATTTTCTCAACGCGGTGCAGCGTGGCATTCGCAGGGACGGCGCGCGGCTTTACCCGGCGATGCCGTATCCGTCCTACACTTACATGACCGACGCCGACGCACTCGCCATCAAAGCTTATTTGTTCAGCCTGCCGGCGGCGCACGCGGCGAACCCGGTCGACAAACTCGCTTTTCCGTTTAATCAGCGCTGGTCGATGATTTTTTGGTCTTGGTTTTTCAGCGCCAATTCCCGGTTCCCGCCCAATACTGCTGAGAGCGTGCAATGGAATCGGGGCGCATATCTGGTCGAAGCGCTGGCGCATTGCGGCGATTGCCACACGCCGCGCAATTTAGCGTTCGCGCTCGATAACCGTAAGAAATTCGCCGGTGCCGAAACGGCCGGCTGGCACGCATTCAACATCACGTCCGACAAAGGCGCCGGCATCGGCGGCTGGAGTGACGATGAGGTGTCGGCCTATCTCGCCAACGGCCACGCGCGCGACCACGGCACCGCAGCAGGACCGATGGGCGAAGCCGTGGATCATAGCCTCACTCACCTGTCGCAGTCCGACATTCGCGCTATGGTCGTTTACCTGCGCAGCGTGCCGGCCATTGCCACGCCGGACCAACCGACCACATCAGCGTCGCCGGCGCCGGCCTCACCCGCGGAAGGCAATGCGCACGCCGACGCGCTCGGCAAGAAGGTCTTCCAGGAGGCGTGCGTCAGTTGCCATGACTGGACCGGCGTGAGCGCGATTTCGCCTTATGCGACCATCGCCGGTGCGCGAGCGGTCAATGATCCCAAGGCCACCAATGTCGCGCAGATCGTGATTTCCGGCACGCGGCGATTGACGCCAAAGGGTGTTATTTCGATGCCTGCGTTTGGAGCGGCCTATTCCGACACCGAAATCGCGGCCGTCGCCAATTATGTCACCGCGCGCTTTGGCAGCGAGCCATCCAAGATCACCGAGAAGACCGTAGCCGAATTGCGCAGCGAGACCGCGCGCTAATGTTAAGTCGCTTTTAATCGGCCAACGGCGCGGTCCAGGCATCATAGCCGTAGACCCAGTCCGGATTGGTCTCGTTGCGAAGCCAGGTGTTGGTGCGCGAGCCGAGCTGGACTTGCGACGTGCGGGGCTTACGCGTCGCCTCGAAACGCCGAAATGCGTTCGCCACTCCCGATCGGTCGATACCGTCGAGACAGCGTGACAAGATCGCTGCGTCTTCGAACGCCATCGCGGCGCCCTGGGCCATGTAGGGCGTCATCGGATGGCAGGCATCTCCCAACAGTGTGACGTTGCCGTCCGACCAGCGTGGCAGCGGATCGTGATCGACCAGCGGCCGCTTGTGACAGGCGGGACATGACGCGAGCACTTGCTGAACCTGCTGATGAAAACCGACGAAGGCCGAGCGAAGCACGTTCACGTCACCGGTGGCCGACCAAGATTCGAGCGCAAAGCCGGGTTCGGGCTGACTGGTAACGAAATAGACTTCGCTGCGGTCCGGCTTGACGAAATAGATGACAATGTGGCGATCCGGCCCCCACCACTTGGTGCAATCGTCAATTCGATATCCGTTCAGCAGCGTTGCCGGATAGACGGTGCGGTAGGCGACGCGGCCGCTAAAGGCCGGCTCGTCGGTGCCGAACAGCGTCTCCCTGACAACCGAATGAACGCCGTCGGCACCGACCACGGCATCGGCGTCGGCGGTTATGCCGTTGGCGAAATCAAGCCTGACGCTGCCGGCCGCGCGCTGTTCGAGCGAAACCAGCTGATGACCGAGGCGCACCACGCTCTCGGGGACGACGCTCGTCAAGGCCGCATGAAGATCGCCGCGATGCGCCAGCAAGTAGGGTGCGCCATAGCGCACTTCGGCCGCCTCGCCAAAGATCATGTCGAAGCGGATCTCGCCCGTGTCGAAATCCTTGTTGTTCCAGGATCGCGGATAAAAGGCGGCCGCGCGCAGGCTAGGCTCTAGCCCGAACACGCGCAGGACCTTCATCGCGTTACATCCGATTTGGATCCCGGCGCCGATGCGAGCGAAGCGCTTCGCCTGCTCGTAGATCGTGACGTCGACGCCGACCCGCCGCAGCGCAGCAGCGGTAGCAAGTCCGCCCATCCCCGCGCCGACGATTGCTACTGAAAGTTTGTTCACGCCGTCACGCCTCGCCTTACGTCAGAAACCGAAACGGGCCGCAATCCTATCTCGTTCGTTCTGTTTTGGCCGGAACCTTGACGGCCGGGAATTTTTCGAACTCGACATTGTAGAGTTCGCCGCTAACCTCTTCGACTCGGCGGATATACACGTCCTGAATCATCTCGCGGGTGTCCGGATCGATCGAAACCGGCCCGCGCGGGCTTTCCCAGGCCATTCCTTTCATCGCGGCTATTAGAGCGTCGCCATTGGTGTTGCCGCCGGTCTTGTTGATCGCGGCATAAATCAGGTGCAGGGCGTCGTAAACGCCGACGCCCATGTGATCCGGCCGGATGCCATTGCCGGCGCGCTTAAAGCCCTCCACGAAGGCCTTGTTCAACGGCGTCGGGTGCGCCGCGGAATATTGCATTGCCGTGATGACGCCAAGCATGGCGTCGCCGGCCTGGTTCAACACGGCATCGTCGGTGATATCGCCGACCCCGATCAGCTTGATGCCGGACTGATTGAGACCACGCTCCGCGTATTGCCGCATCAGTGCCGCGGCGAGACCGCCCGGCACCCACACGAACAATGCATCCGGGTTGGCATCGCGTGCGCGCTGAAGGTACGGAGCATAGTCCGGATTTTGCAGCGGCACGCGCACCGACTCCACAATCTCCCCGCCGTCAGCCCCGAATTCGTCGACGAAGGCCTTCTCGGCATCCAGGCCAGGAGAATAATCAGAAACCAGAGTCACAACGCGCTTGATGCCATTCCTTGCCGCCCACTGGGCCATCGGGACGGTGACTTGGCTCTGCGCGTACATGGTGCGCACGATGTAAGGCGAACGCGCCGTGATGATCGAGGCCACAGCCCCAACAACGATCTCAGGAATTCGTGCCTCGGTGGCGATTGGCGCGACCGCGAGCGCCGGTGGCGTCGGGTTATAGCCCGCCAGCACGGCGACCTTATCGTTGACGACGAGTTCCTGCGCGATGCGCCTTGCCTGATCCGGGAGGCCGGAGTCGTCACGGATAATGAGTCGAATCTCGCGGCCAGCGACCGTCGTGCCGTTCTCTTCCATGAACAGCTTTGCGGCAGCAAGCATCTGCTTGCCATTCTCGGCGAACGGCCCAGTCAGTGGCGCCGACAATCCGATCTTGATGACGTCCTGCGCGCTCGCATCGCCCGACGCGAGCGCAATGCAACCACTTCCGACGACGAAAGCGCCGGCAAAAACCGGCAATCGTCTCGCGAGCGCCTCAGGCAAAGCTTGGAGCACAGTAAGGATTTTCTCCTATTCGCGCATAGCGGGCGTCCAACCGCAGCGATATGATGTCCGCTCACGAAAGCAAAGCAAACATATTTCACGATGAAATTGCCGCCGTTTGAATATTCCTGTCCCGAAAAGCTCGCTGACGCGGTGGCGCTCTTAGCCGCGCATGGCAGCGAAGCCAAAGCGCTTGCCGGCGGACAAAGTCTCGTGCCGATGCTGGCGTTTCGGGTCGCCTCCCCGTCGCTGATTGTCGATCTGCGCAAGCTCGACGAGCTCCGCCGCATCGACATTTCCGAAGACGGCATCGCGCTCGGCGCCATGGTGCGCTGGCGCGAGATTTTAGAAAGCGCGGAACTGCGCGTCGCGCATCCGCTGCTTGCCGCCGCAATCGCCCATGTCGCCCATTATCAGATTCGCAATCGCGGCACCGTCGGCGGCAGTCTCGCCCACGCGGATCCGGCAGCCGAAATGCCCTGCATCGCCGTAACTTGCGAGGCCGAAATCGGCGTCGTCGGCGGAGGCGGTGCGCGCACCATCGCGGCGGCGGATTTCTTCCACGGGCCCCTCACGACTTCGCTTCTCGCCGACGAACTCATCCGCGACATTCGCCTGCCGCCATGGCCGGCGCAGCGCCGCTTCGGTTTTGCAGAGTTCGCCCGGCGAAGCGGCGATTTCGCGCTCGCCGGTGCAGCCGCGTTCTACGACACGGGCCAGGACGGTAAAATCAGGAACGCCCATGTCGGCGCAATCGGCGCCGCCGACCGCCCGCTGCGTCTGAAATCAGCCGAAGATACGCTCAACGGTCGCGCGGCCGACGAAAGCATTATCGCGGCCGCAGCGGCTGCGGGCGCGGCGTCGTCCGATCCGCCGGCCGATATTCACGCCAGCCGCGCCTACCGGCGCGTCCTTGTCGGCACAATGATCGAACGCGCGCTCAGGAGCGCCGCCGCGCTCGACTGAAATACCACCGCATCGCCATTTCCCGCGCTACCTGCATCGGGCCGAGCCGCCGCGGCGATCTTGCCGTTCGCGTCGGCACGGCACAATTACGGCAATGCGGGCCGCACACCGGGAGAAGAACCATGGATCAGATCGTGCTGAAAAAGAAGCCGCATGAAGCGACACGAGAGCGGCCGCGGCTCCCGGGCCAGGTGGTCCTCGTCTTTCAAGGCGGCGGCGCGCTCGGCGCCTATCAAGGCGGCGTCTATCAGGCGCTGCATGAGGCCGGCATCGAACCGGACTGGGTCGTCGGCACATCCATCGGGGCGCTCAACGGCGCGCTCATTGTCGGCAACGACGTCGCTTCGCGGCTCGAGCGGTTGCGCGAATTTTGGCGGCGGGTCGAGCAGAAGCCGTTGTGGGCTGAAAGTCCGTTCGGGCAGGCGATCGACCGTAGCGCGGCGTATATGATGTCGCTGTTCAACGGGGTTGCCGGATATTACGCCCCCAACCAGGCTCTCGCCTGGGGCGGGCTCAATGCCCTCGTCGGCGTCGAGCGCGCGGCCTTTTACACACTCGATGGTGTACGCAAGACGATCGGCGATTTGGTGGATTTCAGCCACCTTAACGGCAAACATCCGCGCTTGACGGTGGGAGCCGTCAACGTGCGAACCGGCAAAATGCATTATTTTGACAGCCGCAATCAGCCGATCACGCTCGATCACATTCTCGCCTCTGGAGCATTACCGCCTGGATTTCCGGCGGTGCGTATTGACGGCGATCCTTATTGGGATGGCGGCCTTTACTCCAACACGCCCATTGAAGTGGTGTTCGACGACAACCCGCGTCGCGATTCCGTGGTGTTCTCGGTGCAGATATTTCCGATCGCTGGCCCGGAGCCTGAATCGGTCATGCAGGTGCTGAGCCGCCAGATCGACATTCAATATGCGAGCCGCGCCGACAGCCAAATTCCGCGGCAGGAGCATATTCACCAGCTGCGCCACATGGTGCGCGAACTGGTGCGGATGATGCCCGAAAACCTGCGCAACACGCCGGAGGTCAAAGAGATGGCCGGCTACGGTTGCGGTACGCTCATGCATATTGTGCGCATCAACGCCAATCCGGAACGCAACGACGACCTGTTGCGTGAGATCGATTTCTCATCGCAGGGCATCGCCGATCGCTGGCAAGCCGGTTATGCCGATACCGCGCGCACGCTCAAGCGGCGACCTTGGGAGACGCCGATTGATCCGATGGTCGGCGTCGCCGTACACGATTCCGACGCGGTCGATCCGCAGCCGAGCCTGGAAAGGGCCAGCTGACACTTCGCGCCGCTGGAACGGGCCAAAACCGAGCTCAAGCGGCAGTTTAGAGCGATTAGCGGCTGTTTTTCACGGATGTGCCGCACGAATGCAGGCTGAGCCGCATGCGACGGCCTGCCCATTTTACCGCGAATTAACCGTCGCCGTTAATATTGCGGTTACTGTCCCTGGACCAGCCCCAATGGCGGCTTTCGACTTTTCTATTCGCACCAGGCTTGCGGCCTGGGCCGGCGTCGCCGTCGTGATGGTGGCCGGCATGCTCATTGAACAGCAATATGGCGACTATTCCGCGTCGGTGCAGCGCCGCGCCGCTGACGGCCGCCAGCTCGCCGCCTTCGAAGCGCTCCATGCCGCCGAAAATGTGCGCAGCATGCAGACCGAGACGCGCGAAATTCGCCTCGCCATCGCCGCGGGCGAAGTCGACCGGGCGTTGAACAGGCTCAGAGCCGCGCACGCGGCGGCGGCCGGGCATATCGAGGCCGCGCTTGCCATCACCCAAGAACCTGCGGACAGCGAACGCCTCGAAAAGCTTGCCGCGTTGGTGAGAAATTACGCCGCCGTAGTCACGGAACTGGCCAAAGCGGCGAAAGAATATGGCGACACCGTCGAGAAGGTCACGCGCAGCGGCAAGCTCGGCGAAGAGATAAATTCGCTCCTCGACGCCACAACCGACACGCTGATCAACGCGGCCGCGGAACGCAAGGCGCAGGCAGCAGCCGAAACTACCCGCGTGCGCCACATCAATCTCGGCATCGGCCTATTCGTCATCGCCACGCTTGCGGGCGTCGCGGTATTCGGTGCGCTTGCCATCAGCCGGCCGATCCGGCGCATCGGCGACGTGCTTTTGCAACTCGCCGCCGGCAATAGAAACGTCGCCGTGCCATACCTCGAACGGCGCGACGAAGTCGGCGCCAATGCGCGGGCAGCGCAAAACTTCAAAGAGAAATTGACGCGTATCGCGCAATTGGAAGCCGCCGAAAGAGAGAGCACGCGCCGCGCCGCCGAGCAGCGCAAGGCCGACATGCACGCGCTTGCCGGGCAGTTCGAGACAACGGTGGCGAGCGTCGTACGCTCGGTGACCTCGTCATCGACCGAACTCGAAGCGGCGGCGGAAGCGCTCAATATCACGGCGGCGGCCACGCGGGATTTGTCGGGCAAGGTGCTCTCCGCCTCGACGCAAGCTTCCGAAAATGTCACTTCGGTGTCGGGCGCCGCGGAACGCCTCATTGGCTCGGTCGGCGAAATTCGCCGACAGGTGGAGGAATCGACGCGGATTGCGTTGCAAGCGGTCGCGCAGGCGGAAAAGACCGACTCGCGGATCACGGAGCTTGCACGCGCGGCCGGTCGCATCGGCGACGTCGTCAAGCTTATCACCGACATCGCCGAACAGACCAACCTCCTGGCGCTCAACGCCACCATCGAGGCGGCTCGCGCCGGCGAGGCGGGCCGCGGCTTCGCGGTGGTCGCCCAGGAAGTCAAAGCGCTCGCCGCGCAAACGGCCAGGGCCACCCAAGAGATTGGCGTCCAGATCACGGGCGTTCAATCGGCGACGGAAGACTCGGTCGTCATCATCAAGGAAATCGGCGCCACAATCGGCCGCATTTGGGAAATCGCCGGCGCCATCACGGCTGCGGTCACGCAACAGGCCGCAACGACGCAGGAGATCGCCGAAGACGTGCACGCCGCCGCCGGCAGCGCCGCGCGCGTCAACACCAACATTATCGAAGTCACCGACAGCACCGCAGGCATCACTGCCGCCTCCTCGCAAGTGCTCGCCTCCGCGCAAACGCTCGCACAGGACGGCAACCGCTTGTCGGCGGAAATGGAACGCTTCCTCAACGCCGTGTACGCGGCGTGAAGCGGCCCTTGCGGAGGCATCTCGTGCCGGCGCAGACCATGAAGGCCGACTAGCTCCGCGCTTTTACGCCGTTCCGTTTCATTGCTAGGGTTTGGCCGCGAACGCCTTGACGCTTATTCGCGGCGGGCCGGGCTGGCCGCACGAACAATGCAGGCACGCGAGGGAGAACGGATTTGGCGAACATCGTGGTTGCGCACGGCGCCTGGTCGGCGGCCTGGGCGTGGAAGAAAGTGCGACCGCTAATCGCGGCGGCCGGACATTTGTTCTTCACACCGACCTATACCGGGCTCGGCGAACGCGCCCATTTGGCTAGTCCGGACAACAACCTGGAAACCCACATCGCCGACGTGCTCGGCGTCATCACTTACGAAGATCTACGCGACGTCATACTTGTTGGACACAGCTACGGCGGTATGGTGGCGAGCGGCGTGGCCGATCGCGCGCGCGACCGCGTGGCGCGGCTGATCTATCTCGATGCGTTCGTGCCGGCGAACGGTCAGGCGTTGATCGATTTCGTCCCAGATCCGGAAAAAAGCCGCCTGCTCAATAGCGTCAAAACCGGAGACGGCTGGCGCGTCACGCCCAATCCGACACCGCCCGATACTGCGGCGGAAGATCTGGAATGGATCGGCAAATTCCGCATGCCGCAGTCGGCCAAATGCTTCACCCAGCCTTTACGCCTCCAGGCCGCGCTTACTCTGCCGCGCGTATACATCCATTGCACGCGTTTCGCCGACAAAAAGCCCTTCGCGCAATTCGACACCGCGACGAAGGGCACGCCCGGCTGGCGGAATTTCGACCTTGATGCGAGCCACAGCCCAAATGTCACCGCGCCTTCGGCGTTGGTGGACGTGCTGCAGCGCAGTCTGGCCGTATAGGAGCTAGGTGCGGAACGTAAGCGTCGCGCGCCGCCCAGCCGGTTTTCAAAGGTTTCGATGACAGCGAAATATGTCGGCCGCAGGCTGGCGGTGATCGTGGTAGCCGACGTTGTAGGCTTTTCGCAGCTCGTCGGCCGTGACGAAGACGGCACGCTGCACCGCCTCCAACATCTGCGCAATGATGTTGTAGATCCGATCATCCGCGCTCGGTCCGGCCGAATCATCAAATCGCTCGGCGACGGCCTTCTGGCGGAGTTCGCCAGCGTCGCTGAGGCCGTGCAAGCCGCCATGGAAATCCAAAGCGCGATCGCCACGCGCAACGCTCACCAGAAGCCGGAGACCTGGATCGAATTCCGTATCGGCATGCACGCCGGCGACGTGACCGTACAAGCCGACGGCGACCTACTCGGCGAGACCGTCAATATTGCAGCTCGACTGGAGGCATTAGCCGAGCCGGGCGGATAAGCCGCATTCGGCCGCGCGATGGCGAAACGAACCGCGGAGTAGGCGGGTCGTCTATAAAAGTGCAATAAATATATGGACTGAGTACCGTGTGCCCGTCGGCGCGCACCCTTCGGGGCCCCGCCTGCAGAGGCGAGCCGGATTAAGGGCGCGGCGCGAGTGGTCGCTACTTTCGCCCCATCCCAGGGCGATGCTTACTCTTGCGATGCCTTGCTGCTCGGCTATGCTGTTATCCGGACAAAAAGCGCGGGCGTAGTTCAGTGGTAGAACATCAGCTTCCCAAGCTGAGTGTCGAGGGTTCGATTCCCTTCGCCCGCTCCAAAAAAATCGACGAGGCCGTGAAATAAGCGGCGAGAGGAGGAGACATGAACGGGCGGCGCGATCCAGATACCGGCTGGAGCTGGTGGTATTTGTTGTTCTTGATTCAGCTTGCCGTGGTCATCTGGCCGGCTTTCTACAACAAAATCGAGCCCACTTTCATCGGCATTCCGTTCTTCTATTGGTATCAGCTCCTCTGCGTGATCATCGGTGCAATCTTGACGGCGATTGTCTATTTCGCCGTCGCACACGCACCGCGGAGCAGCTGACCGCGGCGCCAGCCAAAAACGTAAACTAAATCGGGGGAGGGGAATGTCGTGCAGGAAGTGAACTGGACCGCGCTGATTGTTTTCGTCGTCCTCTTCGTCTTCATCACCTGGCTGGGGTTCGCTGCAGCGCGCTGGCGCAGGGGCGATCTCGACATGCTACATGAATGGGGGCTGGGCGGCCGGCGTTTTGGCACCCTTATCACCTGGTTCCTGGTCGGTGGCGATCTTTACACGGCCTACACCTTCATCGCGGTGCCGGCGCTGGCCTTCGGTGCCGGCGCGGTTGCCTTCTTCGCGGTCCCTTACACTATCCTGATCTATCCGATCCTTTTTCTGGTATTCCCGCGGCTCTGGTATGTCTGCCGCAAGCACAACTACATCACTCCGGCTGATTTCGTGCGCGGTCGGTTTGGCAATCGCTGGCTAGCGCTCGCCATCACGGTGACCGGCCTGGTGGCGACGCTGCCTTACATCGCGCTTCAGCTCTTGGGATTGCAGGTCGTGATCGGCGCGCTCGGGGTGACCAGCACTGGATATACCGCCGACGTGCCGCTCGTCATTGCTTTCGTCATTCTCGCCGCCTTCACGTATTCCAGCGGCCTGCGGGCGCCGGCCTCGATCGCTGTGGTCAAGGATACCTTGATCTACATCACCGCCTTTGCCGCCGTTATTGTCGCACCGATTCAACTTGGCGGCTTCGACAAGATTTTCGCCGCGATACCGGCGCAGAAGGTGTTGCTCGCGATACCTCCCGCCCATTCGACCGGCTCGTACAGCGCGTATGTGACTTTAGCGATCGGATCGGCGCTGGCCCTGTTTCTTTATCCGCACTCCATGACCGGAATCCTGAGTGCTTCAAGCGGCCACGCCATCCGCCGCAACGCGGCGATGCTGCCGGCCTACTCGTTCATGCTCGGGCTGTTGGCGCTGCTCGGCTTCTTCGCTATCGCTGCCGGCGTCGGCGCCCTCCCCGAATTCGCCGGAGGCTTCAAGCAATTCGGCACCAATTTCGCCGTTCCGGCGCTGATCCTGCACATCTTCCCGGCCTGGTTCGTCGGCGTCGCCTTTGCCGCCATCGGCATCGGTGCGCTGGTGCCGGCGGCAATCATGTCGATCGGCGCCGCCAACCTCTATACCCGCAACATCCACCGCGAGTTCATCAACAAGAACCCGACCGACAAACAAGAAGCGCAGATGGCGAAATGGGTATCGCTGATCGTGAAGTTCGGCGCGCTTTTGTTCATCATCTTCGCGCCGACACAGTACGCGATTCAGCTGCAGCTTCTCGGCGGTATCTGGATCATCCAGACCTTGCCGACGATCATGCTGGGCGTTTTCACCCGTTGGTTCAACGATTGGGCGCTGTTGATCGGTTGGGCGGTCGGCACCGTCGCCGGCACGGCGATGGCGATTTCAACGAATCTGTCGCCCACCTACACGATTGCGCTCGGCGGCTACACTATGCCCGGCTATGCGGCTTTCTTTACCGTCGTCCTCAACCTCGTGATCGCGGTAGCGTTGACGCCGGTGTTCAATAGCCTGCGCAGCGGGGTGGCACCGCGCGACGCAACCGCCGCGGCCGATTATCGCTCCTGACGGCGAATAAAAAATCCGCGCGGCCGCCGCATCCTATAGGTGCGTGACTTGGACATGCAGCAGCGCCGCGCGGCCGCCGCGCACCGTTTTGGCGCAGCGCGCAATCGCCGCCGGCACATCGGCGGGATCGCCGACCTTCTCGGCGTAACCCCCGAATGCCTCCGCGACTTTGCCGAACTCAACCTTCGAGGCGAGTTCCGATTCGAACTCCTTCGCCGCATGGGCCTCGCCATCGGGAAAAACCCGCAGCGTCGATTCTTTGACCGCGCCCCAGCCGGCGTTGTCGAGCACGATCGACAAAATCGGCAATTTATATTGCTGGGCGACGGCGAAAACCGAGGTTGGATTGTTGAAATAAAACCCGCCGTCGCCGGATATCTGGACCATCAGCCGCGATGGCGCCGCGAGCTTCGCGCCCAGCGCCATGCCGCCGGACCAGCCTAGGCCCGCACCATTGGTGTTGAACGCGGTATTGGGGCAGCGCCGGGGGATTTGCAGCAGAACGGCGCCGGTATTGGTGACGGCTTCGTTGAAGATCATGTCTTCGTCGTCCAACACTTTGCCAAGCTCGGCCATGAAATAATGCGGGTTGATGGCGCCGTGCGTTCCCTTGTTCGCCGCGAGCTTGGCGGCACGGGCAAGGCGGCCTTCGCGCAGCTTCGCGAGCCGATCGAGACGTCCAGCGACGGCCGTTTTAAAGCCCGGCGTAGCTTTCGCCTTCAGAGCGGTGAGCAGTTGATCGAGGATGCCGGCGGTATTGCCCTGCATGCGCAAGTTGCCGGGGAAGGTCCACATCGGTGAGCCGCTTTTGAGCACGTCGACGTCGATATGGGCCCAAAACGACTTTTCATTCGGCGCAACCTCGGCTGGGAACCATGGCACTTCGACATCCACCAGCAACCCGACATCGGTGCCCGGTAGCTGCTCGTCGGCTGAGAAGCCGGCGAAGCAGGGACTCTCGTAGGAGATGTTGTTCTTCGAGTTCGCTTCGTAAATCGGGATGCCGGCGAATTGCGCGACCTCGTCAATCTTTTGCGCGGCGAGCACGTCGTTGCCGCCATAGCCGGTGATGAGGATCGGGTTTTCGGCGGCGATAAGCCGATCGGCAAGGTCGGCAATGAGCGCCGGATCGGCACCGGCCGGCGACAGGGCGCCGAACCGTTCGCCCGGATAGCGGTGGATTTCGTCGACGCCCCAATGCTCGGTCAGCGTTTCGCGCTGCATCATGAGATAGACCGGCCCGCGCGGCTCGCTCTGCATGATGGAATAGGCGCGTTGCAGCGCCTCCTTGACTACGACGCCGGACGGCAGCGTCCACTGCCATTTGGTGTAGGGCCGCACCAAGCTCGCCTGATCGAACGGCTCTTGGACGAAATGCACGTGGGTGTCGCGCGTACCGACCAATTCGCCGTGCATGGTGTAGGGCGCCTTGCCGGCCATGAGCAGCACCGGCAGGCGGCTACGATACATATTGTGCATGGCATTGGCTGTGTTGGCGGTACCGACATCGACGTGGACGAGAACCCCTTGGCCGCGGCCGGTCACCAGCGCATAGCCGGCGGCCATATGGCCGGCGGTATTTTCGTGCGGGCAGCGTACGACCTTGGGCATCGCTTCGCCGCGTTGCCGGCGGTGCGCCATTTCCTCGATGATCGGCGCATGATCGGTGCCGAGGTTACAAAACAAATACTCGATGCCGACCTCTTTGAGGCCCTCGAGCAGGTAATAGGCGGTGGAGAAATCGCCGACATTGCTCCCGCGCGCGACTTTCGTATCCATGGTGCGGCTGATCGTCCTTTTGGTGAAGACTTCAGGTTAATGGCGCCAGCATAGCACGCCAATCCCGACACCGCGCATCTACAAAGCTCTTTGGCTGCAACGAATTACGCCGAGGGTAAACCGTCGCGCCCGCAATGTTGCGCGCGGACCCAAGTTCCAATTGCGCGCGAACAAACTTCGGTCTTTCCGAACTGTCGCCACAATGGCACAACATAGCTGCCGGGCGAACGGGGAAAGGATCCAACATGAAATGGCAGGCCGCCGTGGCCGGCGCTATTGCGTCGGCCCTGATCACCTCTGTGGCCTATGCAGAGGTGCGCGTGACCAACGATCCGGGAGGCGAAATCACCTCCTACGTGACCAAGTTCGAAAATCTGCGCGCCTCGGGGGAACGTCTGGTCATTGATGGACCGTGTCTCTCGGCATGCACGCTGTTCACGGCGTTCTTGCCGCGTCAGCAGGTCTGCATAACACCACGGGCGATACTCGGTTTCCACGCGGCGTCTTACTACGACGACACCAGCCGTTCGCTGGTGCCGACGCGCGCCGGGACGCGGCTGGTGATGCGGCTCTATCCGCAGTCGATCCGCAACTGGATCACGCGGCACGGCGGTTTGACGCCGCGAATAATCGGCCTTCGCGGCCGCGAACTCGCTTCGCTCTACGACGCCTGCCGCTAAGCGGCCTTGCATGCGCGGGACTGTCGCACCGCCCTTGACGCCGGGGCGGCTGCAGCGAAGGTGCGCGACGAATATATTGGCGCTCGCGGCGGTGATTTCCCCTTTGGCCGAATAAGGCTTCACCCGGTCGAACTTGCCTGCCGCACGGGCCTTTCGTTTGCGGCAAGGAGGACGGCTTGAGGTCGGAAAGGGTATCGCGCGCACTGCCGATATTAGGCGCTTTCATCTGCGGGCTCGCCCTGGTCTTCGCCGTCATCGTCTATTTTGGCGTCCGATCTCCGATCGGGCCGGCAGCAGCCGCCGTCGGTGGACCGTTCCGTCTCGAGGACCAGAACGGCCGGCCGGTCACCGACCAGGACATGAAGGGACGGCCTTTCCTGGTTTTCTTTGGCTATACCCACTGCCCCGACATTTGTCCGACGAGCTTGTTCGACATTTCGCAAGTGTTGCAGAAGCTCGGTGGCGACGCCGATCGTACCGGGGCGCTTTTCATCACCGTGGATCCGGAACGCGATACGCCGGCGGTGCTGAAGGATTATCTGTCGAATTTCGACCCGCATCTGCGTGGCCTCACGGGCGACCCGAACGCTGTCAATGCAGCCATCAAAGCGTATCGCGTCTACGCCAAGAAAGTTCCGCTCGAGCACGGCGACTACACCATGGACCACACCGCAGTCGTTTATCTCATGGACAAAGAGGGCCGTTTCGTCGCGCCGTTCAACCTCAAGCAAACACCGGACGCGGCCGCCGCCGAATTGCGCAAATACCTTTAAGCCCGCAGCTGCGCGTCAGTCGGCGATACGCCCCAACGCGTAAACCGCCTCGAGCAGCAAACCGGGACGCGCCCCAAAGAACCATCGCTCGAACAGCTCTTTGGTCCGCCCGCCGCGGAAGATCCGAGCGAGGCCGGTATTGACCGCCAAGCGCAGAGCCCAATCGCCGCGCGGCACCACAATGGCGTATTGCTCGATCGAGAGATCGTCCGGCAGGATGGCAAAGGCGTCCTCATCCTTGAACTTGGCGCCGGCTAGCAGAAGCTTGTCGCTGGCGAAAGCATCCACCTTGCCGCTTTCAAGCGCGGCCACGCCCTCGTCACGGTCTTTGACCGGCACCAGCGTCACGGGGATGCTCAATTGACTGACGATATTGCTGACGGCGCGCTCATTGCTCGTACCGCTGACCAGCGCGATCTTCTTACCGCCCAAATCGGCCAAGCCGTGGATGTTCGATGTTCGCGAGACCAAAATGCCGGTCGACTCGACGAAAGTCAGAATGGAAAAGTCGACCTCTTTCATCCGCGCAAGCGTAACCGTCGACGATCCGCACTCGAGGTCGGCCTTGTTGCCCGCCACGGCGGAGAAACGCGTCTCGACGGTCACCGGCACCCACTCGATCTTTAATTCCGGGACCTTGAATTGCTCAGCGATGGAGGCGGTGACCTGCTTGCAGAGGTCGATGGTATAGCCGAGCGGCTCCTTCGCATCGTTGACGAACGAGAATGGCCGGTCATCGGCGCGGTAAGCAGCGCGGATGACCTTTTTGGCAATGATGGATTTGAGCCGGCTGTCCCACGGCACCGATGACTGGGCCGATGCCGCAGATGCCGAAACCGCGACGGCACAGATCACAGCCGCCAGACCCAATGACAGGCGACCGCCCAGACCGGCGAACAAATGAGGCCCCATTAATGACACCGTAGGTTTGTTGCTGCGGGAAAAACCAGATCGTCGATCCTAAACTTAGTCGTCCGATGAGGAAAGCTTCGCCTGAAGGCGTGAAGTCCTCGCCAGCCCGTGCTCGGTCTTTTCCCAGCGCTGCGGATCGCAAATAAGCTGGATGAGCGCACGCCAAGCCGCGAGCGAGAGCAAGAACCAGTAGAACGGCGTCAGCACCAGTATCCAGCCGTGACCAAGCAGCCTCCGCCGCTTTAATCCAATCAGGTCGAGCGGGATGGTCGAGGCGTAGCCGCAGAGGAAGGTCGCCGCAAAAATCGGCCACGAATTAAAGCTCGTCACCGTGGTCAACGGCGCACCCACGAGTAATGAATAACAAAGCGCGGCCGCAAATATCGGGTGAACCAGGGCTGCGAGCACATTGCAGGCGAGGAACAGCTGGACCGCGATGGCGCCGGCCGGCCTTAAGTCCCGCATCAGTCGGCCCGGGCGGCGCATATGCACGAGCCAAGTTTGCATCCAGCCTTTGTACCAGCGGGCGCGCTGCTTGAGCCACGAGCGAAACCGAGCGGGCGCCTCCTCATAAGTGGCTGCCGCGATCGCCGCCGAACGATAACCGAGCCGATGCAGCCGAATGCCGAGATCGGCATCTTCGGTCACATTATAAGGGTCCCAGCCGCCGACCCGCCGCAACGCGGCGGTACGGAAATGGTTCGACGATCCGCCGAGCGGGAGCGGCAATCCCAACGCAGCAAGGCCCGGCAGAAAGGCATCGAACTGTCCGGCATACCCGGCGGTGAACATGCGGGCGAGCCAGCCATCCGCCGTATTGTCGATGGTCAGCGCAGCTTGCACGCAGGCGAGGCGATCATCGGCCGCCGCAAACTTATCCAGCGCGCGGCGAAGTTGATCGGGCTCCGGGACATCCTCCGCATCAAAGACGACGGTATAGGAGCCGTAGGCAAACGGCAGCGCGGCGTTGAGCGCTTTCGGCTTGGTCCGCGGTCCGGTCGGCGGTGCGATTATAACTGTGAAAGGCTGGCCAAGGTCGAGCATCGCGACCGCCTGTTGGGTCTCTTGATCGTCGGCCTCGACAACGAGCTTCACGTCGAGCTTTTCCAGTGGGTAATCGAGTGCGCGAATGGCGGCGACCAATTGCCGAACCACCGCGCCCTCGCGGTACAGCGGGCAAATGACGGTGTAGACCGGAAGCTCGTGGTCGGCGATACGCGGACGCCGCGGAGACGCCGGCCCTGCGCGGAAGGCGCAAAGAAGTCGCAACATGCCCGCAGCCAAAATGGCCGCACAGCACGACGTCGCCAACGCGTGGATCGTCAAACCCGGAGCTGCGGCGAAGACCGCGCCGCCGACGGCGGCGATTGCCGCTATCGCAATCCAACCCGAACTCGCGGCCCGCGGTGCGTTAGAGAGGTGCGGCTGTAAGCGCCGAAGCTCCCCGGCGGCGCGCCGTCCGAGCGCCGCTTGTGCGTACCGCGCGGCAAAACGCGACAATCGTTCCGGCGACGTCAAGCGAAACCAGCGGGACGACTGCGGCGCGGAGCGGCCGAGATTGGCGAGGTTGCGGGCGGTAAGACAGCGCGGCGCGATAATCCAGGAAAGCTCGTCGCCATAATGCAGCGGCAACAGACCGGCGGCAGCCGCCTGGATCAGTTGATCGTCGCTGAGCGGGCACTGGGCGCGTGAGACATTCTCCAGCGGATCGAAGAATGTTCCGAGCGAGGTGGCAAGTGCCGTAAGGTACCCTTCCTCGGTCATGACATCGGCGCAAGAGAGCACGCGATCGGCGCCTAAGCCGATCGACAGGGCACGCCGCTCCGCCGCCGCAATGACTCGGGACGGCAACAGGTCGCGCACACAGTCGATCTCTGGACACTCGCTGCGTGTTTGCGGCGGCTGACGGCGGGCACGCGAAATCGCCGGCCGATAAACGGCGGATCCGCCCGGCACTTTCGACCGCCGAACCCCGACGCCTACGCTACTCAACGGTGCCCCGCACCAACGCAAAAGCCGCAACGCGGCGCACGGTCGTGAGCCCCTCCAGGCGCCGCCAAACCATGGTGAGCCATGGCTTGGCCGATGGCAATACGCGCGAGCCCAGCCCGGACGGCAACCGTAAGCGTTGACGCAAGGCGACGGCGCCCCTATAAGCCCGGCTTCGTTAGTTCGTGTTCACAGATCATGGCCAATACAAAGTCTGCAAAGAAGGCTGCACGGCAAAGCGCTCGGCGAACCGCGGTCAATCGGACCCGGCGTTCGCGGCTGCGAAGCGCAGTGCGAAAGGTCGAGGAAGCAATCACCGCCGGCGACAAGTCGCGCGCGATCGCCGCCATGGCCGAAGCCGAACCGGTGATCATTCGCGCAGCGCAGAAAAACGTCGTGCACCGCAACGCGGCGCAACGAAAAGTTTCGCGCCTCGCTCACCGCATCGCCGAACTCAGCAAAGCCTAATCCGTTTTTTGACAATCGCTGGCGCTGGCATCGCGGCGTTGCGGCCGTGGATTGCCATATCTCTGTTGCAGAATTGTCACGTCACATTGCAAAATTAACTGATTGGGCGCCGTTTCTCGGCTCAAAGCATCGTGCCGGCCCAATCTTTATTTGCTCCGCAGCTGCCAGCGCGGGGCACCCCTTGAATCTTGATCAAAAGAATTGATGCGCCATGAAAGGGTTATGGCGCATGCGCGATATCGGAGTTTGAATCCCCGCTGAATCGGACCGTTTGATTTTTATTTGCTCCGCCGCGCAATTCCGTCGGCTTTGCCGCAAAGTGAATTGTGCACGAATTGTGAATTGACCCGTTGAGTCAAAGCGTTGCCGAAAGCGGCGCGGGCCGTGGCGCGACGTCAAGCTTCGAAAGCCAATGTTATCGCGACGTTTTTGCGGTTGCGGGGCGGAACCTGCGTGCTAGCGTTTTTCTCACTTCGGCTTTCCGAAGGTCTTCAACAATCGGACCCGATTGAACTCATGAAGACATGGGTGCGGGAGAGCGTTGCCGCAATTGTATGTCGAGTAGAACAGAACCAATTGGCGACCTTTGACGATTTCGATCTGAATGAACGGTAACGCGCATTGGGATCTCGCAAAGGAATTCGCCGAGACTGCGGTGAACGCCATCGGGTCCGGGAGCGATGGAGGTGGGGGATGCACGCGGCAATTCAGCCAGCGCTAAATGCGAAGAGGATTTGGTCATGTGGCGCGTTTCCGCCACTTGCACTCCTCGATCGCGTCAGCCGTTTCGCCATCGCGATCCTCAGCGGCTGATGCCGCGATTTCGGGCGGCGTTTGCGTCGCTTCCGCTCTAACCGCCGATTTGGTCCGTCCATGAGTATGTAGCGTTCGCCCGGTACCGGGCTGGTGGGCATACCGCGTCTTAGTCGCTCACACTCTCTCTTAGGCGAACAAGCAGGCTGATATGACGAGCACCGATCAAGAGCGCTGGCAGCGGGTCAAGAACCGGCTGCGGATCGAACTGGGCGAAGACGTTTATTCGAGCTGGTTCGCGCGCGTGGAATTGGAAGCAGTCGGCGAAGGTGGCGTGCGATTGTCGGTGCCGACGCGCTTTTTGCGCAATTGGATTCAGTCGCATTACAGCGAGAAAGTGCTCGGCAATTGGCAGGCGGAAGAGCCGGCCATCACGCGCCTAGAATTGACCGTTCGCTCTTCAGCAATCCGGCCGCTTCCCGTCAAACCCAAACATTTGCCGGGTGCGCCGCCGGCCCGCGAAAACCAGGGAACGAACCCAAACGGGACGGAAGTGCGCCCAAGCGTCCCGTTCATGAGCGTGCACGAAGCGCTCGGCGGTTCGCCGCTCGACCCGCGTCTTGCTTTTGAGACCTTTATTGTCGGTCGCTCGAACACGCTTGCCCACGCCGCCGCGAAGCAGGTGGCGGCGAGCCGCCGCGGCGACGCGATGATGTTCAACCCGCTCTACATTCACGCCGGCGTAGGCCTTGGCAAAACCCACCTCCTGCAAGCGATTGCCTGGGCTGGCAACGGCGGTGATCGCAAGGTGCTCTATCTAACCGCCGAAAGGTTCATGTACGGGTTTGTCTCGGCGCTGCGCACCCAGACCACGCTCGCTTTCAAGGAAGCACTGCGCGCCATCGACGTTCTCATCATCGACGACCTGCAATTCCTCCAGGGCCGCTCGACCCAAGCCGAGTTCTGCCACACCCTCAACGCGCTGATCGACGCCGGCCGGCAGGTGGTCATTGCCAGCGACCGGCCGCCCGCCGACCTGGAAAGTCTCGACGACCGCGTGCGGTCGCGACTCGCCGGCGGCTTGGTGGTCGAAATTGGCTCGTTGGGAGAGGAATTGCGGCTTGAAATCCTCAAAAACCGGATCACCGCCGCGTGTGCGCATCACCCCGGATTCGAGGTACCGCCTCCAGTATTGGTTTTTATCGCCAAATCGGTGACGCATAACGGCCGCGATCTCGAAGGCGCCGTCAATCGCCTGCTGGCGCACAACAAGCTCAGCGGCCAGCCGGTCACGCTGGAAATGGCCGAGCGCGAAATGCGCGATCTCATCCGGCCGGTCGAACCGAAACGCGTGCGCATCGAGGACATCCAGCGCATTGTTGCGCGCCAATATAACGTGAGTCGGGCCGACCTTTTGTCGTCGCGCCGCACCGCTAACGTGGTGCGGCCCCGCCAAGTCGCCATGTATCTCGCTAAAGTGCTGACGCTGCGCTCGTTGCCGGAAATTGGCCGACGCTTCGGCGGCCGCGACCACACCACCGTCCTGCATGCCGTGCGCAAGATCGAGAACCTCGCGAACAACGACACCTCGTTCGCCGAGGAGATTGAATCGCTCAAGCGACAATTGCAGGATTGATGCCTGCCGGTGCGCACAAGGCGCACCTTTTTGTCGCCCGGCGCAAGGCCTTTAATAGCCGTTCCCGGCCTCCGTCATGGCTGTGTGAAACGCCTGGAAAAGGCCCGTTCCGCCGCGCTGTGCCCTTGCCGAAAGGCCCCTGCCGGGCCACTTTCGTCATCCCTGCGTTGTGAACGGATGTCGCTATGAAGGTTACCGTAGAGCGCGCCGAACTATTGAAATCGCTCGGCCACGTGCATCGCGCCGTTGAGCGGCGCAACACCATTCCGATTCTCGCCAACGTGCTCATTCGCGCCGACCGCGCCAAACTGAGCCTGAAGGCAACGGACCTCGATCTTGAAGTGACAGATACGATCGCAGCCGAAGTGGCCCCGGCCGGCGCCACGACCGTGCCCGCCCATATGTTCTACGACATCGTCCGCAAACTTCCCGACGGCGCGCAAATCGTCCTGGAATCCTCCGCCGATCGCGCCGCGTTGTCGATCCGTGCCGGGCGCTCGCGCTTTTCGTTGCAAACCCTGCCGGAGAGCGATTTTCCCGATCTCGCGCCGGGCGAAATGACGCACAAATTCTCGATCAAGGCCGCCGAACTCAAGCGACTGATCGACAAGACCCAGTTCGCCATCTCGACCGAGGAAACGCGTTACTATCTCAACGGCATTTACTTGCACGCCGCGAGCACCGCGCAAGAACACACTTTGCGCGCTGTTGCCACCGACGGCCACCGGCTGGCGCAAATGGAGCTCGAATTGCCGAAAGGCGCCACCGGCATGCCGGGGATTATCGTGCCGCGCAAAACCGTCGGCGAAGTGCAGCGCCTGCTTGAGAACGGCGAGGCGGAGATCGCGGTCGAACTCTCGCCGGGAAAAATCCGTTTCACCGTCGGCGACGTGGTTTTGACCTCGAAGCTGATCGACGGGACCTTCCCCGACTATGGGCGCGTCATTCCTCTGAACAACGACAAAGAGCTCGTGGTCGACAAGAAAGAATTCGAGGCAGCGGTCGACCGGGTTTCAACGGTGGCGAGCGAACGTGGCCGCGCCGTCAAATTGTCACTGACCGGCGGCCGTTTGCTGCTTTCCGTCACTAATCCAGATTCCGGCAGCGCCACCGAAGAACTCGAAGTCGAATACGAGGCCGAACCGATCGATATTGGGTTCAACTCGCGGTATCTGCTCGATATTGCCGCCCAGATCGAGAGCGAGGCCGCGGTACTTAAGCTTGCCGACCCGGGCTCGCCAACGCTCATCCAGGACAAGGAATCTCGCGGCGCGCTTTACGTGCTGATGCCGATGAGGGTTTGACGGGTTTCAGATATCGGGGGCCAGGCATTAGTCACGCCAATGGCAGGGCGGTGCTTTCTGATGCCTGATTCCTGACTGCTGGTTCCCTGATGTCCGGACTTGTCCGCCGTCTCACCGTGAGCAATTTCCGCAATTATCGCGCGGCAACGCTCGAGGCCGGAAGCCGGCCGATCGTGCTGTATGGTCCGAATGGGGCCGGTAAAACCAACCTCATCGAGGCCATCTCGTTTCTTGCACCCGGCCGCGGCCTGCGGCGTGCCACGCTTGAGGAAGTCGCCTGCAATGAAGGTGACGGCTCATGGGCGGTTTCCACCGAAGTCGAAGGTGCTCTCGGGCTGGCGACACTCGGCACCGGCATCGAGCGCATAGCCGAGGACGGCGCGCCGGCACAACGGAAGTACCGCATTGATCGGGAGTCGGTAGGAACCGCCGCGGCATTCTCCGATCACGTGCGCATCATCTGGATGGTGCCGGCGATGGATTCGCTGTTCACCGGCGCGCCGGCCGAACGCCGCCGCTTTCTCGATCGCCTGGCGACTGCGATCGACAGCGAGCACTCTAGCCGCGTCAACGCGTTCGAGCGCGCGCTGCGCTCGCGCAACCGGCTCCTGGAAGAGCCGCGGCCCGACGCTCACTGGCTCGACGCGGTCGAGCACGAGACAGCGGAACTGGCAGTGGCTGTCGCCAGTTTGCGCGCAGAAACCGTAGGTCGCCTCCGCGCCGCGCTTTCGGCGCGGGCGCAGTCGGCATTCCCGCCGGCCGACATTGCGCTCGACGGCTGGATGGAAAGCCTGCTGCCCAGTGAGCCGGCCGTTTTTGTCGAAGAACGCTATCGCGAGAAGCTCCGGGAGAACCGCGGCCGCGATGCGGCTGCCGGCCGTACGCTCGATGGTCCGCACCTGACCGATCTGGCGATCGTCTATGCCCAAAAGGGCATTGTCGCGGCCGACGCCTCCACCGGCGAACAGAAAGCATTGCTTATCGGGCTCGTGCTCGCGCACGCACGATTGATCGCCGAGATGACCGGGGCGGCGCCAATCCTCCTTCTCGATGAGGTGGTCGCTCACCTCGATCCATCGCGCCGCATGGCGCTACACGGCGAACTTGCGCAGCTCGGTGCGCAGGTTTGGATGACGGGCGCGGATCCGGCGCTTTTTGTCGAGATCGAAGGTCAAGCGACGTTGGTGGAAGTTCATTCCGGCCACCTGCAAGTCAGAGACGGTTAAGCTTGACGAAAAGCTAAGCGCCCCCTGGTTCCGTCGGTTACGAATTATCATCCGGTCGCGACGAGGGAACTAGTGCGCCATCAACGCCTTACCCTTCAGCGACCAGAGAGTTCGAATCGAGTGACTATGCCGGACGCCGTGCCAGATACCGTGATGCAAAACCTCATCGAGGCGTTGAATCGTCTGCACGACGATCTCGATCGGGTGGAACTATGGACTGCGGCGCTAAAATGCTTCCAGGAGCCCGCGCCGGAGTACCGGCCGCGCACGGATTACGTCTTACCGCGGCACGACGAGAAGTTTGCAAGCTAGCCGTAGTAGGACGTGCGCCCGCCGCACGAGCCGCGGCTTTTGGCGGTGCATTTTCGGCCGGTTTTTTGGGCTAATAACTCCGGTTCACCGCTGCCAAAACCGGGGTTCTTTTCGCCCTCGTTTCATGGTCCTCGCCAGAGCCAAATTCCGCCCGGCAAAACCTTGAAAAACCACGATTCCGCAATATCTTAGTGTTGGTCGATTTGACCTGTACCTGCCCGTGTTTTCGTGTACAAGAAACGGGCGATTCTTTTGCTCATCAAAGCTTTCCCGAAAGCCCTTTTGCATGGCCGAAGCCATCCGTAAACCAACCCCCGATTCTGCCGCCGATTATGGAGCGGAATCGATCAAGGTTCTCAAGGGGCTCGACGCGGTCCGTAAGCGGCCCGGCATGTATATCGGCGACACCGATGACGGATCCGGTCTGCATCACATGGTCTACGAAGTCGTCGACAACGCCATTGACGAGGCGTTAGCGGGCTTTGCCAAGCAGGTCGAAGTCACTCTCAATCCTGACGGTTCTTGCACCGTGCGCGACGACGGCCGCGGCATTCCGACCGACATCCACAAAGGCGAGGGCGTGTCGGCCGCCGAAGTGATCATGACGCAACTGCACGCCGGCGGAAAATTCGATCAGAACGCCTACAAGGTTTCCGGCGGACTGCACGGGGTCGGCGTGTCTGTGGTCAATGCGCTGTCCAGTTCGCTCAAGCTGACGATCTGGCGTGATGGCCACGAACATTCCATGGAGTTCCGCAACGGCGAAGCGGTGGCTCCGCTCGCTATCGTCGGCGCAGCGTATGACCGGCGCGGAACCGAAGTCACTTTTCTGCCGTCGAAGAAAACCTTCACCATGACGGAGTTCGATTTCGCCACGCTGGAACACCGGCTGCGCGAACTCGCCTTCCTCAATTCCGGCGTCACTATCGTGCTTTCCGACATGCGCCACGCGGTCGAGAAGCGCGAAACCCTGCGCTACGAAGGCGGCGTCGAAGCCTTCGTCAAATATCTCGACCGCAACAAGTCGCCGCTGGTGCCGCAGCCGATTGTCATTAAGGCGGAGCGCGACGGCATCGGCGTCGAATGCGCGCTGTGGTGGAACGACGGCTATCACGAGACGGTGCTCTGTTTTACCAACAACATCCCGCAGCGCGACGGTGGCACACACCTCGCCGGCTTCCGCGGCGCGCTGACCCGTCAGGTCACGGGATACGCCGAATCCGGCGGTGGCGCGCGCAAGGAAAAAGTCGCGCTCACCGGTGACGATTGCCGCGAAGGGTTGACCGCCGTGCTTTCGGTCAAAGTGCCCGATCCGAAATTTTCCTCGCAGACCAAGGACAAGCTCGTTTCCTCCGAGGTGCGCCCGGTGGTCGAAGGCGTGATCAACGACATGCTCAAAGCCTGGTTCGAGGAGCATCCGGGCGAGGCCAAGATCATTGTCGGCAAGGTCGTCCAGGCGGCCGCCGCGCGCGAAGCCGCGCGCAAGGCGCGGGAAATGACGCGTAAAAGTGCGCTCGGCATCACCTCGCTGCCCGGCAAGCTCGCCGATTGTCAGGAGCGCGATCCGGCGAAATCCGAACTGTTCATTGTCGAGGGCGATTCCGCCGGCGGCAGCGCCAAACAGGGCCGCAACCGCGAATTCCAGGCGGTCTTGCCGCTCCGTGGCAAGATCCTGAACGTCGAGCGCGCGCGCATGGACAAGATGCTGTCCTCCGAGCAAATCGGCACGCTCATCACCGCGCTCGGCACCGGCATCGGCACCGACGAGTTCACTGCCGACAAGCTGCGTTACCACAAAATCATCATCATGACCGACGCCGATGTCGACGGCGCCCACATCCGCACGCTGCTGCTCACGTTCTTCTATCGGCAGATGCGCGAGATCATCGACCGCGGTCATCTCTTCATCGCGCAGCCGCCGCTTTACAAAGTCGCGCGCGGCAAGTCCGAGCAATATCTTAAGGACGAACGGGCGCTTGAAAACTATCTGATCGACACCGGCCTGGAAGACACCACGTTGACGTTATCGTCGGGCGAGATCCGCGCCGGTCTCGATTTGCGCAAGCTGGTCGAGGATGCACGCGTGATCCGCAACCTGCTGCGCGGCCTGCACAGCCGCTATAACCGCCAGGTCGTCGAGCAAGCGGCCATACTCAGCGTCCTCAACGCCGACATTTTCGGCGATACGCAGAAAGCCCTCGCCGCCGTGCCCTATATCGCGCGGCGCCTCGATGCGTTGTCGGAGGAGACCGAGCGCGGCTGGCAAGGCCAATTCACCGAGGGCGCCGGCTTCGCGTTCGAGCGCACCGTGCGCGGCGTCAAGGAAGTCACTGTTATCGACAAGGCGCTGCTCGGCTCCGCCGATGCGCGCAAGCTCGACGAATTCGCGCCGCTTCTTCAGAAAGTGTTCCCGCGCCCGACCCCGCCGGCACTACTGAAGCGCAAGGACGAGGAGACGCCGATCCACGGTCCGGTCAGCTTGTTCGAGGCCGTGATCGCGGTCGGGAAAAAGGGCCTCAACCTGCAGCGCTACAAAGGCCTCGGCGAAATGAACCCGAGTCAGCTCTGGGAAACCACCCTCGATGTCAACGCTCGCTCGCTCCTGCAGGTCAGCGTCAAGGAGATCGACGAGGCCAACACGACTTTCGATGAGTTGATGGGCGACAAGGTCGAGCCGCGCCGCGAATTCATCGAACAGCACGCGCTCGCCGCCAGCGTCGACGTCTAGCGGCGCGGTTGCATCCCGAGGTTATTCCCGCTTTAGCGGCGCACGTACGCCGGACGATATGCTCGTTCGGGACGGTTCGCCGAGACGCTACGATTGTCCTTTTGACTCCCCCTCACGGCCGCGGGATAAAATCGGCCCTTCTTTCGGGGAAGGGAGCGTCGCATCATGAAATTTTCCATCTATTCCGAGCTGCAAACCTGGCTGGGCAAGACCCAGCAGCAGGTCTATGCCGAAGCACTCGAGCAGTGCGTCAATGCCGACCGGCTCGGCTATTCGACCTACTCCATCATCGAGCACTTCTTCTTCCCGAAATTCGGCGCCTCGCCGAACCCGTTTGCGTTTTTTGCTAAAGCTTCAGAGCGCACGCGCAATATCAACTTCCGCACGCTGGTGCATGTCCTGCCGTATCACAATCCGGCCGTGCTGGCGTCGCAGATCGCTCAGTTCGATATGCTGGTGGATGGCCGTTACGAGTTTGGCTTTGGCCGTGGCCATGGCTGGCTGCCGCTCAAGGGCGGCGTGCCAGTCGAGGAATCGCGCGAGCGCTATGAGGAAGCGCTGAAAATCGTCATCGACGCGCTCGACAACGAGCGGTTTTCCGCCGACGGCAAGTATTACAAGATTCACGATTCCCATATCGTGCCGCGGCCGACCGCGGGGCGGAAATTCCGCATCTTCCTCGGCGGCACGAGCGACTCGACTTACGAGCTCGCCGGCGAGCGAGGCTATGCGATGGTCGTTCCGCCGCTGTTGCCGTACGAGGCATTGCGGCCGCAACTCGACATCTACCGCGCCTCCTGCAAGAAGCACGGCAACACGCCGGACATCGTCTGGATCCACGCCTGTCATCTCGACTTCGACCGCGATACCGCTAAGCGCGAGGCCGAGAAAATGATGCGCGGCTTCCTCAAGGGCAACGCGTCCGTCCTGTTGGAGAACAAGGACGAGATGCCCTCGAAACAGGCGCTAGAATCGGCGGGCTACGGCTTCTATGCCTCCGGCATCATGGAGAATTTCTCCGACATGCCCTACGACGAGATGATCAAGAACGACATCGTCTGGGTCGGCACGCCTGCCGACATTATTGAGCGCATCGAGGCGGTGATGAAATTGTGCGAAGGGCTGACCGAAGTGGCGATCACCGTCAATCCGGGCGGCGTCGAGCACTGGAAGACCATCAAGACGCAGGAGATGTTCGCTCATCACGTGATGCCGCACTTCGCCGGGAAAAAACCGGCGGCGGGCGTGTCGCGGGCGGCTTAGAAACGGCGTCATTCCGGATCGCCGCTTACGGCGAGTCCGCAATCCATAATCACGGTTGTCGCAGTTCTGCATCGATTGCGATTACGGATTCCGGGCTCCTCGCGTCGCTCGGCCCCGGAATGACCCCTAAAACAAATCGAAGTATTCGTTCTGCTCCCAGGTGGTCACGTCGGTACCGTCGATCGCTTCACCGGCTTCGGATTTGAAGCGCGCCAGCTCCGCCTCCTTGAGATGGGCATAATAGTCGATGAAGGACGCGCTGAAGGCCCCTTTGAAAGTCTTGCTCGCGCGCAGCGCTGAAAGCGCTTGCCCGAGGTCGTTCGGCAACATCGGCGCCTTGGTTTCATAGGGCGTGTCCGCCGACGGCCCGGGATCGCGGCGCTCCGCGATGCCGTCGAGGCCGGCGTAAATCTGCGACGCGACATAGAGGTACGGATTGGCCGCCGGCTCGCCGATGCGATTTTCCAGGCGGGTGTCGTGTTGGCCCGGCTGGCCGAGCACGCGGATCATGCAACCGCGGTTGTCGCGCGCCCAAATGGCGCGGTCGGGCGCGAGCGTATAAGGCCGGTAGCGCTTGTAGCCGTTGACGGTGGGCGTACTGAACGCCGCACCAGCCTCGGCATGACTGAGAAGGCCCGCGAGATAATGAAGGCCGAGCACCGACAGCCCTTCGCGCGCGTTGCCGGCGAAGGCGTTGCCGCCGCCGCGGCGTTTAACCAGCGATTGATGCAAATGCCAACCGCTGGAGAACAGATGCGGCAAGGCCGGTCGGCACATGAAGCTTGCCAGCATGCCGTTCCTGCGCGCGATCTGCTTGGTCGCGGCGCGGAACAAAATCATCGTATCGGCGGCGGCAAGCCCGTCCTGCGGACGGAAGGTGAATTCGCATTGGCTCGGGCCGAGTTCGACTTCCAGCGAGCGAAGCGGCAGGCCGAGCGCTTCGACGCCGTGGCGGATCGGCGCGAGCGCCGCGTCCAGCTGGTCGTAACGGGATTCGGTCAAATACTGATAGCCCTGATTGAGGAGGCTCACTTCGGGCGCGCGCGGCGGCCACGTTGCGTCGGCCGGCGTGAGCCGCGGATTTTCGAGCTTGAACAGATGGAATTCCACCTCAAGCCCGGCGCGGAAGTCGAAGCCCTCGGCAGCGAGACGCGACAGCGCGTCGCGTAAAATCTGCCGGGTCGAAAATGGCACCGGCTTGCCATTGCCGAAGTAGATATCGCAAAGCAGCCAGCCGGTGTTTGGCGCCCATGGCAGCACTTTGAACGTCGTTGGGTCGGCGACCATGACGAAATCACCGCCGCCTTGCATCTCCACCATGTCAAAGCCGCCACCCGCGGTGAATACCGGATAGGCAGTCTTATGCGCGGTGTCCTTGGCGAGCAGCGTCGTTGTCATCGTGACGCCGCTTCCCAGGGCACCGAGCGCATCGGAGGCTATGAGCGTCTTGCCGCGCAGCACGCCGTGTTGATCGGCAAATGAGAAGCGGATGAGTTCGAGCTTGTCTTTCTTGATTCGCTGCGCGAGGCCGCGCGCGGCGCGCGTCTGCTCCGGCGTCCATAAGCCGTAACGGTCGACGAAATCGCCTACGTGTAGTTTTCGCGCCGCCATCAGATAACGTCAGTGCCCATTGGCCCAGCTTTTTGTTTGCTGGCGTTCGTTGCCGGTGCGCTGCCAATAACCTTGCCAATCGCCGGCCGGGCCGATGCCGTCAACGCAAGCCGGGCCGGTGATTTTTTCTGCCGCCCGCGCATCGAGAACCATCATCGGCCTTTCGCCCTTGCCCGATTGTCCGAGCGCTTGCCGCAACAGCCGCCGGTACGCGCTGATCGCTTTGTCGGACGTGCCCAAATGCTCTTGCGTGCGATCCTGAATCGCACCCATCGATTCGCAGGCCCATTGATCATGCACGTTGATGTCGGCGCCCATGCCGGTATAGGTCGCGTGCTTCTGCTCGTGGGCGTCGAAACCGTAATCGTTGCTCTTGTTCTTGCGCGGAACGTAATCGGGCAATTCGTAAAGCTCGAGCCGCTGGCGCCGCATTTCCTCTTTGTTCACTGGCGCGCCGAATGACGTGAAAATCGCGTACCAGTAATGTTTCGCGTCGTCGATCGGCACGTGCCACTGCGAGATCGTCATCTCGCGGCTCATGGGAATGATGAACGCGTTGGGGAAGATCAAATTGGTGACGCGGATGTGGGCCTTTTCGTTGCTGATCTGGCGAAGCGTCGCCAACCGGAAGCCGTAGTCGGTCGGCTCGACTTCGATCCGCGGCCGCGGAAACTCGCGCATGATCCGTGTCATCGGCATGTCCGAGTCCTTGGACTTGTCGCGGAACATCTTGCCGTAGCCGTGCTCCGGATCCTCGTCCTCGAAGAAGCGATGCAGGAAAGACGTGTGCACCGGGTCGATGCCCACTTCGAGCGATTGCAGCCAGTTGCAATCGATCATCCCTTTGAAGGCGAAGGTGTGGGTTGACGGGGCGACGAAGCAGTCAAAGTCCGGAAAGGCCGGCGGTTCGCCGCCGCCGAGATAGGCCCACAAGATGCCGCTCTTTTCCACGACCGGATAGGATTTTTGTTTGATGTTGGCGGAAAGATTGCTGCTGTCCGGCTCGGCCGGGGTCTGCAGGCAGGCGCCCTTGACGTCGAACAGCCAGCCGTGAAACGCGCAGCGAAGCCCGCCGTCCTCCAGCCTGCCGTAAGCGAGATCGGTGCCGCGATGCGGACAGTGCCGGCCAATCAGCCCGTAACGCCCTTTGTCGTCCTTGAACGCGACGAGATCCTCGCCCAGAAGGCGCACCGGCTTGACCGGCCTGTTGCCGGACAATTCATCGACCAGCGCGGCCGGCTGCCAATAGCGGCGCATCAGCGTACCCGCGGCGGTTTTGGGGCCGGTGAGCGTAATGAGATCGTTTTGTTCGGCGCTGAGCATGACTTTTTCCGTCACCCTGAGGTGCGAGTAAAGCGAGCCTCGAAGGGCGACGGCCGAGGCGCTTCGGGTGGCATCCTTCGAGGGCCGTAGAGTTTACCATCGGGCCGGCCACTTCGGGCCGGACCGGTTGGCGGCCGCCTCAGGATCACGGAACGCAAATATACGACTACGCCCTCCGAGCGGGAAGCGCAGCAGCCATGCGAGGGGTCAAAACCCCGGCAGCACCAGAATCTTCGGCGTTTTAGGCAGCGTGGTTTTGGAGACGACCAGCGAGGGAACGTCCGCGCGTTCGATGGGCCATTGCTCTTGGGCGCGCTGGAGGAAGCGATCGAGCGTGTACCAGCCGAAAAAATGCATCGGGATGATCAGCGGCGCCTTCAGCGCCGTAAGCACCTCCATCATGCCGTCGAGGTCGAGCGTGTAATTGCCGTCGACCGGCGCCATCACCACGTCGATGCGGCCGATCTCGTTGAGCTGCTGTTGCGTCAGCGTGTGATGCAAGTGTCCGAGATGGGCGATGCACATATTCGCGATCTCGAAGATGAAGATCGAATTGCCGTAGCGCTCGGTGCCGCCACTCCAGTTGCGGATGTTGGTCGGCACATTGCGCACGCGCACATCGCGATATTTCAGATCCCAGTTCGCGGGCTCTTCGGCGCTCGGCCCCCAGCCGCGCAGCACGTATTTGATCGCCGGGTCGGGATGGTCGGTGTAATGCGTGTCGTGAGCGTGATTCATGGTGGCAATGTCGGGCACCACGGGCGGCTTCACATAGTCGTTGTAATCGGTGGCGATGCGAACGAGTTCGGGGCTTTCGATCAGGAAGCTGGCGTGACCGATGAAGGTGATGCGCACTTGGTCGGGATTGAGCGCGGCAAGCCGGAGAGCCGCGGGCGTGAGAGCGGGCTGATCACGGGCGACAAGTCCCGGACAATTCTCTCGCATTTCCGGCGGCGCAGGTTCTGCGGGCTGCGCCTCTTGCGTCTGCGCCGCAGCGTTACGCCATGGCGATCCGGCGGCGAGCGCAGCGGTGAGAAACAGCGCGGTCAATACCAGGACAGGGGCGCGTGGCAGGCCCAATTTCCGTCTCCTCGCAACAGCGCCCGGCGCGCCAGAGCATGATCCCGAAAAGTGGACAACGGTTTTCGGAAAAGATCATGCTCCATCAAAAGCTAGAGCCGGATGACGATTCGAGGAACCGTCATCGCGCTAGCAGAGGAGGCAAATTGCAGGGCAGCCAAGGCCGGACTATGGCCGGCACCCGGCGTTTTGCGCAACGCTGGCTAGCGCATGATCCCGAAAAGTGGACACCGGTTTTCGGAAAAGATCATGCGCCATGAACAAGCTAGAGCGGGATGACGAAAAGTCGTCGCGCGCTAGCGTTCGCTGATGAGCCCTTTATCGGTGACGACGACCCATTGGCCGTCCTGGCGCCTGATGGTCTGCACATGACCGAGACCGGGCAGCATGCTGCCGGCCGTCACATCGAACACGCCGCCAAAGCGGCTCGCCACCAGCGCATGCCCGCGGCGCACGTCTTGAACGATCCAGTCCTGCAAGAGCTTGTCGCCCTTGCCGGCGTCAACATTCGCCGGCGGCCCGCCGATTGATCCGGTCGTCTCCGGCGCGGCTGCGGGCGCAGCCGCCGGTGCGTTCTTCTTTTCCAAGCGGTCGAGCGCGTCGGCGATGTGGGTGAGCTTGGCTGAAGGTTCGGCTTGCGCGTGCTCGACGCGCTCAAGACGATCGGCGAGCTTGGCGAACTGGCCGTTGGCGCCGCGCGTAGCCCCGTCAAGGCTTGCCTTGAGCGTCGCCAGTTCGGCAAGCTCGGCTTTCATGGTTTGCAGCGCGTTCGCCTCGACTTTGTTGGAGCCGCCGGACCCGAACCAGAGATATCCAAGCGTCGCCCCCG
>Ga0302326_10002811_pt1 | contig 41845 bp, 36 predicted proteins | sample Palsa_T0_3_FD_202264 | JGI IMG/M metagenome (GOLD analysis project Ga0302326, IMG submission 202264) | Peat permafrost microbial communities from Stordalen Mire near Abisko, Sweden - Palsa_T0_3 | ecosystem: Environmental > Terrestrial > Soil > Palsa > Peat permafrost | place: Sweden: Abisko...
CTGAGCTGCTGCGCTACGCCGGGGCCATGGAGCACGCCTCCGAGCACGCGGTGGCCGCGGCCGTCGCCGCGGCGGCCCAGGCCGAGGCGGGGCCGCTGCCGCCGGCCGATGACTTCGCGGCGCTGCCCGGCCTGGGCGCGCGCGGCGTGGTGAACGGACTCCAGGTCGTCATCGGCCGGGAAAAGCTGTTCACCGACGCCGGCATGAGCCCCCCCGCCGACCTCACGCCGTGGTGTGCCGCGCAGGAGCGGGCCGGGGCCACGACGGTCCTGGTCAGCTGGGACGACGCCATCCGCGGCGCGCTGGCCGTCACCGACACCGTCAAGCCCTCCGCCGCCGCGGCCGTGGCCGGCTTGCGCCGCCTGGGCCTGCGTCCCATCCTCCTGACCGGCGACAACTCCGCCACCGCCCACGCCGTCGCCGCCGCCGCCGGGATAGACGAGGTGATCAGCGGCGCCCTGCCCGCGGCCAAGGCCGACGTCATCACCGGCCTGCAGGCCGCGGGACGTTCGGCCGCGATGGTCGGCGACGGGGTCAACGACGGTCCCGCGCTGGCCGCGGCCCAGCTTGGCCTGGCTCTCGGCTCGGGCACCGATGTCGCCATCTGCGCCGCCGACATGATCCTGCTCCGCGACGACCTGGAGGTCGTCCCCGATGCCGTCAAGCTGGCCCGCGCCACGTTCAAGACGATCCGCCGCAACCTGGCCTGGGCCTTCTGCTACAACGTGCTGGCCATCCCGCTGGCCGCGCTCGGTTTCCTCAACCCGATCGTCGCGGCGGCTACGATGACCCTGTCCTCGGTCTTCGTGGTCTGGAACAGCCTGCGCCTGCGGCGCTTTTCCGCCACCCCACCCACCCCGGCCCCAGCTCGCGGAAGGGTGAGATGACATTTGCCTCATCTTGCCCGACCTCGCCTGCCGCGGCCGAGATCACCCAGTACTATTCGTAACCGCGCCAATACAAGCGACGAATCCGTGAGGTGGTCCGGTGGCTCGTGAGGCCAAGCTTCTGGGGTTTGTCCTGCTGCTCGCGTTGATCTTCGCCGTAGCGCAGATGACCGGGGCTCACCTGGGTCCGGTGACCACCGGCCACGCCCAGGTCGGCTCCCCGGGGGCGCCGGGTGGCGGCATGAACATGGGTGGCGGCGCAGGCCGGTGAGCAATACGGTCGAGCCGCTGAGCAATACGGCCGAGGGGCCGATCGAGGCCGAGCTGACCGTCGGCGGGATGACCTGCGGCTCCTGCGCCGCGCGGATCGAGCGCCGGCTGAACCGGCTGGACGGCGTCGTGGCCACCGTCAACTACGCCACCGGCCGGGCCTATGTCACCCACTTGGGCGGCCGTGACCCCGGCGAGCTCATCGGCGTCATCTCCTCGACCGGCTACACCGCCGAACTGCCCGCGCCCCCCGCGGCCGCCGGCACGTCGCCCTCGGACCCGGTGGCCCGCGCCCTGGGCTGGCGGCTCGTCGTCTGCGTCCCGCTGGCCGCGGCCGTCATCGTGCTGGCCATGGTGCCGGCCGCGCAGTTCACCGGCTGGCAGTGGGTGAGCCTGCTGCTGGCCGCGCCGGTCGCGGTGTGGGGCGCGTGGCCGCTGCACCGGGCCGCCTGGCTCGGCCTTGGCTACGGCGCGGCGACGATGGACACGCTGGTCAGCGTCGGGGTGGCGGCGTCGTTCGGCTGGTCGGTGTACGCACTGCTGTTCGGCGGGGCCGGCCGGGCCGGCATGCGGATGTCGTTCGCGTTTACCTTCGGGCAGGCCAGCGGGCAGACCCTCTACCTGGAAGCCGCCGCGGGCGTCACCACCGCGGTGCTGGCTGGGAGGTACCTGGAGGCACGCGCCCGGGTCCGTTCCGGGTCGGCATTGTCGGCCCTGGCCGGCCTGGGCGCCAAGACGGTCGCGGTGCTGCGGGACGGAACCGAGCGGCGGGTGCCGGTGGCCGGGCTCGCGGTCGGGGACATGTTCGTCGTCCGGCCGGGGGAGAAGATCGCCACCGACGGGGAGGTGGCGGAGGGGACCTCCGCCGTCGACGCCTCGCTCGTCACCGGCGAGTCGGTGCCGTCCGAGGTGGGACCCGGTGACCGGGTGACCGGGGCCACCGTGAACATGAGCGGGCGGCTGGTGGTGCGCGCCACCCGGGTCGGCTCCGGCACGTTGCTGGCGCAGATCACCCGCCTGGTCAGCCGGGCGCAGGGAACCAAGGCCGGCGCGCAGCGGCTGGCGGACCGGATCGCCGCGGTGTTCGTGCCGTGCGTGATCGCCTGCGCCGTGGCCACCCTCGGGTTCTGGCTGGGCGCGGGCCTGCCCGCGGCGGCGGCCTGGAGCGCGGCCGTGGCCGTGCTGGTGGTCGCCTGCCCGTGTGCGCTCGGCCTGGCTACCCCGACCGCGCTGCTCGCCGCCGTCGGCCGCGGCGCCGAGCTCGGCATCCTGGTCAAGAGCGCGCAGGCGCTGGAGTCGGCCGGCCGGATCCGCGCCGTGGTCCTGGACAAGACCGGCACGCTGACCACCGGCGTCATGACCGTGCACGACGTGGTCGCTGGGCCCGACGAGGACGAGAAGCAGGCCCTGCTGCTGGCGGGGACCGTCGAAGACGCCTCCGAGCACCCCATCGGCCAGGCCATCGCCCGGTTCGCCGCCGAGCGCTTCGGCTCGCTGCCTTCCGCTGGCGCTGCCGTCACCGGCTTCGCCGCCCTCACGGGCGCCGGCGTACGGGGGAGCGTCGGCGGACGCGTGGTCACGGTCGGCAGCCCGCGCCTGTTCGCCGAACTATCCCTCGAAGTGCCCGAGTCCTTGCGCCAGGCGGCCGACACCGCCGCCGCAGCCGGCCGCACCGCGGTCCTGGTCGGCTGGGACGGGCAGGCTAGAGCCGTGCTCGTCGTCGCCGACCAGCTCAAACCGCACGCGCCCGAGGCCATCGCGCGCCTGCGCGCCCTGCGTCTGCGCCCGATGCTGCTGACCGGCGACAACTCCCGCGCCGCCCTGGCCACCGCCGCCCGGCTCGGTATCGCCGCCGCTGACGTGTTCGCCGAGGTCCGCCCGGAAGGCAAGGTCGAGGCCATCCGCCGCCTGCAAGCCGACGGGATTCCGGTCTGCCTGGTCGGAGACGGCGTGAACGACGCCGCCGCCCTGGCCCAGGCCGATCTCGGCATGGCGATCGGAACCGGCACTGACGCCGCCATCGGCGCCGCCGACCTGACCCTGGTCGGCGGCGACCCCGCGAGCGCCGCCGAGGCCATCCGGCTCGCCCGCGCCACCGTGGCCGTGATCCGCGGCAACCTGGCCTGGGCCTCCGGCTACAACCTGATCGCGATCCCGCTCGCCGCCCTCGGCTACCTCAACCCCCTGTTCGCCGGCATCGCGATGTCCGCCAGCTCGCTCATCGTGGTCGGCAACAGCCTCCGCCTGAAGCGGTTCCACCGTTGACCGCCACCACCACCGGCAGCCCCGCCCCGGCCAGCCCCGTCCCGGCCAGCCCCGTCCCGACCCGGGCCGATCTGGCCAGAAACCTGCGGCGCGACCTGGCCCGGGGTGCGATCGGCCCGGTGATCTGCGCCGTGGTCCTGATCGCCCTGCTGTCCGCCTGGGTCGCCGCCGGCGGCGCAGGTACCCTGTCCCGGGTCAGGATCCAGGTCAGCCTGGCCGCGGTCCCGATGCGCGCCTTCACCCCGCAAGCCGCCGCAGCGGTCGGCACCGCGACCACATTCCTCACCATTCGCAACCTCAGCGACACCCCCGACCAGCTCATCTCCGCCCGCAGCCCCATCGCCCGCCGCGTCGTCCTGACCACCCGCACCGGCCCCGACGGGCCCCGGACCGTGGTCGCTGGCCTGGCCATCCCGGCGGACGGCACCCTAACCCTGAGCCCCTTCGGCAACGACCTGGTCCTGGCGGACCCGGCCCCGTTCGAGACCGCCAGCACCGTCCCGCTCATCCTGACCTTCCGCAACGCCGGCACCGTCACCATCGAGGCCACCGTCACCGCCCCCGGCACGCCCTAAGGAGTTGTACGCGGGCGGTTCTTGTACGCGGTGACCACGCCAGCTGCGGCGGGGTGGGGGTGCGGAGCACGTAGAAGCCGTCCAGGGCGGCTTCGGCGTCGATCCGGTCCTGCCGCCGTTCGACGGCCAGGGTGGTATCGGTGATGGTGACGGCGAAGTGCTTGGCGGTCTTGTACGCGGTGATCACCTTGCCGGCCTCGACCCCGATCTGGCCGGCGCCCTGGAGACGGCCGGCCTGCACGCGGGCGAGGAGGGGGGCGAGCAGCTTCTCGGTGGCGGCGAGCAGGTCCTCGCGGGTGCGGGCCCGGTCGGCGGCCAGGACCGGGTTGCGGCAGGCGATCAGCCGTTCGCCGGGGAAGTCGGGTGAGGTGATCTCGGCGAGGTCCTGCTGGTCGAAGAGGCTGAGACCGCGGCGCCTTCGGCTGGCCGCTGCCGTGATTGTTGGACGTGCGATCTCGACCTGTAGCGAGGTTTGGTGGCGTGAGCGCATCCGCATTCTGGCCAGTCGTGTCAACGGCTACGTTGACACGACTGGCGACAGTGGCTTAAATATTGTCGGGAGTAAATCACTCAAACGATCGGTGGGGTCGGCGCTCGGGTGGGCGTAGTTCCGGGGTTGCATAAGAACGACTGAAGAGCTCGCGGAGGGCGCCCGGTGAGATCAGTAGTGCAGGTTGTCGATATCGACGGCACCGCCGTATTCGCCGAATGGTTTGACGCGTTCCGTGGCCCGTTCGAGCGGGGCGAGTCGGACGCGCTCGCGCAACTGCTCGTCGCGGACGCGTCCTGGAAGGACATGCTGGCATTCACGTGGACGTTCCGGACGACCGCTGGCAATGCGCAGATAGCCGACGCGCTGGCTCGGCGGACGTCGGCTGTGAACCAGCATTCGACGCGACCCGCAGAGGGCCGAACCCCGCCGCGCGTCGTTCGTCGCAGCGGCAAGACGGTGGTCGAGGCCTTTTTCGACTTCGATACGACCATCGGTCGCGGCACGGCCTTCGTCCGATTGCTACCCGACCTCGAGTCAGGCACGGCGAAGGCGTGGCTGTTGCTGACGACGTTGCAGGAGTTGCACGGCTTCGAGGAGAAGACCGGCGCCTGGCGGCTGACCGGGATCGAGTTCTCGCGCAACGAGACACTTGAGAACTGGCTGGATCGGCGACAAGAGGAACTAGCCTATGCCGATCGAAGCCCCGAGGTCGTCGTGATCGGCGGCGGCCAGGCTGGGCTGATCCTCGCGACCCGACTGCGCCAGATGGGCGTGGACGTACTCATCCTGGAACGGACCGCGCGGGTGGGCGACGTGTGGCGGGATCGCTACCACAGTCTCACGCTTCACAACGAGGTGTGGGCGAACAGCCTGCCGTACATGGAGTTTCCGCCGACCTGGCCGACATTCTTGCCGAAGGACAAGCTGTCCGGGTGGCTGGAGTCCTATGCCACTTTCATGGAACTCAACGTGTGGACCGGCTGCGAGGTCGTCGACGCCACCCGCGATGAGGACTCGGGTCGGTGGGCCGTCCGGTTCCGCGTCGCGGACGGCGAGGTGCGCACCATTATGGCGAAGCACACCGTGCTCGCGACAGGCGCTGTGAGCGGGATCCCGTACAGGCCCGCGATCGACGGGCTGGAGAACTACCGGGGACGCGTGCTGCACTCGAGTGAGTTCACCTCCGGTGAGGCGTTCCGGGGCAAGCGCGTTGTGGTGTTCGGTACGGGCAACAGCGGGCACGACATAGCGCAAGAGGTGTATAACCACGGCGCTCATGAGTTGTCGATCGTCCAGCGCAGCCCGACGTGCGTCCTGAGCCTGCAGCCCAGCGGAACCATGGTGTATTCGATCTACGGCGAGGGGCTGCCGGTCGACGACGTCGATCTCATCACCGCGGCGGTGCCATACCCGCTGCTGATCGAGACGCATCGCTGGCTGACACGGCGCATCGCCGAAATCGACGGGGACCTCATCGCCGGCCTCCACCGCATGGGCTTCGAGACCACGAACGGCCCGGACGACACGGGCTTCTACGTGATGCACCTCCGCAAAGGCGGGGGCTACTACATCGACGTCGGCTGTTCGGAGCTGATCTCCAGCGGCAGGATCCGGCTACTGAAGTCGCGGGAGATCGTCGGCTTCGGCGATTCCAGTGTCGAGCTGCAGGACGGGACGCATGTCGACTGCGACGCGATCGTGCTAGCAACCGGCTACCAGAATCAGCAGGAGGGCGTACGCCAGATATTCGGGACCGCGGTCGCCGATCGGATCGGGTCGGTGTGGGGCCTGGACGACGACCACACGATGCGCAACATGTGGCGCCGCACCGCGCAGCGGGGTCTGTGGATCATGGGGGGTTCCCTGATCGACTGCCGCCTTTACTCCCGGTACCTGGCGCTGCAGATAAGGGCGGAACTCGAAGGTATCGAGGTCCCGGACATGCCGGCGACGGACTAGCCCCGGCGCAACCATATTCACTCATCAAGTAGTAAGGCCCGAGTATGCGGAACGTCTTGCAGCATGAGCTCTTCGCTGACAACCTCGCTGATCTCTACGCCCACCGTGTGCTGCACGATCCTGATCTCGTCTTCATCAAGTTCGAGGACCGGGTGATGACCTATTCCGAGTTCGATCGCTGCGTTGCCCGGCTCCGCGATGGCCTGACTGCGCAGGGACTGAGGCCGGGCACGATCGTGGCGGCGTTCATGGAGAACAGCCCGGCACTGCTGGCGCTGCTGCTCGCATGCGCGCAGCAGGGCTTGGTCTGGGCACCGATGAGCCCGGTGTCGAAGCGGCGCGACCTCGCATACACCCTGGCAGACACCGGGCCGGGCATGGTTTTCGTCGACGACGGCCTTTCTGGACTTCTTGCCGAGGTCATGGCCGGCTCATCGGTGCCGCTGGTGGTCGTCGGTGGCCGCGGGCTGCTCCCAGATGCGCTCGACGACGACCGGGTCAGCGTGCCGCAGGACGGGTGGTCGCTGCCGGAATGGACCGGTGCAGCGCTACGGGACCCATCCGGCCCTTCCGACTATCATCGCGCGCCAGCCGTTACGGCCAGGGACGTGCTCTGCATCATCTACAGTGGCGGCACTACGGGTATGCCGAAGGGCATCGTCATCCCGCACTTTTACGCTATCTCTGCGGCGCTGCGTCTTCACGAGATGGCGGACTTCGGCGACGACGAGTGCGTGTTCACGTCATTGCAGTTGTTTCACTCGTGGGTGCCTCTGACGATCCTGCCGTTCTGCATGTACTACCGGCACCCGATGGCGTTCACGCGATGGTGGAGTGCGTCAACGTTCCTCGACAATGCGATCCGTTTCAGTGCTACCGTCGTGGACCTACCGATCAGCATGCTCGCGACCTTGCTGAAGCAGCCCGATGAGGGAAGGCAGCAAGAGCATCGCGCCTGGCTTCTCGTGGCCGCCTTGGGCGGGGCGGACCCTGCCTGCGTCGCGATGGTCGAGGAGTTCGAGAAACGTTTCGGCATCCGGACGCTGCAGATGTACGCGCTGACGGAGGCCGGCCCGCTGGCCATCACGGAGCATGCGAGCGAGCCGCGACGCCGCGGCAGTTCGGGCACTGCCCGCGGCTGGTATGAGGTGGAGATCGCGGACGAGGAGGGCATGCAGTGCCCGCCTGGACAGCGGGGGGAGATCCTGCTCCGCCCCCGCATCCCGAACATCATGGCGCTCGGATACCACAACAAGCAGGCACAGACCGTGGCGACCTGGCGAGACCTGTGGATTCACACCGGCGACGAGGGGTACCTGGACGCGGACGGCTACCTGTACTTCGTCGGTCGGAAGGACTTCTTCCTGCGCCGGCGGGGCGAGGTCGTCTCGATCGCGGAGGTCGAGGCCGTACTGATGGACTGCCCCGGCGTGGAGGACGCAGCGGTCGTCGCGGTCGCGTCCGAACTGGGTGAGGACGACATCAAGGCATGTGTCGTGGCGGCCCCGGGGACAAGTGCGGAAGCCATCTACCGCTACTGCCTCGACGAGCTGTCCTACTACAAGGTGCCTCGCTACATAGAACTGCTTCGCGAACTGCCGCGGAGCGCCACCAAGCGCGAGCCAGAAAGGCACAGGCTCGGCGGGCTCGATCCACAGCGGGTCTGGGACGGCGGGCCGCGGCGGGCGCCTGCCGACGCCACGGTCCATCCGACCGCATCGCTGCAGCAGGAGTGACGCATGGGGACGAGCTACCTCGAGCGAGAGCGCCGCGAGGACGTCATGATCAGCCGCTTGCTCGAGCGCCGAGCGGCCGACGCGCCGGACGACGTCTACTTCACCGTCGCCGACGACACCTACACATGCGGGGACTTCAATAGGCTGGCGAACCAGATGGCCCGCAACCTGCTCAGCGCAGGGGTGGTGAAGGGGACGCGGGTCGCGGTCCTGATGGACTCATCGCCCGACTACCTCACGCTGTGGTTCGCACTTTCGAAGATCGGCGCCGTCGAGGTCACCATCAACACCGCCTACATTGGCGAGATCCTGCGTTACCAGCTCGCCTTGAGCGAGGCCTCCGTTTGCATCGTCGACAACAAATACCTCGCAGCGGTCCTCAGAATCCGCGACGAGCTGCCCGCTCTCGAGTCGTTGATCGTGCGTGCCTCGGCGCCGCTCGCGGACGGCGACGAGGCAGAGTCGCCAGCAGACCTGCGCAGCTTCGACGACGCACTCCGGCGTCCGGCCGGCGACAGCAATCTCGACATCGAGCTCGCACCCGACGATCTGTGCGGGGTCATCTTCACCTCGGGCACGACCGGCCTGTCGAAAGGCGTGATGCTGAATAACTACTTCCTCGCCTGCCACGGTCACATGTACGCGGAGATCAACGCCCTGCGGTCGGATGACGTGATTTTCAATTTCCTGCCGTTCTTCCACATGGGAGCCAAATTCCTCGCCATCGCACCGCTCGTCAGCGGTGGTGCGATGCGGCTGCAGGATAGGTTTCGTGCCAGCTCATTCCTCGACGATGTGGTCGCCCACGGCATCACGAACTTCTTGGGCGTGGGAAGCATTCTCAACATCCTGCTCACCCGGGAAGCGCCGAGCTACCCGCACATTCGCACCATCTATGCGGTGCCGGACCCGCCTGACATTCACGACGAGTTGATCCGCCGATTCGGCTGCCGCATCACGTCCGTGTACGGGAACACCGAATCCGGCCTCCCTGTCTTTCGGGGCGTGCACGACGAGTACTATCCGAGATCCGCGGGGCGGGTCAGCCCCTACTACGACGTGATCGTCGCCGATGCGGACGACAACGAGGTGCCGCCCGGCACCATCGGCGAGATCCTGGTGCGTCCGAGCCGTCCCGACGTGGTTTCGACCGGATACCTCGGCGACGCCGCACGCACGCTCGCCGCCAGGCGGAATCTCTGGATCCACAGCGGCGACCTCGGTCATTTCGATGAACGTGGATTCCTGTACTTCGACGATCGCAAGAGCGATTCGATCCGCAGGCGTGGTGAGAATGTTTCGTCCTTCGAGCTCGAATCCGCGGTCTCCGTGCACCCTGAGATAGTGGAGGTCGCGGCCATCGCGACTCCGTCGGAGCTAGGCGAGGACGAGGTCTGCCTGCTGGTGCAGCTGCGGGACGACTCGCGACTGACGGAAGAGGAAGTGTTCGTCCATTGTGCCGAGACGCTTCCGTACTTCATGGTCCCCCGTTTCGTCGAACTCGTCACCGATTTTCCGCGCACCCCGACGGCCAAGGTCGAGAAGTACCGCCTTCGCGGGACCTACCCGAGCCCCGCGCGCTGGGACCGCGCCGAACACGGATGGACGATCACCCGGGACGGGTTGGCGCGCACAGCCGGGTCCATCGGCCTATGAACGGCGAGCAAACCGATGGCGCCACGGCAGCGCCCGGCCCGGACGAAACAGCCGTCCCGGACGCTGCGCCGTGGTTGCGTTCGTTGCTGTTCGTACCTGCGTCCCGACCGGAGCTGTTCGCCAAGGCCGCGGCTTCCGGTGCAGATGCCGTCGTGCTCGACCTGGAGGACGCGGTCCCGCGCGATGCACTCCCGGAGGCGCGACGCCACGTCGAGCAGTACCTCCGGTCCGGCGCTGGCGCGAGCCACGTTCTCGTCCGGGTCAATCCGTCCTGGTCGCCGGACTTCCTGGCCGACCTGGATGCCTGCGTGCGGCCGGGCCTGCTCGGCATCGTTGTCGCGAAGGTCGACTCACCCAGCAACATGACGACGGCCGCGGACGCTCTGTCCTTGCTCGAGCAGCGCCGGAGGGTCCGCCTCGGGTCGGTACGGATCGTCCCGACGCTGGAGACAGCGATTGGCATCAGGCGATCGTTCGACATCGCGTGCGCGTCGCCGCGCGTGGCCTACCTGGGCGGAATTACTGCGCGCGACGGGGACGTGCAGCGTGCGCTCGGGTTCCGATGGTCAGCTTCGGGCCTCGAGACGTTGGCGATGCGTTCGCAGCTGCTCCTCGACGCGCGTGCGGCTGCGGTGCCCAACCCGGTGACCGGTGTCTGGACGGACGTCTCCGACCTGGACGGGTTGCGCTCGTTCGGTCAGCAATCCCGCGACATCGGGTACGAAGGAATGTTCGTCATCCATCCCTCCCATGTTGCCGTGGTCAACGAGGTGTTCTCTCCGGACGATGCCGAGCAGCAGCGATATGCGCGCCTACTTGCGTCATACGACGAGGCGTGCAGGCGGGGTCGCACAGCGGTCGCGTTCGAGGGTCGGCTGATCGACAGCGCGATGGCACGGACGGCCAGGGAACGCCTGGCGGTGGACCGGAAGGACCCGACACGATGACGGTGAGAAGCAGCCCCGGCGCGCAAGCACGTCCGACAGAGGTCGAGTTCGTCGGCTCGGACGGGATACATCTGCGCGCCGACAAGTGGAGCGCAGCCCGCCCCGACACTCGCCCGGAAACCGTGCTGCTACTGCACGGTGGGGGGCAGACGAGGCACTCATGGCACGCCACCGGGTACCGGCTGGCGCGTGCCGGGTTTGATGCGGTGGCCGTGGACGCCCGTGGTCACGGTGACAGCGAGTGGGCTGTCGCCGGCGGCTATTCGCTGGACGCGTTCGTGGCCGACGTCTATGCGATCGCCGACTCGCTACCCGGTCCGATCGTTCTCGTCGGCGCGTCACTCGGTGGCATGACCGCCTTGGTGGCGGAGGGAGAGCGGCCCGGGCTGGTCAGCGCTCTCGTCCTGGTTGACGTCGTCCCGCGCCCCAATGAGGCGGGGCGGGCTCGGATCAGGGCGTTCATGGCAACTGCTCCGGACGGCTTCGCCGATCTCGAGGAGGCCGTCGACGCGCTGCAGACCTACAATCCTCTCCGCCCGCGCCCACGCAGCCTCGACGGGTTGCGCAAGAACCTGCGTCGGCGCGTCGACGGCCGGTGGTACTGGCACTGGGACCCACGTTTCCTGGAGTTCGGCGACGAGCCGACGAGGGGTGCGGACGTGGTGCGGCTGCTCGAGGCCGCGAAGCGAATCAGCGTCCCGACGCTGCTGATCCGCGGCTCCGAGTCGGACGTCGTGACCCTTGATGGGGCGCGAGAGTTGCTCGAGATCATCCCGCATGCGCGTGCCGTCGAGGTGCAGGCCGGCCACATGGTCGCCGGCGACGACAACGACGTCTTCACCACGGAGCTGGTCGGGTTCTTGGCAGCACACCGTGCAGCGACTGATGCGTGAGCATGCTCAGGTCGCAGTGCAGCGGGCCGGTGAGCAGCTGCAGGCGAACACTTCGAGGTACCAGTTGATCGCGGCGTCGATGTCCGGAACGGTAACGCCCGCGTGGTTCATGTCGGTCACGGTTGATGCACGGAGATCTCGGTAGCGATGCGGTCCATGATCCGCGGATTTTTAATCAACGATACTGTTGACAGCGCGACGCGGTGATGGCACCGTCTGGTGTAGTTGCGCGCCGAGCCGACGAGAACGGGCAGGGCCGGAGCCGGGCGATCGATGCGGCCCGGGCAGGTCACACGCACAGAGGGAGAACATCCATGGCCACAGTACTCTCACAGCTTGCCGCGGATGTCGCTCGGCAGTTCAGCCGTGACGGCGTCAAGGTAATGGTCCGTTCTGTCGACGCAGACCCCCCCCGCGTGGACCTGGCGCTCGACCTGTCCAACGCAGAGTGCCTGGACTGCGTGATGCCGGGTGACTACCTCCGGCGGCTGATTGCTGAGGGCCTGGCCGACGCCGCGCAGGGCTCCGTCGAGGTGACCTTGAGCGACCCGCGCGCCGAGGCTGTGGTGCAGCCGGACGCCGCCAGGTATTCGAGCGTGGTGCGGGTGCTCGATCCGACCGGCGTCGCCCCCCCCGCCGCGAATGCCGACCCCGGCCCGGCCCTGGGGACGGTCGCCGGCAAGATGATCGGTTTCCGGGTCGACACCCTGTGGCGGTCGTGGGACTGGGTGGCCGAGGAATGGATGAAGCTGCTCGTGGAGGCAGGGGCCGAGGTTCGCGACTGGCGGCGTGTGCAGGGCATCCACGGCGAGGCGGGCGAGGCGATGGAGCAGGACTACCGCGCCTTCCTCGGCTCCGTCGACGCGGTAATCTCCGGTCTCGGCAACTGCGGCTCGTGCACGGCCTGGACAGTGACTGACGCGATGTCAGGGCGAGCGACGGGCCTGCCGAGTATGGCGGTCGTCACCGAGCAGTTCGACGGGCTCAGCGAGTTGCTGGCGCAGGACGGCGGGTGTGTCGGCCTGCGGCGCTACGTACTGCCGTACCCGCTGGACACCTTGCCCGAGGGGGAGGTCCGGGCGATCGCGCGTGAGCGATTCGACGCCATGCTGGCGGCGATCGGAGCACAGGTCGCATGACGACATCTATCATCGAGGTGGATAGCGATCCGCTTGCCTTCACCCGGTACGCTACCGCGCAGGGCTGGTCCGACGGTCTGCCCGTCGTGCCGCCGACGGCGGAGCGCGTTCAGCCCTACATCGACGCGGCCGGCCTGCCGGCCGAGCACGTAATCGCACGGCTCGGCCCGCTGCAGGGCGAGTGCACCGTCGAGAAACTGGCTATCAACGCCGTCATGACCGCGGCTCCCGTGGGGGCAATGCCTCTGCTATGTGCGGCCGTGGCGGCCATGGCAGATCCGTCCTTCGAGTTGCTGCAGCTGAACGCAACCACGGCGCCGGTCGTCCCCGCCGTGCTCGTGAACGGGCCGGTGCGCCACGGCCTGAAGATCTCGTTCGGAGCCGGCTGCCTCGGCGGGGCTGACGGGAACACGCCCTCGATCGGGCGCACCCTGCGGCTCGTCCTGCGCAACGTCGCCGGCGCGCGCATCGGCTTGACGTCGCAAGCCGTCCACGGGCAGCCTGGGCGTATCGCCGGGGTCCTCTTCGGCGAGTGGGAGGAGCGCTCACCCTGGGAGCCCTTCGCGCAACGCTCTGCCGGAGTGCAGGGCGACGCGGTCACAGCCTTCGGCTCGATGGGGTCGATGAACATCATCGACGCGGTGGCCGACAGTGCCGACGTGTTGCTCGACCACATCGGGCGCTCGCTCGCCTACCCGGGTGCGAACGGTTTCGTGACTGGCCTGCCCGTCAACGAAACCATGGTGCTGCTCAACCCGATCTGGGCGAACATGGTCGGCGCCAACTTCCCGAATGTGGCCGACGTACAGGAACGCATCTGGCGAGCGGCGTCCACCGCGTTGGGCGACTGGCCGGCGAAGTACCAGGCCCGGTTCGAGGAGTTCGGCCGCGTCCGCGAGGATGGCCGGGTCTACCTCGTCTCGGACCCGGCCCAGATCCTGGTTGCGGTCAGCGGCGGGCTCGGTGGTCTGCATGCCACGGCGCTGCACGGCATCGGAACCTCACGCGCAGTGACGCGAGCGATCCCGGTACGGTGACGCCGGTCGACGGCCCAGCGCCGGTCATGGCCGTCGGCGCCGGTGGCGAGCGCATGCTCAGTGGCGTTCGGGTACTTGAGCTGTCCACGCACGTCTCGGGCGCCTACTGCGGGCTGTTGCTCCGCGCCCTCGGTGCCGACGTCGCGCGCTGGGACGCGCCGCTTGCGATCGACTGCCCGCCGCACGCCGAGGCCGAGGCATCGCGGGCGCTGTGTGCCGGCAAGCGCGTCATCCCGGCCGCGGACCTGCCGGCGGAGGTCGATCTCGTCGTGTTCGACAGCCTCCAGGACGACGCTTACGACGGCGTGTGGGGGGCCGCGAGCATGCGTGCCAGGGATGCGCTGGGCGATGCACCACATGTCATCGACATCGGCGGCATCCGCACCGGTTCCGGGGCGGGCGAGTGGCTGCCGGCGACCTCGGCGACGGTCTCTGCCTTCAGCGCGATGTCCTGGGCGATCGGGGCGAAGGGCCGGCCACCGCTCGCCCTGCCCTACGACATCTCCGGGTACCTCGCCGGGTCCGAGGCAGCGGCGGCGGCGTGTCTGGCCCTCCTCACCGGGCGTTTCGGCGCGGACGTCGGTGCCTGGGACGTCGCGGAGTCCGATGTGGTGGCGTCCTACGTCGGACAGATCTGCAGCAATTTCGTCCACTACGGGAGGCCCTGGGCACGCGACGGTGCACGCGCGTCGAAGTCAGGCGGCTTCTACCCGGCGGCGATGTTCCGCTGCAAGGACGGGTTCGTCTCGCTGTTCTGCCGGACGAACCGCGAGTGGGCCAACTTGGTCCGAGCCATGGGCGATCCTGCCTGGTCGAAGCAGGCCGGCTTCGACGACGCACGGATCATTGCTGCGCACCACGCGGACGAGGCCGACGTCCACCTAAAGGCATGGGTCGCGAATCAGACGTGGTCGCAGATTGGCCAGTGTGCGACGCAGTACGGCTTCCCGATCGCACGAGTCATGTCGGCCAACGAGGCGCGCGCCCAGGAACAGTTCCGCGAGCGCGGCCTGATCAGTGCCCAGGGTTCGACGTTGCGGGTCACCGGCACACCGTGGGCGGTCCACTACTCGCACACCGCTGCGTCGCCAGGACAACGCGAGCTCCGGCTTAAGCCGACACCTGCGGCGCCACTGTCCGGCCTGAAAGTGCTTGACCTCACGTGGGTATGGTCCGGACCGATGCTCACCGCAGCGTTGGTGGACCTCGGTGCCCACGTGATCAAGGTCGAAGGCAAGCGCCGCCCCGATCCGTCCCGGCTGCGTGGTGCGGCCATCCGCGACGGCGTGCCGATCACCGGGCCCGAGCTGGAGCTCAGTCCCTACTTCAACCAGATGAACCGCGGCAAGCGCAGCGTCGGCATCGACATCACGTCCGACCGTGGCGCGGCGCTGGTAAGAGAACTCGCCGCGCGTAGTGACGTCGTGGTCGAGAACATGCGCCCGGGAGCGCTCAAGCGGCGTGGCCTCGGTTACGAGCAGCTGTGCGAGGGCAATCCCGGCTTGGTCATGTTGTCGATGTCGATGATGGGGCAAACTGGGCCGCTGCGTGACATGGGCGGGTACGCGCCGGTCATGTCGGGCTTCACCGGGCTCGACTCGCTGGTCGGCTACTCGCGCGAGGAACTCATGGGCCTGTACAACCCGGCCTTGGGGGATCCGAACGGGGCCGGACACGGGCTCGGCCTCCTGCTCGCCGCGCTGTACCGGCGCGCGAGCACCGGGCTGGGCGCCTGGCTGGACCTCTCGCAGACGGAGACCCTGATGTCGATCCTTCGGGTGCCGGTCATCCTCGCGGACGAGAGCGACCCTGTGCCACCGGCCGGGCTCGGACACGGCGGCTTCGCGCCGCACGGCACCTACCGCTGCCAGGGCGACGATGCCTGGGTGGCGATCGCTGCGCGTACTCCCGCCGAGCGCGCGACGCTCGCCGCGGTCGTCGAGGTGCCGGACGCGGACCCGGCTAGGCTGGATGCCGCGCTGACGTCGTGGTGTGCGCAGCGCACCAACAGCGAGGTCGCCGACACGCTCACCGGCCGGGGTGTGCCCGCCGCCGCTGTGCACGACTTCGAGATGCTCGAGTGCGCGGCTTGGTCCCACGCACGCCGGCTCTCGCTGTCGACGACCCACCCCTACATCGGTAAGCAGAACACATACTCGCTGACCTGGAAGTTCGACGGCCGCAGCTACGCGGCGAAGTGTGCGGCACCGTTGTTCGGTGCGGACAGCCGCGACGTGCTCCGCACCGAGCTGGGCCTGGGCTCGGCCGAGATCGACGAGCTGTCGAGCAGCGGGGCGCTCGTCGTCGGGGAGTTGTGACGGTGGCGGAGCTGGCGGTCATGACGCTCGCGCGCGAGGCGATGGCGCACGTGCCCGACGGCGCTCGGATCATCGTCGGCTCGATGACGGGTGAGCCGAGGCATTTGATGAATGCGCTCGAGGAGCACGCCGCGACGCTCCGTCACGTGGACGTGTGGAGTGGCATGCTCCTGTCCGATTACTCCTTCCTGCGCGCGCCGTCAATCCGCTTCACCACCTGGTTCCCCCCGGGCATGGTCGGGCGGCGGTCGATACCCCCCGGCCGGCTCGAGCACCTCCCGCTGAGCTGGTCACAGGTGACGGACACGCTGATCGAATTGGCGCCGGAGTCGATCGTCATGGTGCAGGTCGCACCCGCGGACGAGGACGGCTACCACAGCCTCGGGCTCAGTGCCGGACACATCGGCGCGATCATCGACGACGCAAAGCTCGTCCTCGCCGAGGTGAACCCGAACCTCCCGCGCACGCGCGGCCGACGCGTGCACCGCAGCCGACTCACGGTGGCCATCCCATCCGACACGCCGGTGCCGGAGTTCCCTGCGAGCCCGCACAGCGATGTCGATCGCCGCATCGCCGAGTTCGTCGTCGACCTTCTCGATGACGAGGTGACGCTGGAGATCGGGGTGGGTTCCGTGCCCGACGCGTGCCTGGCGCTCGCGGCGGCGAGAGGCCTACGCGGACTACGCGCGTCCTTGTGCTGACGATCGGCACTGGTGGCCAGGATCGCTGCGCCGGAGGCGCTCACCACACGAAGTTCGCCAGTTCCTCACGCATGCTGGCGGGATAGGTCAGTCCCGTACGACTCGTGACCTCATCCCACCGCTCCAGAAGTTCGCGCCAGTCGAGTGGCCGGCCGCGATAACCCCATGTTTCCGCGATCAGTACTTCCGCGACGCGTCCGCCGCCCGCGGTAAGAATCTGACCGTGCGCCGGGCACCGCGGATGGCTCAGGAGCACGACGAGCTCGGACACGTGTTCCGGCTGGAATGTCGCGAAGCGCTCGGAACCGAGGATTTGCGCAGTGCTGCCGACGCGTCCGCCGGCCTGGCTCATGGGTGTCCAGGCGAGGGGGGCGACAGCGTTCACGCGGACACCCGTGCCCGCGGCTTCGACGGCGAGCACGCGCATCAGTCCGGCGACCGAGAGCTTACTTGCCCCGTACGCGGCCAGGCCGGGTGCGCCGAACAATCCGCCCGCCGAGGTCGTGAGCACGATGCGGCCGTAATCCTGTGCCATCAACACCGGCCACGCAGCCCGCGTCAGCCGAAACGCTGCATGGGCGTGGACCACGTTGTGCAACTCCCAATCGGCGTCGCCGACTCCCGGAAACAAACTGCTCGCGAGTGTTCCTGCGTTGCTGACCACGATGTCCAGACGACCGAACTCGTCGACCGCCCTGGCGACCAGCTGCTCGCCTGCGCGCTCTTCGGCGGCCGACACCAGTGCGACGCTCGCGCGCCCTCCGGCATCGATGATCTCCGTGGCGAGCTCCTGCACCGCGTCGGCTGCGGCGGGCAGGTCGTTGGCCAGCACGCACGCGCCGTCGCGGGCGAGGGCGAGGGCGTGCGCGCGGCCGAGACCTGATCCGGCACCGGTGACGATCGCCACCGCTCCGGCCATCGAGCGTGCGGGCATGTTGGCCATGACGTGGGCTTCCTAGTACGAGCGCGGAAGTTCGAGGACGCGTTCCCCGATGTAGTTCATGATCTGCTCCTCGCTCACCGGGGCGATGCGCACCAGCCGCGATTCGCGGAACAGCCGCTCGACCTGGTACTCGACCGCGTACCCCATGCCGCCATGCGTCTGGACGGCGCGGTCGGCGGCGAAGAAGGCAGCCCGCCCGGCCAGGAACTTCGCAGTGTTCGCCTCGGTGGCGCAGGGCTTGCCGGAGTCGTAGAGCCGGGCGGCGCTGCGGATCACGGCCTGCGCGCCACGCAGCTGCATGTAGGCATCGGCGAGCGGATGCTGGATTCCCTGGTTCATCCCGATCGGGCGGCCGAACACGACGCGGTCCCGCGCGTAACGGGATGCGCGCTCGATCGCGACACGGCCAAGCCCCACGGCTTCGCTCGCAACCAGGATTCGCTCCGGGTTCAGACCGTCCAGGATCGTCTTGAAGCCGCGGTTAACCCCGCCGACGACGTTCTCGCCCGGCACGAACAGGTCGTCGAAGACGACTTCACAGCTAGCCACCGCATTGCGGCCGAGCTTGGGGATCGCCCGGATGTCGACGTGCCCGCGATCGAGATCGACGACGAAGAGCGTGAGCCCGTCGATGGGGCGTGCACATTCCTCGCTCGGCGTCGTACGCGCGAGTACGAGCGCCGCAGTCGACTCCAGGCCCTTGGTCATCCAGACCTTGCGGCCACGGAGCAGGTAGCCGCCCTCGGTGGCAATGGCCCTGGTCGAGATCTTGCCGGTGTCGCTTCCGGCGTCGGGCTCGGTGACGCTGAACGAGACGTGCATCCGGCCCGTCGCCACCTGGGTAAGGTAGCGGCTCTTCAGGTACTCGGAACCATGCACGACGACCGGGTGGAAACCGAACATCGACAAGTGGACCGCCGAGCACCCGTTGATGCCGGCTCCGCTCGCTGCGATCTCTTGCAGCGCGAGAGCGGCGTCCTCGATGGTCGCCCCGCCGCCCCCGTACTCCGGCTGAGCCAGCATACCGACGACGCCAATCTTGACCATCGCGTCGAAGAACTCGTAGGGAAACAGGTGCTCCTGATCGTGCTTGGTCCAGTAGGCGTCGTCGAAGGGCGCGCACGCCTTGCGGACGACAGCCGCCAGGTCCTGCGCCGAATCGGTCAGCTCGGGGTCGAACAATGGGCACCTACCTGCGGTCTCGACGTTTCTGCCTTGACCGTACGTGAGGCGCTTAAGACAGTCAACGACCGTGTTGACTATTCACTCTTAATGCTGAGCCCGTCCAGCACCAACTTGGCCATACCGCGGGCAATCTCCTCCGCATCCAGCAGGCCATCGGGCCGGAACCAGAGATTCGAGTGGTTCATCATGCCGATCAAGCAGTTCGCCACGATGCCTGCGGGTAGCGGGCTGTGCATCTCGCCCTGGTCGAGGCCGTCGTTGATGACGCCGCGCAGCAGGCGGAAGTAGCGGTTGTTCCACTCGCGAACCGTGTCGGCCCACTCGCCGTCACCGCTCATATCGGCGTGGAGCTTGACAAAGTCCTCCTGGACGAACACGTACATGTACGGGTAATAACGTACAAAGGAGACCATCAGCTCACGAATGATCTGCACGATCTTCTCGCCTGGCGCGAGATCGGATAGCACGATCTGCTCTGTCGCAGCGATGTTCGCGCTCACCGCCTCGGAGACGACGTCGCGGAACAGCTGCTCTTTCGAGCCGACGTAGTAGTAGAGCGATGCGCGGTCAACGCCGGCTTCGAGTGCAATGTCACTCAACTTGGTCGCACGGAATCCGCGCCGATGGAACACCGTTCCCGCTGCCTGTCGAATCGCCTGGAGCCGCTCCTGGTATGCCGGGTTGTTCTCGGCGGATGCAGCTGCCGCTGCGCGCCTCTTGGCGATACCGCTCATGTCCGTGACACGCCCTTCTGCCCTGCGGCCTTGTGTCGTCAACACACTCGTTGATAGTCTGACGTCCGGTATAGAACGGCAATGTCCAGGTGTCAAGCCTCCCACAGTCGAAGTCGAGAGAGTCGACGCGGCCCGAACCAGAGCTCCGCATCGACGATGAAGCCTTGTTCCCCGGCCGTCATCGCGAGCAGGGCGGGCTGACCACTGGGACAAAGCGATAGCGGGAGCGGGCGTGGATCAGGCATTCATATCCGGGGTCGGCATGACCCAGTTTAAGCGGTACCCCGGCCAAAGCATCAAGGATCTGGGCCGCGAGGCCATCAAGGCCGCGTTGATCGATGCTGGCATCGCGATGGATGGCGTGCAGGCTGTGTTCTTCGGCAACGCTTTGGCCGGCCTTACGACGGGGCAGGAGTGCATCCGCGGGCAGACGGTCATCCACGCGATGGGTCACGGCACGGTGCCTGTCACTAACGTCGAGAACGCATGCGCATCCAGCGGGAACGCGCTGCATTTGGCATGGAGTGCCGTGGCCGGCGGACAGTACGATACTGCACTTGCCGTCGGCGCCGAGAAGATGTTCTTTCCAGGCGACCGGCAGCGATCTTTCCGGGCCCTGGGTGGCGCGATGGATGTCGAACGGCCGCACGAGCTTGAGCACGGAGCTGGCGAGAACCGCAGCCCGTTCATGGACCTCTATGCCATGCGGGCCCGCCGTCTTATGCGCGATCGCGGGGTCACCGTCAAGGGTCTTGCTCAGGTGGCAGTCAAAGCCCGAGCGGCTGGCGCATTCAATCCTAAGGCCCAGCGTGACCAGCCGGTCACCCTCATAGAGGTGTTGCGGTCGCGTGAAATCGTCGCTCCGCTGAACTTGCTGATGTGTGCGCCGATCGGCGACGGAGCGGCGGCCGCGGTGGTCACACGGACCGGCCGTCGGTTGGGCGACGTCGAGATCCTTGCCTCGCAGATGCGCTCGCTGCCCGCCGTAGCCGACGGCCCGCCATCGGCCACTGCGGCTTCGTCCGCGGCCTACGATCAGGCCGGGTTGGGGCCATCGGAGATCGACGTAGCCGAGGTCCATGACGCCACGACGGCGGGCGAGCTCGTGTCCTGGGTCGACACCGGCCTCTGCCCGCCCGGCGACGAGGAGAAATGGGCCCAATCCGACCACACCGCCCTCACCGGCCCGCTGCCGGTTAACCCGTCGGGCGGGCTGATCGCCCGCGGGCATCCGGTCGGGGCGTCTGGGCTCGGCCAGATCTATGAGCTGGTCGAACAGCTGCGCGGCAACGCCGGTCAGCGCCAAGTCTCGGGCGCTCGCGTCGCCATGGCCCAGATCGGCGGTGGCTCCATCGGGACGATGACCGCGGCGGCGGTCGTACACCTGCTGCGTCTCCGGTGACCACATGAGTTCGTCGGCGGCCGCTCGCATCCCTGCGGTTCTCGACCTGGATGGCGACCAGCGCGCCTTGCTTGCTCAGGCCCTGCCGACGCCTGATGCCGCGCCCCCGAACGTCATGGCGACGTTGGTCCGGCACCCGGTCCTCATGCGGCGGATAAACGCGCTCGGCGGCGTCTTCCTCGTCCACGGGCGGCTGCCGCCGCGGGAGCGTGAGCTAGCGATCCTGCGGGTAGCCTGGCGGGTCGGGTCACTTTACGAATACGGGCAGCACGTCGTGCTTGGACAGCGGGCCGGACTTACGGAGGACGAGCTGGCTCAGGTGTGCGGCGGGAAACTAACCGGCTGGTCGGCCGCTGACGACGAGCTGCTCCGGTTCGTCGACCAGGTACTCACGCGGGCCCGAGTACCGGACGAGCTGTGGTCGGCGTTGAACGAGCGCTTCTCACTAGAGCAGCTTCTGGAATTCACCGCGTTGGTGGGGTTCTACGCGATGATGGCCGGCATCATCGACGTCGCCGGAATACCCCTGGACGAAGGCTACGTCGCCGAGTGGCCCACGGCCGTGAGGTCATGAGTGGATTCGGGCGGCTTGCCGGACGGCGCATCTCCCAGGTCGCCTGCCTGGGACCCACGCCATATGCGGAATTGCAGCTACGAGGGCCGTATCCGGGCCGATCTGAAGAATCACCAAGCCGCCAGGTCGAGGCCTCCAGGTACGTTTAAATAGCGATTTAGGAGGGCTGGGAATGTCCGTCAGTGGCAAGGTGGTCATCATCACTGGGGCGGCGGTCGGCATCGGCCTCGCGGCCGGACACGCGTTTGCCAAGGCTGGTGCCCGAGTGGTTCTAGTCGACGTCGACGCGGACGGGGTGGTCGCCGCGGGCAAGGAGGTTAGCGCGTCGGGCGCGGAGGTGCTGATCCAACCCACCGACATCACCGATCCGCAAGCGGTGAATGCGATGGTAGCGGCCACGATCGAGCAATTCGGGAGGGTGGACGCCTTGTACAACAACGCGGGCGGCCCTTCGCCTTCGGACGGCGACATCACCCAGCTCGATGTTGCGGCATTCGAGTCCGCGTTTCGGGTCGACCTGTTCGGGACGATCTTCTGCTCGCGCGCCGTAATCGGGCCGATGCGAAAGGTAGGCGGTGGGGCCATCGTGAACACGACCTCGATGGTGGCGGTCCGCGGCGTGGCGGGGCGGGATGCCTACGTCGCGGCTAAGGGCGCGATCATCTCGCTCACCAAGTCGATGGCCGCCGAGTTCGGCCGAGACGGCATCACAGTCAACGCGATCGCGCCGGGAGTCACCCGTTCCGAGCGGGTGATTCGCCTGCTTGAGACTGACGGCCGAACTCGCGCTCTCACCGACCGTCATGTCGTCGGCTTCGTCGAACCTTCGGACGTCGCCGCTGCCGCTGTGTTTCTCGCTGGGGACGGCGCCCGCCGAATCACTGCCCAGGTCATCTCGGTCGACAGCGGCAGCACCCAGGTAGTTGCGACCCAGCGTTGAGGTTGGCGGTGGCGTTCCGCAGGGTTCAGACTGTTAGTTCGTTTCTAACGTGCATGGCAAGTGCCGAGAGGGCCATCGGGGCACAAAGTCTCACCCGGGCCGCGTCACCGCACGGTGGCCTCCGCGAAGGGCAGTCCCAATATGGTTAGCTACTTGGCGGCTAAGGCGGATCTGCAAGGCCTAACGCGAACCCTTGCCTTGGATCTCGGAAAATACGGCATCATCGCTAACGCTGTTGCTCCCGGTTTCATCGAGACCGATATGACGCGCGGACCGCCGAGGGGGCGGGCGCAACAATCGGGCAAATGCGTGCGCTCAGAAGCGCACTGCCCCGAATTAGGTCCATAGTAGCAAATGAAAAGGATACAGCTACACGATGAGCAATTCTAGCAACTCATTCGATGAACTCGTGGCCCCAAGCGAGCCGGTCACGTATGTCCTCATTCATGGTGGGTACGAGAGAGGCGGCTCATTCCACAAGGTGGCGCGGATACTAAAGGAGGCGAATCAGACCGTCTATACCCCGGACTTGCCTCCGAACGAAGACAGCCCGGCAACTCTCGCTGATATAAGCATGAGGGTATACAGGGATTACGTGGTTGATCTTCTGCAGAAGATTGGCCGACCTGTTGTCCTGCTGGGGCACAGCCTTGGCGGCCTGACTATCTCAGCCGCGGCGGAAGTAGCACCTGAGCTCGTAAGAGATCTCGTATATCTCAGCGCCCTTATGATCCCGCCCGGAGACACGGTCGAAGCCTTCCGTAAGCGGTTTTATGGACCGACCGCTGCAATTACTGATGCCCGGGACGATCGGACAGTGACCGAAGATGGCCAGCTGGCATCAATGGGCCCGAGTGGCGCAAGGGAGCACTTCTTTCTCTGCTGCTCATTGGAAGACACGCGTGAAGGATACGCAAGGCTACGTCCGCAGCCGCAGAAGGTCTACTACGAGCCGCAGGAGCATACCTATGAACGATGGGGAAAGATTAGGCGAACGTATATTGTTGCACTGCAGGACCGGGGGCTTCCGCCGCCGCTCTCTGCCTTCATGCTCGAAACTGTCGGAGCCGACAGGGTTGAAATAATAGATGCAGATCACTCGTCGTATCTCTCCGCGCCGAGGCGTCTAGCCAAAGCACTCCTGGCGGTCGGGGCCCTGCCCGTCAAAGGGTAGGCGTCCCATCAATTATAAAGGCCATATCCTGCTCTTTGGCCGGCCGCCGCGGCGGTGGCACGATTGCCTATTCAGCAGCGAAGGCTGGTCCTGAGGGCATGGGCGGGGCCCTTGCCTTCAAGTTGGGAAGGAGCCGCATCAGGGTAAATACCGTTGCGGTCGGCCACGTTGCTCGCTGTGCGACCTAGACGCGGCTAGAGCCGAAGGCACTGGCGGTGAGCCCTGTTCGGCGACGAGGGCTATCAACGGGTATGTTGACATGATGCCGCGGTGGGACTAACTTAGAGGGTATGTTTCGCATCGGTCCTAAGTCGGTCAGCGCGGGATCGTCTGGTGAGGATGCGAGGTTGCTTGGAGTGCGAATCGGTCGGCTGGAGATAGGTGGTGCGGTTAAATGGCTCAGCCGCTGAGCGAAATACGTATTCTGGCATTGGAGGAATACGGCGTTGGCCCATTTGCAACGCAGCTCTTTGCCGATCTCGGCGCAGAGGTCATTAAAATTGAAAACCTGGCTCGCGGGGGTGACAGTTCTCGGCACGTGTCGCCGCATCAGGTCGATAACCACAGCCTCTATTTCGAGTCGCTGAACCGCGGTAAGCGGAGCATCACCCTGGACCTCAAGTCGTCCGATGGTAGGCGGGACTTTCACCGTCTTGTCACAACCGCCGATGCGGTACTCAACAACTTGCGCAGCACCACTGCTGCCTCGCTCGGCCTTCGATATCAGGACCTTAAAGTCGTCAATCCGCGCATCGTCTGCTGTTCTGCCTCGGGCTGGGGACCGGATGGTCCCCGTGCAGGGGAGCCTGCCTATGACTATCTGCTGCAGTCATATATCGGCAATATGGCGGTAACGGGAGAGCCTGGCCAGCCGCCGGCGAGATCAGCTGTGCCTTGGGTCGACACCTCGACAGCATTCGCCGCTGCTTTCGCTATGCTCGCTGGTATATGGTCGGCACGTAGTAATGGCGAGGGATGCGACGTTAATGTCAGCATGGTCGATGTGGGAATGTGTCAATGGATGTACATGGCGACATGGTATCTGTCTGTTGGCACGCGCCAGGAGCGGCAGACCATGTCGCGCCATCCCTCAATAGTGCCTTCGCAGCTATTTGAGACGGCCGACGGTCATGTCGTCGTTATGCCGCAAACGCAAGATTTCTGGCGGGCGCTGTGCGTAGGTCTTGGCATACCAGAACTCGTCGAGGATGATCGGTTTCGGGACATGGAGAGTCGCCGGGCGCACAAAGAGGAACTCGTCGCCATATTGACGGAGATCTTCCAGCGCAAAACCAGTGATGAATGGATCCAGCTTCTGGCTGATGTGGTCCCGATTGGGAAGGTAAACAGCTTTGCTGAAGCGATGGACGGGTACGCGGTCGAATATCCGTCGCAAATCGTTACATGGGAACACGAAAGCTTGGGCCCCGTTCGAACCATCGGAAGTCCGATCCGGATTAATGGTTCCAGGACGCGCTCTCGGCGTGCTCCGTATCTCGGCGAACATACCGATGAGGTGCTGTCGGCGCTGGGCCGTGATATTCGATCGCCGCAGGTCTTATAACCGCTCTCAATATCGAGAAAGCGCGATCTGGCATCGTCGCTCCGATGATCGCCGAGTTTGATATATACTCGGTATTATGGGACTTCTGGACGGCAAGGTCATCATAATAACGGGTGCCGGCCGCGGTATTGGGAGAGCCGAAGCGCTGGAACTATCCAGGGTTGGCGCCACGGTGATTCTTGGCGATGTTGACGGCTCGGTCATTTCTGAAGTGGCGGAGCTTATCAGCAGGGCAGGTGGCGCAGCGGCTGTTGAGGCGGGGGACTGCTCAGAAGAGGAGACTGCCGACCGGCTGGTCTCGCGCGCGATTGAGGAGTTTGGGAGACTGGACGGCCTCGTCAATAATGCTGGGATCTTGCGTGACCGCACTCTCGTCAACATGACAGCGCAGGAATGGGACGACGTGATACGGGTGAATCTTCGTAGTCATTATGTCATGACGCATGCGGCATTTGCTTACTGGTACTCCGCTGGCGTGCCCGGACACGTAGTATGCACGTCAAGCACCAGCGGCCTCCTAGGTGGCTTCGGCCAATGCAACTACGGTGCTGCCAAGGCGGGTGTTGCCGCGTTCTCGGGCATCGCTGCCCAAGAGGGACGGCGATACAATATCACGGTTAATGCGATCTGTCCCGCCGCGCGAACTCGTCTGTCTGAAGGTGCTTTTGGACTGATTCCGGTTAAGGAGGAAGCATTCGATTTCTGGAATGTAGATAATGTAGCACCACTCGTGGCGTTTCTTTGTAGTGATGCGTCTAGCCACATTAGTGGCAAAGTGTTTGGAGTGCAAGGTGACGCTATTGAGGTGTATCATCCGTGGACTAGCGTCGCAGTGATGACCAACCGCGGAAGCAGATGGTCGGCGGCCGATCTAGGAGCTTCACTTGGAGCGCTGCTCCAGCAGCACGGTATCGCGGTTGGACCTGAGGACTCTATGGCAAGGCTGAGATACTCGATGCGAGCCGGTGACTTAAGCTGGCTGGACCCGGCCGGGCGGAATGCCGATCATCGCGTTGCGGTCGCCAACGTCGGACGGGCACCATTGACGGATCGTGCCTCGCCTTGATGCCGCGACCGTATCTGGCAGCAGGGATCTGACACAGTTCGTCGTTACTGAATGGGGCGTGGCCGACCTTCGGGGTGCTACGGTCGACGAGCGACGCCGGGCGCTCGTCCGCGTTGCTCATCCTCAGTGTCAGGCTTCGCTGGAATGACCTGCCCATTACGCCGGAAGTCGATCACGCTGTCTTTGTGGTCCGCGCAGGAGCTGGCCCGGACTGCACGGGGTTGCTGCTGACGAGGCTAAGTTCTGATGCACAGCGTCAGTAGGAGCGAGGCAGATCGAGGACGCGCTCGGAAACGTAGTTCATGATCTGCTCCTCGCTGACCGGGGCGATTCGCAGCAGCCGCGACTCCCGGAATAGTCTTTCGACCTGGTACTCGACCGCGTAGCCAAAGCCACCATGCGTCTGGACCGCGCGGTCAGCGGCGAAGAAGGCGGCGCGGCCTGCGAGGAACTTGGCGGTGTTGGCTTCCGCAGCGCATGGTTTGCCGCTGTCGTACAGACGCGCTGCGGCATGCACCATCGCTGCGGCGCCCCGCAGCTGCATGTACGCATCGGCGAGCGGGTGCTGTATCCCCTGGTTCTGGCCGATCGGCCGGCCGAAGACTATGCGGTCCCGCGCGTACCGGCACGCTCGTTCGATCGCCACCCGCCCGAGACCGACCGCCTCACTCGCGACCAGTATTCGCTCGGGATTGAGACCGTCCAGGATCGTCGCGAAGCCACTGCCGATTTGGCCGACAACGTTCTCGAACGGCACGGGCAGATCGTCGAAGATGACCTCGCAGCTCGCGACGGCATTACGTCCCATCTTCGGGATTGCCTTGATGTCGACGTATGCCGGGTCCAGATCGACGACGAACAGCGTCAGGCCGTCGATCGGCCGCTTGCACTCCGTTACCGGAGTGGTTCGGGCCAGCACTAGCGCAGCCTGCGACTCCAGGCCTTTCGTCATCCATACCTTGCGCCCGCGCAGCAGCCATCCGTTCTCGGTTCGGATCGCTCGCGTGGCGATCCGGCCGGTGTCGCTGCCTGCGTCCGGCTCCGTGACGCTGAAGGACACGTGAATCTCCCCGGATGCGACACGGGTGAGGTAGCGGCGCTTGAGGTCGTCGGAGCCGTGAACGACCACCGGGTGGAACCCGAACATCGACAAGTGCACCGTGGAGCATCCGTTGATGCCGGCGCCACTGGCTGCGATCTCCTGCAGCACCAGCGCGGCGTCCTCGATCGTCGCACCACCGCCGCCATACTCGGGTTGCGCGAGCATGCCGACTACACCGATGTTCACCATGGCGTCGAAGAAGTCGTATGGAAACAGATGATCCTGATCGTGCTTGGTCCAGTACGCGTCGTCGAACGGCGCACACGTCTTCCGCACGGTATCGATAAAAGCTCGCTGCGTGTCGGTGATCTCTGGGTCGAACACGGGCCTGCCTTCCGGGCGGAGGACTCAGCTAGAACGTAGGACATCCGGCATGCATTCGTCAACACTGCTGTTGATTGAAGAATCCGCCGTCGCCGTCAGCTGTTCAGCAAACCGTCGAGGAGCCATCTCGCCATGCCCTCCGCGATCTGGTCCGCGTCCAGGATGCCATCCGGCTGAAACCACATGTTGGAGGAGTTCATCATCCCGATGATGCAGTTCGCCACGATGCCGGCCGGCAGCGAGGTACGGAACTCCCCGTTGTCGATGCCCTCGTTGATAAAGCCGCGCATCAGTTTGAAGTACCTGGTATTCCAGCCCTGGACGGTGGTCAGCCAGTCGTCCTGGGCGGCTGTATCGCCCTGCAGCTTGCCGATGTCCTCCTGCACGAACACATAGAGGTAGGGATAATTTTTCTCGAATGAGATCATGAGCTCGCGGATCGTGCGGATCAGCTTCTCCGACACCGGCAGGTCGGCGTTAACGATGCGCTCGGTCGCCTCGATGTTCGCCGTGACGGCTTCCCCGACAACGTCGCGGAACAGCTGCTCCTTCGAGCCCACGTAATAGTAGAGCGAAGCCCGATCGACGCCGGCCTCGGCCGCAACGTCGTGCAGTTTGGTCGCGTGGAAGCCTCGCTGGTGGAACACCCGGCTCGCAGCCTGTCGGATGAGTTCCTGCTTCTCGCGGTACGCCGGGTTTGAGTCGGCGGCTGCAGCTGCGGCCGCCCGGCGCCCGGCGATCCCGCTCATTCTGTGCACACCCTAGCGATCGGCGACCTTGCCGTGTCAACACTTCTGTTGATACCGTGCAAGAACCTCAGTCCTTTCCAGCGCTTCGGCGGGGAGAAGCCAATGCTCTTGCGGCCAAGTCGAGTGATCCATGTCCCTTGATGCCGTGATCGTAGCCCGACGCGGGACCGCCGCGTGCCTGACCATCAATCGGCCGGCCCAGCACAACGCACTTTCGAACGAGGTGCTGGCCGGGCTGCGGGCCGCCGTGCGAGACGCCAAGTCTGATCCGGACGTGCGGTCCGTGGTCATCACGGGCGCCGGGGACCGTTCGTTCAGTGCGGGCGGAGATCTATCGCAGATGTCGAGCAGCGAGCGAAATCTGGAGACCCATGAGGGCCGCAGCCAGCTGGCTGGCCTGTTTAAGGACATGTGGACGCTCGGCAAACCGACCGTGGCCCGGGTGCGCGGCTACGCGCTGGCGGGCGGGTGCGGCCTTGCCGCCGCATGCGACTTCGTTGCCGCGACGGAGACCTCGACCTTCGGTATTCCTGAGGTGCGGCTCGGGCTGTGGCCTTACATGATCACTGTGCCCTTGCTGCACTGCATGCCTGCGCGTGCTCTGCTGCGGCTGATGCTCACCGGACGGCGTTTCCCGGCGGCTGAGGCCGCCCGCCTCGGCATCGTCAGCGACCTCGTCGCCGACAACGAACTAGACCAGCGCGTGGACGAATTGGTCGAGACCCTCGCCCAGATTTCGCCTGACGCGGTGGCGCTTGGCCGGACGACGTTTTATAGCGTCGCCGACACCATGCTCGACCTGAAGCTGCAGACACTCCAGGCCATGCTCACGGTTAGTCTCGACATGCCCGACGCGCGTGAGGGCCTGGCGGCGTTCGCTGAGAACCGGCCGCCGAGCTGGGCCGCGGCGTCCCGGCAGCCGGCACCATGACGTACCGGTGGGGCCGCTGGGGAGCCGACGACGAGCGCGGCGCCTTGAATCTCATCACGCCCGCGACAATCAGGCGCGCCGCCAGTTGCGTCACGAGCGGTGAGCAGTTCTCGCTGGCCGTTCCGCTCCAGGCGGGCCGCGGTCCGATCTTCGCCGGACGCCAGCCTATGCAGCACTTCATGACGCGCCATGGCGGCGACTACGCGGCCGGGCTACCGGAAAGAGGCTTCGGTTTCGCAGACGACTACGTCCTGCTCGCGACGCACGGGACCACCCACCTGGACGCCCTCGCGCACGTGTGGAAGGACGGGCTGATGTGGAACGGATATCCGGCGACGGTCGTGACCAGTATTGGTGCCGCGCGGTGCGGAATCGACAAGACCGGGCCGATCACAACTCGCGCGATCCTCGTCGACCTGGACCAGGGCGATGGTCCCGGCGAGCGCCGTATCGGAGTCGATGAGCTGCGCGACGCGGTCGCGGCTACCGGCGTGCAGCCCGAGGAGGGTGACGCCTTGCTCGTCCGCACTGGATGGCTGCGACGCTGGCGCGCCGGGACGGCGACCGAGCGCCAGTGGTCCGGACTCGATGTCGGCTGTGCACAGTGGATCGACCAGCAGGGGTTCGCGCTCGTTGGGGCCGATAACATCGGGGTGGAGTTCGGGCCTTCCCCGGATCCGCAGGACGCTGCCCCGCTGCATGTACAGCTGATCCGCAACTGCGGCATCTACCTGCTGGAACTCCTGGATCTCGAGCCGGTTATCGCGACCGGACGGTCGGAATTCATGCTCGTCGTTGCTCCGATGCCGATCGTCGGCGGGGTCGGAAGTCCTGTCAACCCGGTGGCTGTCCTGTGACCGGGGTTGTGCACCGCACGCTAACGCTGTGCGAATCGGTGCTTCGCGACGGGATCCAAGGCTGGCCCGTCTTCATCCCCACCAGCGAGAAGATACGTCTGGCAGAGGCGGTCGCGGCCGCCGGGTTCCCGGAACTGGATGTCACCTCGTTCGTGCCGGTAGCGGTCGTTCCGCAATTCGCGGACGCCGCCGACGTGCTTGCCGCGATACCGCCTTCCATTGCCGTGCGTGTTCTTACCGTCAACGTGCGGGGCATCGAGCGCGTGATCACAGCTCATCAGCAGATCCGTCCGATCGATTGCTGCGGGATTCCCTTCTCGGCTAGCGAGCCGCACAACATCGCCAACCTTCGCCGCACGCACGCCGAGCACCGTGCCCAAGTTGCGCCGATGGTCGAGTCGCTGCTCGGAGCAGGAATCCGGCCCCTCGTCGCTATCGCGACGGCGTATGGCTGCCCCATCCGCAGGCGCGTCGACCCGGGCGAGGTGCTCGAACTCGCTGCGTGGCTGTACTCGCTGGGCGTACGCCGGATCATGTTCGGCGATACGACGGGCATGGCGGATCCGGGACGTGCCCGCGAGCTGTTCGGTGCGGCGGTTGCCCAGTGGCCGGACGTAGAGTTCGTCGCCCACTTCCATGACAACCGCGGCTGCGGCCTGGCGAACTCCCTGGCCGCTATCGACGCCGGCGCGACGACCGTGGACTCGAGCCTGGGCGGGCTCGGCGGAGAGCCCTTGTCAGTAGACCAGGGCGATGTGGGCGAGAGCGGGAATGTCGCCACGGAGGACCTCGCCGCGGTTCTCGCCCGGATGGACATCCCGATCGGCGTCGATCTCGGCCGCGTGCTAGCGGCCGGCACGATCCTTGAGGGAATCACCGGTCGCCGGCTGCACAGCCGGATACTGCGCGCCGGCCTGGTGCGCGACGAGCCAGCCCGAGAGGAAGCCTGATGGGCGCGATCCGCTTCGATGTCCGGGACGGGGTGGCGAGTGTCATCCTCGACAATCCGGAGGTGCACAACGCCGTCGACGCGCCGATGCGGCAGGGCCTGACCGACGCCTACCAAGAAATCGAGTCCAATGCCGGGATCCGGGTGGTTGTGATCCACGGTGCGCGAGAGGGAGCGTCCTTCTGCAGTGGTGGCTACGTTGACGGATACCACGAAGTCGGGGCCTTCGGGCCCGATGGCAGCGGGCCGCCGCCGATCCCGCGCCCGTGGCCGCTGTGGAAGCCCTTCATCGCCGCGATCCGTGGTTACGCGGTCGGTGGCGGATTTGCCCTGGCGCTGACCTGTGACCTTCGCATCGTCGGTCGCGGGGCGAAGATCGGGCCGTCCGGTCTGAAGCGCGGCACGGTGCAGAGCGCCGGGCAGAGCCAGCGCCTGCCGCGACTGATCGGGATGAGCAAGGCGCTTGAGTTGTTGCTCCTGTCTAAGTATGTCGACGGCGAGGAGGCAGCCCGGATCGGTCTGGCCAACGCCGTTGTGGACGATGACGAAGTGGAGGACACCGCCTTCGAGTGGGCACGGACGATTGCCTCGTACGATCCCTGGGCGGTCGCCAGGACCAAGGAGCTTGTCTACCGTGGCTTTGACCGCGAAGTAGATGAGGCTCTGCAATGGGAGTCCGAGATAGCAAGCGAGGCCTATCGGCGTCCGGAAGCCCTTGCGGGCTTCGCCGCGTTCACCGACGCTCGCAAGCACCGGCGCGAAGCATCCGGGGACCACTAGATGGGTGGCAAGGCACCGCTTCACGGAACCCGCGCCGTAGTGTTCGCCGGACTCGGCCCCGTGCCCTACGCTGCCATGCTGCTGGCTGACCTCGGCTGCGCGGTCACCGTGGTGGATCGCGTCACTGACATGGCGACGTCAATGCCGCCCGAGCTCGATCCGCGCCGCAGGGGGCAGCGAAGCGTCGTCGTCGATCTGCGGACGGCAGCGGGGAAGGTCATCGGGGAGCGGCTGGTACGCGGCAGCGACGTGGTCGTTGAGGGAATGCGCCCGGGCGTCATGGAGCGTCTCGGGCTCGGCCCGGACCGCTGCTTCGAGGTGAACCCGGAGATCATCTATGTGCGGATAACCGGCTGGGGCCAGACCGGCCCCTATGCGCAGATGGCCGGGCATGACATCAATTACATCGGCCTGACGGGTGCGCTTCTCGCCATGGGGACCCCCGGGTCACCACCGCCGGTGCCGCTGAACCTGCTCGGCGACTACGCGGGTGGCAGCCTGTTCGCCGTCGTGGGGGTTCTCGCAGCTCTGCTGGAACGAGAGCGTTCTGGGCGAGGTCAGGTGGTCGACTGCTCGATCGTCGAGAGCGTCATGTCGCTGTGCACCGCCACCATCGGAATGCGCGATGCCGGGCTTTGGGGGGAGCGGGGTAGCAATGCCTTCGACGGATCGCGTCCGTGGTACCGCACTTATGAGACGGCCGATGGGGGATACGTCGCGGTCGGCGCAATCGAGCCGAACTTCTTCCGCGAGTTGCTGACCAGGCTGGGCTTGGACCCTCGGGACTGGCTGCGCGAGACACCGGACGATATCGACCGACTGGGCGAGAAGCTGGAATCTGTCTTTCGGTCCGAGACCCGCGACTATTGGACATCGGTCTTCGAGGACTCCGACGCATGCGTGACGCCTGTGCTCTCTTTCGCCGAAGCGTTCCGGCATAAGCAGGCCAGTTACCGGCAGTCCGTGATCACTCGCCAGGGCCGGACTGAGCCCGCGGCCGTGCCCCGGTTCCAGCGCACACCCGCCTGCGCCGGTGCGGCGTCCGCGTCGCCTGGCCGGGACACCCAGGCTGTTCTGGCCGACCTTGGTTTCTCGCGGGCCGAGGTTGACCGGCTGCGCGTCGAAGGTGCAGTGAGGTGAGCGCCCCTCCGTCGCCGGGCGCTGACGTTGTGGGCGACTCGCGAGGCCGGCTTATGCGGGATGTCGGTGCCGCGGATTGGCGAGAAAGCCGGATGGGCCGGTTCGCCCGGCAGGCCGCCACCAGGTGGGGGCGTCGCTTCCTGTCCTACGAGCAGCTGTGGACCTGGTCTATCAGCGAACCCGACGAGTTCTGGCGCTCGATCGTGGAGTTCTTCGAACTTGAGCTTGGCGGGGAGCCCCCCGGGCATGTGGTCACCGGCGCGATGCCCGACCATCGGTGGATGCCCGGTTCGCGCGTCAATTACGCGCGCCACGCTCTTCGTACCGCCGGCAGCGACCCGGCTCTCATCGGCTTCTCGCAGAGCCGCCCCGACAGGGCACTGAGCTGGGATCAGCTACGGTCGGAAGTTGCCGCCTGTCGCGCCGGCTTGCAGGCTCTTGGGGTCGGGCCGGATGATTCGGTTGCTGTCTATATGCCCAATATCCCGGAGACAGTCGTAGCATTCCTCGCGGCCGCGTCGCTGGGCGCCGCCTTTGCGAGCTGTCCGCCAGAGTTCGGCATCCGGGCGGTGGTCGACCGCCTCAGCCAGGTCGAACCACGTGTGCTGCTGGCCAGCAACGGCTACGTGTACGGCGACCGGATGATCGACAGAGCGGCGGTGGTCGAGCAGCTTGCTGCCAGCCTGCCCACGCTGCAGGTCCTGATCGTCCATGACTACGTCAAGTCCGCGCCGGTGGATCCGGTGCCGGCCGGGCCGGCCAGGCTGACCTGGGACGAACTCGTCTCAAGGACGGGCCCCCTTGAGTTCGCCGAGCTCGCCTTCGACCATCCCCTGTACGTCCTGTTCAGCTCCGGCACTACGGGCCGGCCGAAGGCGATCGTCCACGGGCACGGCGGTATCCTCTTGGAGCACGCCAAGGCCCTCGGCCTGCACAACGATGTCCGGCGCGGAGATCGGTTCCTCTGGTTCGCCACGACCGCCTGGATGGTGTGGAACTACGCCGTCTCCGCGCTGCTCCACGGAGCGACGATGGTCTGTTTCGACGGCGACCCGTCCTATCCGGACCCGCTGGAGCTTTGGCGGGCCGCCGCGCGAGCCGATGTCACGTTCCTCGGTACCTCCGCAGCGCACATCATGAGCTCGGCAGCGCGCGCGCTGGACCCGGCCACTGCCTTGAGATTCCGGTCGCTGCGTTCAATCGCCTCGACCGGCTCGCCGCTGCCCGCCGACGGATTCGAATGGCTTGAATCGCACGTGAGCAGGACGGCCCGGCTGTCGTCGGTCTCTGGCGGGACAGACATCTGCTCCGGCTTCGTCGGCGGCGCACCACTGGCAGCCACACGTGCCGGGGAGATCTCCGGCCCCATGCTAGGTTGCCACGCCGTGGCTCTTGACGGGAGCGGCCACCCGGTCGTCGGCGAGTTCGGCGAGCTCTCCATCCTCGATCCAATGCCGTCCATGCCGGTGAGGTTCCTCCACGACGATGACGGTTCGCGATACCGGGAGGCCTACTTCGCGCGGTTCCCCGGGGTGTGGTGCCACGGAGACTGGGCGCTGTTCTATCCGGACAACGCGTGCGTCATCGGGGGGCGTTCCGATACCACGCTGAACCGAGGGGGCGTGCGACTCGGCACTGCGGATATCTACGGCGTAGTTGACGGCCTGGCCGGGATCGACGACAGCCTGGCAGTTCATCTCGAGGACCCACGCGGAGGGGCGGGGCTCATGCTGTTGCTGCTGGCCGGCGATCAGGTAGCCGAGGCCGACCGCGCATGCGTCCAGGCGGCTGTCGTCGCGCAACTCAAGGAGCAGCTGTCGCCTCGCCATGTGCCCGACGAGATCGTCTGGGTGCGCCGGCTGCCCAGGACTCTCACCGGCAAGAAGCTCGAGAAGCCAGTTAAGCAACTGCTGCTGGGCGCCGACCGGGCAACGGTGGCCTCTGCGGGCAGCCTCACTGTGCCGGCTGCGCTGGACGAACTGGCTGACTGGGCGCAGCGGTTCCGGGCGGACCGCTGCCCGATGTAGAGCGGGCTGGAGGAACGATCCCACGTGGACTACCAATACCTCAAGCAGTTCCGGCGCGAGGAAGTGACCATGGTGCACTTCCTCGAGTGGCGAGCCGCCGCTGATCCGGAAGGAGTCTTCTTCACCTGGGATGATGAAGTCCACACCTTCGCGGATTTCAACGCCTCAGCGAACCGCACAGCCCGGAACCTGGCGAACATCGGCATACAGCAGCACACACGTGTGCTGGTCCTCATGGATACGTCGCCCGATTACCTGCGCTTGTGGTTCGCTCTCGCCAAGGCAGGGGCTGTCGAAGTGCCGGTCAACACTGCATATCACGGAGAGATCCTGCTGCACCAGCTTTCGCTGAGCGCGGCCGAAGTCGCCATAGTCGATGAGGCCTATGCCGAGATTCTGCTGAAACTCCTTGACCGCGCTCCGACCCTGCGTGCAGTGGTCGTCAGGGGAAGGCTGCCCCAAGGGACGGCGACCGGCCTGGGCCTGCATGCCTTCAGTGTCCTGGACGTCGACAGCGACACGGCAAACCTCGATCGTCGGTTCGCCTACGACTCCGTCGCCTGCATCATCTTCACCTCTGGCACCACTGGTCCGTCCAAGGGCGTAATACTCACGCACCATTACCTGGCCGCCTACGGCCTGATGTACGCGGAGACCAACCGGCTCGAGAGTTCTGACGTACTTATGAACTTCCTGCCGTTCTTTCACATCGGCGCGAAGTTCCTGACGGCGGCGGCCCTCGCTGTCGCCGGGCGGATGCATCTGCAGGCCAGGCTCAGCGTCTCCACGTTCTGGGATGAGGTGCGACGCTACGGCGTCACCAACTTCATCGCCGTGGGTGGCATCTGCAACATGCTGCTGTCTCGACCGCCGAAGGCCGACGACGCGGAGACCAGCCTGCGCGTCGTGTACGCGGTTCCGGATCCCGCGCCGGTGCACGAAGAGTTCGAGCGCCGGTTCGGCTGCCGGCTCACTAGTGCCTTCGGATCGACCGAGATTGGTTTCCCCATCATGAAGTTTCCGGAGGACCCGTTCTTGCCCGGGGCGGCCGGCCGACCAAGCGACTACTACGAAGTGAAGATTTTTGACGAACACGATAACGAGCTGCCAGCCGGTGCCGTCGGCGAGATCGTCGTCCGCCCCAAGGGCCCGTACCTGGTCGGGTCGGGATATGTGGGGATGCCGGAACGGACCGTTGCCGCCTGGCGGAACCTTTGGATGCACACAGGTGACCGCGGCCGGATGAACGAGGACGGCTGGCTCTGGTTTGAGGATCGCGCGTCGGACTCGATCCGCCGGCGCGGCGAGAATATTTCCTCATTCGAGATCGAGATGCTGGTCTGCCGACATCCGGCAGTCGCCGAAGCCGCCGCCGTGGCGGTTCCCGCCGAGGTCGGCGAGGACGAGGTGCGACTTCTCGTGGTGACCAGGCAGGGTCACGAGCTCAGCCACGAGCAGATTCTGGAGCACTGCATCGAGGTCATGCCTTACTTCATGGTGCCCCGGTACCTCGACATCGTTGCCGGTTTCCCGCGGACCCCTACGGCCAAGGTGGAGAAATACAAGATCCGCGAGACTGGCCTCGTCGAGGGCACCTGGGACCGAGAAGCGCACGGCTGGGTCGTCCGACATCAGCGGCTCGTAAAAAATCGCCTGGCACGCTCCGGTCACGGTATCAACACGGCTGTTGACAAGCAGCGGTAGTCAGTGCTTTGCTCGCTGCGAGAGCGACCAATCGAAGGGCGGCGCTTCAGATGAACGGGCGCTATCTCAGTGCGTACGAACCCGATGATGTGACCATGGTCCGGTTGCTCGAGAGGCGAGCAGCCCGGGCCGGCGATACCGTCTTCTACACCTGGGCGGATACCGCAGAGACGGTCGGAGCATTCAACGCGCGTGTCAACAGGATGGCCCGCAATCTAGATCGCCTCGGAGTCAGCGCGGGAACGCACGTGGCCGTGATCATGAATACGTCCCCGGACTATCTCGCGCTGTGGTTCGCTATCGCGAAGCTGGGAGCGGTCGAGATTCCGATCAACTCGGCTTATCACGGCGACTTGCTGATCCATCAGCTCGCGACCAGCCGGGCAACTGCCGTCGTGGTGGACTCCGACTATGCGCAACGGGTGGACGCCCTGGCCGATCAAATGCCCGGCGTCGACCACGTCGTCGTTCGCGGGTCCTACCGCCCGTCCGACGCGCGGATCTCGTGGTCGGACTTCACTGCGCTGACTTTGCCGAACGACGAGTCCGATCTCGGCCGCGACGTGCCCTGCGACAGCATCGCCGGGGTGATCTTCACCTCGGGCACGACCGGCCCGTCCAAGGGAGTTCTCCTGTCGCACCATTACCTTGCCGCGTACGGCCTCATGTACGCCGAGGTGAACCGCCTGGGTTCCGACGACGTGATCTTTAATTTCCTGCCGTTCTTCCACATCGGCGCCAAGTTCCTGACCTTGGCGGCGCTCGCGATGGACGTGCAGATGCGGCTTGCCCCCCGCCTGAGCGTGAGCACCTTCTGGGCGGAGTGCCGGCAGTACGGCGTCACGAATTTTATCGCCGTGGGCGGCATCTGTAACATGCTGCTCGCTCAGCCGCCCCGCCATGACGACGCCGCCACGCGACTGCGCACTGTCTACGCCGTCCCGGACCCTGCGGATATTCACGCGGAGTTCGAGACTCGCTTCGGCTGCCGGATGACAACTGTGTATGGCTCGACCGAGGTCGGCCTGCCGATCACTCGCGGCCCGGACGACGACTACCGGCCTGGTTCGTGCGGGCGGGTGAGCCAGTACTACGAGGTCGTCATCCTCGACGAGCGTGACAACGCGGTTCCGTCCGGCACAGTGGGCCAGATAGCCGTTCGCCCGAGACGCCCCTTCATGCTCGGCTCCGGCTACATCGGGACACCTGAGCGCACCGTGGAATCATGGCGCAACCTCTGGTTGCATACCGGAGATACCGGACGGATCGATGCCGACGGCTGGTGCTGGTTCGAAGACCGTGCCTCGGATTCGATGCGCCGGCGGGGCGAGAACATCTCGTCCCAGGAAGTAGAGAACCTCGCGATCAAGCACCCCGCCGTGGCCGAGGCGGCAGCGGTGGCAGTCGCCTCGTCGCTCGGCGAGGACGAGGTCTGGCTGCTCGTGACGTTGCGGGACGGGTTCAAGTTGGAGTACACGGACCTGCTCGCGCACTGCGCTCGGACTATGCCCTACTTCATGATCCCGCGCTATTTCGAGATCGTTACAGACTTCCCGCGCACGCCGACTGCCAAGGTCGAGAAGTACCGGCTGCGCGCGGCCGGGCCTGGACCGGGTGTGTGGGACCGCGAGAGCGAGGGCTGGATGCTGCGGCGCGGCGAGCTCGTCCACGACCGGCCCTCGGCCATCGCACGATAGCGGCCTTGCGATGAGCGGGCAGAGGTCGAATACGCGCACCAAGACGTTGCGAGTGACACCGCTCGATACCGGCGGCATCGCATTCGAGGCCGAACTCCGCGACGAGTCGGCGGGCGGTCACTATGAGTCGCCGCAGGCCTCGTCGGCGCTCGTGCACCACTTCGTGATCGAGGGCGCTGCAGCAGGCGAGGACTTGCGCATCCAGTCGATCCAGGTGCGAGCGGAACAGCACCCGTTCCCGCAGTGCCCGTTCGTTCTACTGGACGTGCAGGACCTGGTGGGCGCCAGCCTGCTGTCCGGCTGGCGCCGCACCATCCTGGATCGTTTCCGCGGCACCGCAGGCTGCACGCACGTGACCACCCTGCTGCTCGGGCTATCGGAGGTCACCACGCTGGTGTATTTCCAGCAGATGAACGAGCTGGCCACGTACGGCCCGAAAGCCCGGGCGAGCGGCGAGTGGCTGGCCAGCGGACTCAGCCTTGGCCAGCGTTTCGACGACGCGTGCCACGTGCTTGCAGCCGGCGGACCCGTGCTGAGCACCGCCGAAGCCTTCCGAGGCCGGCGAGACGCGGCGACGCCATGACCTCGCCTGGACACGCCGGGTTTAGCGGGCTGCCGTGTTGCCTGCAGGTTCACGGCCGGTAACGCCCCGATTTCGCCAGCCGTTTCGTGTTCGTTGACACACATCACAATCAATACTAGGGTTATAATCGTCATCAACATTATTCTTCCTTTGACCTTATGGTGAGCCATCGGCAACCGTGGAGGAACCCGTGCGAAGAACTACTGATCTTGATAGATGCCAACGGTCCCGCCGCCGAACTTTCGCGGTCCGCGGTCGCGTGACGATCACCGCAGCATTGGCGGTGCTGCCCGTGCTTGCTCTCGCAGCTTGCTCTAGTGCTAGCAGCTCTAGTGGCGGGAGCTCGAGTGGCCAGAGCTCGAGTGGCGGGAGCTCGAAGCCCTACTCGCTCGTCATGGTGGCGGACCAGACCGGAGCGCTGGCCGGTACCTTCGGAGAGGCCCCGAATGGGCTTCAGACCTACATCGATCAGACCAACGCAGCGGGTGGCATCAACGGCCATAAGCTTTCGGTCAAGGTCCTGGACGCGGAATCAGACCCCAACTCTGCCGTGGTCGCCTTCCGCCAGGGGATCTCCGCCAACCCGACCGCGATCCTGCACGCTGGCCTCAGCAGCGAGCTCGCCTCCGGCCAGCCACTCCTGACGCAGGCGGGCATCCCGGTGCTGTCCGCTTCCACGCTCGACACGCTGCTGGTGCCGAAGCCGGCACCATGGTTCTTCAGCCTCGACCCGACCTCCAGCCAGTTCATCGGCACGCAGCTGCTGCAGCTGAAGAGCGCCGCCGGCGGCTCCCTGCAGGGCAAGAAAGTCGCGATAGTCCTGGGCGTCTCGGCCTCCCTGACAGAACAACTGCAGTTCGCCGAACACCAGTACGCGCAGCAGTACGGCTACACGTACACGGTCACCAACATCACCAACGGGATCTCGGCATTCCCGCAGGCCGCCAAGATCGCTTCGACGCATCCGGCTGCCGTGCTGCTGCTGACAATCGGCAATGACACGGCCGTTATCGTGAAGGCGCTGACCTCGGCTGGCCTGAAGGTCCCTATGGTCTCCAACACCACCGGCGCGAGCAACGCATTCATCACGCAGGTCGGCCTGAACAACTACTTCGGGCTTGAGCAGGCACCAACCCCGGCGCCCGGTAGCGCGCTGCTGGCCCTCGCCGACAAGTATGGTCAGGGCGGCTCCGCAAACAACCCGTCGTACAGCCTCGGTTACGCCCAGGGGTACCTGATCGGCCTGGCCCTAAAGCAGTGCGGCAACAACTGCGACAGTGCTGCGGTCACCAAGGCGATGGAGACCATCAGCAACGCCGTAGTGCCCGACGGCGCTATGTGGGAACCGGTCTCCTTCAGCGCCACCAGCCACCTCGGTCTCGGTGCGGTCGGCTTTAACACATACGACCCGACGAGCAAGGCCGTGGTGAAGGCGAGCATCGTCCCGCTGCCGCCAGTGATCAGCTAGCCGGGAGCGTTCGCCGCGACCGATGATCGACCACGAGCGTGCCAGGAGGTCCCGGGTGCTCCTAGAAGCGGACAGGCTGAAGGTGCGGTACGAGAACGGAGCCCTGGGCGTCATCGATATCTCGCTGGCGGTGGCTCCTGGCCAAGTCGTGGCGATGGTCGGCGCGAACGGCGCGGGGAAGTCGACCACGCTGCGGGCAATCTCCGGGTTCGCGCGGGCTGAGGGGGCCAGGGTCATCGACGGCTCGGTGCGCGTCGATGAGCACGAGATGACCAACCGGGAGCCCTATCAGTACAGCAAGGCGGGGATCCACTGCATCCCCGAACGCAACAAGGTCTTCGCGAACCTGACTGTCACTGAGAACCTGCTGGCCATCGGCACGTTGCCGCGCAAGCCGGTCCGCAGGGCTCTGCTGGCACGCATCGAGGACATGTTCCCGCCACTCGCCGCCCGGCGCTCGCAGCCGGCCGGGCGGCTGAGTGGTGGCGAGCGCCAGATGCTCGCGATCGCTCGCGGGATGATGTCCCAGCCGCGCTTGCTCGCGATCGACGAGATGACGCTGGGGATCCATCCGGATGTCCAGGCCGTCCTCTTCGAGGCCGTCCGGCACATCGCCGCGAACGGCACCGCCGTGATCATCGCTGACGAGAATGTGCGGCTGGCCCTGGATCTGGCCGACTACTGCTACCACATTGAAAGCGGTCAGATTGCTTTCTCCGGTCTTCCCGGCGAGTACCGAGCGAGCGGGCGGTTCGGGACGACAGGCCAGGCCTCCGTGACAGCGCCGCCTGCCCAGGCGATACCAGGCCCGGAGAAGCGAGCGAGACCGTGACGAGCAGGAGCCTTAGCGCCGCATCGTCCGGTCGGCGACCGCTTGCCCGCGTGCCATCGCCGGTAGGAGAGACCATGGCCGATGTCGAGAAGGTGTCGGACCGGCCGCTTCTGGAGCTGACCGACGTTAATTGTCGGCGGAAGCTGAATACTGACCCCAGCGTGGCAACCGAAATTTGACCCCTCTTCCCGGAATCCTGGCTCGAACCGAGCCAGGGAGGAAGCAGGTGATTTCAGTGGAAGAC
>Ga0302326_10002813_pt1 | contig 41832 bp, 35 predicted proteins | sample Palsa_T0_3_FD_202264 | JGI IMG/M metagenome (GOLD analysis project Ga0302326, IMG submission 202264) | Peat permafrost microbial communities from Stordalen Mire near Abisko, Sweden - Palsa_T0_3 | ecosystem: Environmental > Terrestrial > Soil > Palsa > Peat permafrost | place: Sweden: Abisko...
TCGGTCAGCCGCCCGATGGTGGCTACCGTGGCCGTTGGACTGTCGGGGCCGGCCTGGCCCGGCCGATCGGCGGTGAGCAGGGCGAAGCCAGGAAAACACGTCATCCAGTCGGCCAGCACGGTGCCCTCGGGTGAGGGCACGCAGGCCACGTCGATGTCCGCCCCGGTGCCGCTGGCCTCGGCCATCATGGCCAGAGTCCCGACCATGCCCGCCATGCTGACGTCCTTGGCCGCGGCGGGCCGGTGGCGGGCCAGCGTCGACACCAACTGGCGCAGCTCGTCGGGCGACCGGGAGGTCGAAGAGTCCCACTGGCGGCCGGCGTAGCCCCGACGCCATGAACCGGCCATGTCGGCGATCAAGCGCAGTTCGTCACCGCTGCGCCCCCCGCCCGCGGGCACCGGATCGTCGGTCGTGCCCAGGGCCGTGACAGAAAGGGCGGCGTGGACGCCGAGTTGGGTGTGGCCGCCCAGCACGGGCACGCCGTAGGCGTGCGCCGCCGCCCGCAGTCCGCTCAGCACCCGTCCCACATGCGCCTCGTCGCGACCGGCCACCGAGTCGAGCAGGCCCAGCGGTGTGGCGCCCATGGCCGCCAGGTCGTTGACATTGACCAAGACAGCACACCAACCGGCCCACTCCGGGTCGCGTTCCACCAACGCTGCGACCACGGCATCACACGCCGCCACCACGTTGGTCCCAGGGACGGGCGCTGCGTCGTCGCCCACGAACCCGGGGCCCCCAGGCGCCCATCCGTGCAGCAGCCGACCGAGCGGCCGCTTGTAGTCGGTGACCAGGCGCTGGAAGCGGTCCACCGGCGCCAGCATCAAGGCGTGGGGCACGCCGCGCACCGTGGCCTGGTCGAGGTGGCGCCAGCCCAGGCGCTCGAAGAATCGAACCTTGTCCAACTGCACCGTGGCGTCGAAGCGCAACGCTCCCCGGCTTACGCCCAGCGCCACGGCGGCGCGCACCAGCCGGCTGCCGATGCCCGCACCGGCCCGGCCACAGCCGGGGTCTACCACTAAGCGGCTACCCCGCCACCAACCGATGGCGCCCTGGCCCTCGTAGGGGTGGACCCGCACGCCGCCCAGCACCGATCCCGTTTCGGAATCCCGGGCCACCAGCACCACGGTCTGGGCGTCGTCGTCGGTGTCGTCGCGGTCGGTCCGCTCGAACATCTGTTGCTGGTCCACGAACACGGTGTGGCGCAGGGCCCGGTGCCCGTCGATGGCGGCGCGGTCGGCCTGCTCCACCATCACCGGATCGGTGACCACGGGCGGGCCGCCCATGGCGAACAGGAACGGTGTGGTCATGGTGGTGGGCGAGCTCATCCCCCCACCTCCATCAGGGCCGAGCAGGCGCCACAGGCGGCGCACCCGGCGCCCTGATCGGCGCCTCGCATGGCCGCCGCGGTCAACGCCGCGCCCACCCGACGGGTCACATCGGCCACCAAGGCGACCGAGGGAGCGGGATCGTGCGCCGCCAGAGTGCCGGACAACGGGCGGAACGGCACGATGAAGGGGTACACCCCGTGTTCGATGAGGCGTTGCGCCCCCGCCACCAACTCGTCGGGGTCCTCGCCCATCCCCACCAGGAGATAAGTCGACACCTTGTTGCGGCCGAAGCAGCGCACCGCTTCGTCCCACGCCGTCCAGTAGGCGTCCAAAGGCACGGTGGCCTTGCCCGGCAACCACCGCCCGCGCACCTCGTCGTCCAGTGATTCCACGTGGATGCCGATGGCGGTGGCCCCGGCCGCGGCCTGCGCGGCGATGGCGTCGGGGTCGTCGGGTGGCTCGCACTGGACTTGGACCGGCAGGCCGGGCACGGCGGCCACGATGGCGGCCACGCAACGGGCCAGGTAGCGGGCCCCCCGGTCGGGCGTGGTGGTGGTCCCCGTGGTGAGCACCACCTGGGTGACGCCGTCCAGCCGGACCGCCGCCTCCGCCACCTCAGCCAACTGCGCCGGCGTCTTTACCCGGGTGGTGGCGCCTGAGGCCAAGGACTCCTCTATGGCGCAGAACCGGCAGCGGGTCTCTTCGCCGTAGCGCATGCAGGTCTGGATGACCGTGCTGGCCAGCACCGAGTCGCCGTGCAATCGGGCCAGCTTTTCGTAGGCAATGCCATCCGCCGTCTGCAGGTCGTAGAACTGCGGTCGGGCAATCGTCTCGGCTGGGAGGCCGACGTCAACTCCGTGGTACAGCAGCCGGCCGTCGACCAGCTCGAACGGGCTGGTGGGGTCGAGGGGCAGTGCCGCCCCCCGACCACCGAGCCGAAGATGCCCGTCATCACTTGGTCCGGCGCCCCCACGTCGGCGCACTGGCGGCGCAACCCGGACCCCGAGGACCGCCACCGCAGCGCGGGCCTCGAAGCCGGTCGGAACAGGCGATAACGCCGTTTGGTTGACAGTCACGTCATCACCACATGTAGGTGGAGTTGATGATGGCGCCCTTGTTCGCGTAGTGGATCACGCAGTCCTGGACATCGAGCGGGTGGGCCGGAATGATGCCCTCCATCAGGTCCTCTTCCCGCAGGCCATGCAGCGACAGTCCGAAGCGGCAGCAATACACCTTGCCGCCCTCGGCCATGAACGTCTTGAGCTGGTTGTTGATGTTGTGCTCACCGGGAAATGCGGAGTCGCCGGTGGTGGGAAAGCCCCGTGTGGCCATGCAGTTCATGGCGCCGGGACCGTAGAAGTAGATGACCGATTCGAAACCCTTGCGCAGCGCACGGGTGGCCTGGAGAATGGCGACGAAGCTGACCGATGATTCATGGGCGATGCCGTGGATAAGGGTGAGATAGGACTGGCCGGGATTGGCCTGGTAATCGGGAAAGATCTTGGTGCTGCCGTACAGGTTGCTCCCCGCGGGAAGCGACGGGTGCGGAATCTCCCCAATACTTTCCTTCTCCAGGTCGGTCAGGGCGTCGGTCATGTAGAGTTGTCCTTTCGGGGATGATGGCAGGAGAAGCAGCTACGTTGCCGCCTATTCAATGCCCGAAATGTTTCGGCGGGACGTCGAAGGGAAGAACGGCGCGTCAACCGTTGCTTCTCGTACGCTTTCCCGTTTCCTTCAGATAACTGAACCGGGCGCTGCCACCCGGGCGGTGCCCACCATGGCGTCGCGGGTCACCAGGGTCGTCAGTTGCTCCTCCGTCAGACCGTCGGTGCCCGGGGGACGCTGTGGTAGCACCAGGTAGCGGCACTCCGAGACGCTGTCGGCCACCCGGATCTCCACGTCGTCGCCCAGGTCAAGCCCGAACTCGTGCAACACCGCCCGAGGCTCGCGCACCACTCGGCTTCGGTAGGCCGGGTCTTTATACCAACTGGGGGGCAACCCCAGCACGGCCCACGGATAACACGAGCACAATGTGCACACGACCACGTGGTGCACGGTCGGGGTATTTTCCAGCACCGATATGTGCTCGGTCTGCGGGCCCTTGAAACCCAGTTCCGCCACGGCCGCCGTCCCATCGGCCAGCAAACGCCGGCGATATTCGGCGTCGACCCACGCCCGGGCCACCACCTTCGCCCCGTTGAGCGGCCCGATATCGGACTCGTACATCTTGATATACGAGTCCATCACCTTCGGGTCGACTAAATTGCGCTCGACCAGGATCGATTCAAGCGCCGCCGTGCGCAGGGAAATGGGCAACTGTTCCGGGGTGCTCATGCCAAGGGCTCCAGGTATTCGTCGTACAGGTCGACCGAGAGCAGGAAATCCTCGGCGTCGGCGCCCCACAGTTCGTGGGAATGGAATTCCACGGTATAGACGTGCTGAGTATTCTCGCCCCGAAAATGGGCGTGGGTGTCAGGGAAGACAGCGGCCGGCAGGACGCGGCGCACCGTCCCCGCTCGGCCCCGGGTGTAGCGAGGCAACCGGGTGTGCCCGGTTGGGTGCAGGTCGCGGGCGCGCACGGCGTCGCCCGGGGCGAATCGGGGCGCGGTGTCGAGCGAGCGAAGGGAGCCGGGTGCGCTCGGCCGGTAGTCGGGGCGGTGCGGCGCCGGCGTGGCCGGTTCGTCGACCTGGCCGCCTCGAAGGTTGCGGGCCCGGGCGTCGACCGCCCTGGGGGCGATGATGGCGCTGTCCACCAGCAGGTTCTCGGCTCCACGTAGCCAGCGTCCGTAGTAGCCGTCGGCCAGGTAGTCCAGCGGCCGGACCCGGTCGACGGCGTGGCGGAAGGCGTCCAGGTTGGTGCCCGACACCCGCATCGACAGCAGGGCCAGGGCGAAGGCCCGCCGCTGCCACTCTTCCGCAAAGACGGGCTCGTCAGTCGGCGGCGCAGCGACCGGGCCGAAGCCCTGCATCCCTCCTACGTCATGGATCCCGTCCACCCAGCCAGTCAACCATGCCGGTCACGGCGAAGGCGACACCCCGTCAGGTGACTGGCGGGCCGTAGGGTTGCTCCGCCAGGTCGTAGCAGTCGGCGTGATAGTGCTCGACTCGGGCCCACACACCCTCGCGGTAGACGTTGGCGATGACTTGGCGTAGCTGCGAGCGAGCGGCGAACTTGATGGGAGCGCCGCAGTGAGCACAGTTGGCCGTGTTTCCCGGCTCCACCTGTCGAATCACCGCTCGGCTGATCATGGTCCTAGACAATCCCTGCATGCGCAGTGAGTCGGCGTCAAAGTTGGCGGCCTGAAGGAAAAGCTAGTGCGACCCGCCTTGAAGCCCGGTCTCGCCACCGCATCTTGGGCGCGATACGTCCCTTTTGGGCACCGCTACGCATCTCGGGCGCGAAGCGACGAAATAGCAACAACAACGCGCCCCAGATGCGTGAGAGTGCCCAAGATCAGTCGATCGCGCCCAAGGCGCGACCGAGTCGAACCGCCTCGCCCACGAGTTGGCGAACGGTGTCCTCGTTGCCTCCCGCAGCCACCATTGCCTGCACCTGACCCTCGACCCGTTCCGCCAGCGCCTCCGCCGTCGCGCTTTGCGCCCGTCGGGGGGCGGAACCAGCTCGCGCCGGCGTGGGCCCCGAAGCCCTGCCCGCTGCGCCTACCGGTTCTGCAACCGGTCCCGGGGCTGTCTCTCCGGCTCCCGCCGCTCCCGGTACTTCGACCGCTCCAGCTGCACCCTGCGGCGCCCCTGGTGGGTCGATCTCAGCCGGTGCCGGGAGAGGGCTGGGCACGACCCGTCTCGGGGCTGGCCCAACCGCTCCTGCCCCGACCGTCGCGGGCACACCCGCCGCCCCTGCGGACACGCCCAGCAGGGTCCGTTCGGTGTTGGCGGCAACCGCCTTGGCCACCATGGAGCACAAGATGGCTACCGCCGTGATCAGGCCAAAGGTGACGGCGGCGCCGTTGTGGTTGAGGATGGACGTCACGATCATCCCCGCGATACCGGCGACACAGACGATCAGGGCGATGGTCCTGACGGCTCCGGCGCTGATCACGGCTCTATTACCCCCGCACCAACGGCTTGTAGCGGATCCGGTGGGGCTGGTCGGCGCTCGACCCGAGGCGCTTGTGCCGGTCCGTCTCGTAGTCGCTGAAGTTCCCCTCGAACCAGCGCACCTCGGAGTCGCCCTCGAACGCCAGTACGTGGGTGGCGATGCGATCGAGGAACCACCGGTCATGGCTCACCACCACCACGCAGCCGGGGAACGACAGCAGGCCCTCCTCCAGCGCCCGAAGTGTGTCCACATCCAGGTCGTTGGTCGGTTCGTCCAACAGCAGGACGTTGCCCCCGTCGCGCAGAACCTTCGCCAGTTGCACCCGGTTGCGCTCGCCCCCGGACAGCTTGCCCACGTTCTTCTGTTGGTCCGAGCCCTTGAAGCCGAAGCCCGCCACGTAGGCCCGCCCGTGCAGCTCCCGACCGCCCACCACCATGAGGTCGGCCCCGCCGGTGATCTCCTCGAACACGGTGTTGGCCGCGTTCAGGTTGTCGCGTGACTGGTCGATGTAGGCCAGCTTCACCGTGGACCCCAGCTTCAGCGAGCCGGCGTCGGGTGCCTCGGTTCCCACGATCATGCGGAACAGGGTTGTTTTCCCCGCCCCATTGGCACCGATCACGCCGACGATGCCACCGGGAGGCAGCGAGAAGGACAGGCCGTCCATAAGCAGGTTGTCCCCGAAACTCTTGACCAGGTCCTCGGCGATCACGACGTCGTCGCCCAGGCGGGGGCCGGGCGGGATGCTCAGCTCCAGGCGGTCGGCCGCCCGCTCGGTCGCCTCGGCCTCGGCCACCAGGGAGTCGAAGGCGTTGATCCGGGCCTTGCCCTTGGCCTGGCGGGCCCGGGGGGACAGGCGGATCCACTCCAGCTCCCGTTCCAGGGTGCGCCGGCGACGCTCGTCGGTCTTCTGCTCACCCGCCAGCCGGGCTTGCTTCTGCTCCAGCCAGGACGAGTAGTTGCCCTGCCACGGGATGCCCGCGCCCCGGTCGAGCTCGAGGATCCAGCCCGCCACGTTGTCCAGGAAGTAACGATCATGGGTCACCGCCACCACCGTCCCCGGATACTCCTGCAGCGTGCGTTCCAGCCACGCCACCGACTCGGCGTCGAGGTGGTTGGTGGGCTCGTCCAGCAGCAGCAGGTCGGGCTTGGACAACAGCAGTCGGCATAGGGCGACCCGCCGGCGCTCGCCTCCCGACAAGGTGGTGACATCGGCGTCGCCCGGCGGCAGGCGCAGGGCGTCCATGGCGATCTCGAGCGCTCGATCCAGGTCCCAGGCGCCCGCCGCGTCGATTTTGTCCTGTAGGTCGGACTGCTCGGTCAGCAGCTTGTCAAAGTCGGCATCGGGGTCGCCCATGGCGTCGCACACGGCGTTGAACCGATCGAGCAGCGCCTTGGTCTCGCCCACCCCCGCGGCCACGTTGCCCGCCACGTCCATGGTGGCGTCGAGCGTCGGCTCCTGGGCCAGGTATCCGACGGTGAAGCCGGGGGTGAGGCGGGCCTCGCCCGTGAAGTCGTCGTCCACCCCGGCCATGATCTTCAGCAACGACGACTTGCCCGAGCCGTTGGCGCCGATCACGCCGATCTTGGCGCCCGGGAAAAACGACAGGTTGATTCCCCGCAGCACCTCCCGGTCGGGCGGATGGAAGCGTCGAAGGTCGCGCATGGTGAAAATGAACTGCACCGTCATGCCCGGCAGGATAAGCCACGGTCTCGGGATCGCCTTTTCATACGGGGTCGGCCGGTACGCTGGCACGGCCATGTCGAACGAATCCACCGCCGACGACGGGCGTTGGCTCGGGCCCAACGCCTGGCTGGTCGACGAGATGTACGAGCAATACCGAGCCGACCCGGCGTCGGTGAGCGAGAGCTGGCAGGAGTTCTTCGCCGACTACCACTACCGGGGCTTGGTGCCGGCCCGGCCCGACGTGACCGCGGCGCCCGCACCTACTGAGGCGGCTCCGGCGCCCCCGCCCGCCCCCGCCACCGCTGCGCCAAAGCGGGCTGTCCCCGCGCCCAAGTCGCCCTCCGCCAGCCCGGTCACGCCGGTCACTCCGGTCACTCCGCTGCGAGGGGCGGCGGCGCGCATCGCGGCCAACATGGACGCCAGCCTGGCTGTGCCCACCGCCACCAGCGTGCGGGTGGTGCCCGCGGGCCTGCTCGAGGTCAACCGGCGCATCCTCAACAACCAGCTGGCCCGGGTGGGCGGGGGCAAGGTGAGCGTCACCCACGTGATTGGCTACGCCGTGGTCAAGGCGCTGCAGGCCGTCCCGGCCATGAACTCGTCGTTCGTGCCCGGCGATCCGCCCGGCGTGGTCAAGCATCCCCACATCGGCCTCGGCCTGGCGGTCGACCAGAGGCGCTCCGACGGCAGCCGCACCCTGCTCGTCCCCGTCATCACCGACGCCGACACCCTGGCCTTCCGGGGCTTTTGGGCGGCGTATGAGGAGCTGATCCGCAAGATCCGCACCGGCAAGATCGCCCCCGACGATTTTGCCGGGGTGACCGTGACCCTGACCAACCCGGGCACCGTGGGCACGGTGGGCAGCGTCCCTCGCCTCATGCCCGGCCAAGGGGTCATCGTCGCCGTGGGGAGCCTCGACTATCCGGCCGAGTGGCAGGCGGCGGACCCCCGGACCCTGGCCGCAATGGGCGTCTCCAAGGTGATGACGCTCACCTCGACCTATGACCACCGGATCATCCAGGGGGCGGAGTCGGGGTTGTTCCTGGCCCGCATCCACCAGCTCCTGTTGGGCGAGCACGGCTTCTACGACGACATCTTCCACTCCATGGGCATCCCGTACGAGCCCGTACGGTGGCTGCGCGACGTCAACGACCCGTCGAGCAACGACTCGTCGCAGGCGTCCAAGATCCAAAAGCAGATCCACGTGCAGACCCTGATCAACATGTTCCGGGTCCGGGGGCATCTGATCGCCCATCTCGATCCGCTCGACTGGCGCGAGCCGCACACCCACGCCGAGCTCAACACCACCACCTACGGGCTCACCCTGTGGGACCTCGAGCGCGAGTTCCTGACCGACGGGCTGGCGGGCCAGGCCAGCATGAAGCTGGGCGACATCCTGGGGGTGCTGCGCGACGCCTACTGCCGCACGGTCGGTGTGGAGTACATGCACATCCAGGAGCCGGACCAGAAGCGCTGGATCCAGGAGCATGTCGAGGGCGTGTCGGCCCAGGTGCGCCCCGAGGAGCATCGCCACATCCTGGCCCGGCTCAACGCGGCCGAGGCCCTAGAGCGGTTCTTGGACACCAAGTACATCGGCCAGAAGCGCTTCGGGTTGGAAGGGGCGGAGTCGGCCATTCCCCTGCTGGATGCCGTGTTGGACGAGGCGGCGCAATCGGGCATGTCCAACGCCGTGTTGGGCATGGCGCACCGGGGCCGGCTCAACGTGCTGATCAACATCGTGGGCAAGAGCTACCGCGAGTTGTTCCAGGAGTTCGAGGGCAACCTCGATCCCGACACCACCCAGGGCTCGGGCGACGTGAAGTACCACAAAGGCTACCGGGGCCGCTTCACCGGGCTGTCGGGCATCGAGATCGAGGTCGACCTGTCGTCCAACCCGTCCCATCTGGAGGCGGTGGACCCGGTGGTGGAAGGGATGACCCGAGCCCATCAAGACCTGAGGCAGCGGCGGGTGTCAGACCGCGGTCGGGCGGTGGTGGCGGTGTTGGTCCACGGCGATGCCGCCTTCGCGGGCCAGGGCGTGGTGGCCGAGACGCTCAACATGTCGGCGTTGCGGGGCTACACCACGGGTGGCACCGTGCACCTGGTCATCAACAACCAGCTCGGGTTCACCACCAATCCCGAGTCGGCCCGTTCCTCGGTGTACGCCACCGACGTGGCCAAGATGGTCCAGGCCCCCATCTTCCACGTCAACGGCGACGACCCCGAGGCGTGCGTGCGGGTGGCCCGGTTGGCCTTCCAGTTCCGCCAGGCGTTCCACAAGGACGTCGTCATCGACATGGTGTGCTACCGGCGCTTCGGCCACAACGAGCAGGATGACCCGAGCCTGACCCAGCCCCGGATGTACGAGCTGATCAAGGTGCACCGCAGCGTGCGCAAGATCTACACCGAGACCCTGGTGCGCCGGGGCGACATCACCATGGAGGAAGCGGAGGCGGCGCTCAAGGACTTCAGCGCCCGCTTGCAGGCGGCGCTCGACCAGACCCGGGCCGCCGCACCGCCCCGGCCGACCAAGCTGCCCGCCCGGTTGCCCCCCGCCCCCGTCCTGCCTCCCATTGCCACCGGTGTGCCCATCGAGACGCTGGATCGGATCGCCTCGGCCGTGCACCACGCCCCCGAGGGCTTCACGGTGCACCCCAAGCTGGTCCGGGTGTTCGAAAACCGAGCCAAGCTATGGGCTGGGGGCGAGGCTGACTGGGCCCTGGGCGAGGCCATGGCCTATGGGTCGCTGCTGCTGGAGGGCCACGACGTGCGCTTGGCGGGCCAGGACACCCGCCGGGGCACCTTCGGCCACCGCAACGCCGCCCTAATCGATGTCAAGACCGGTGCGGAGTGGATTCCGTTGCAGCACCTGGACTCGACCACCCTGAGCAAGGGGGCCCCGCTTCCCCCCGGTCGCTTCTTTGTCTACGACTCCCTGTTGTCGGAGTACGCCGCGCTGGGCTTCGAGTACGGCTACTCGGTGGTGCAGCAAGACGCACTGGTGGCGTGGGAAGCCCAGTTCGGCGACTTCGTCAACGGCGGGCAGATCATCATCGACCAGTTCCTGGTGGCGTCCAAGGCCAAGTGGGGCCAGACCTGTGGCCTGACGTTGCTCCTCCCGCACGGCTACGAGGGCCAGGGGGCGGAGCACAGCTCAGCCCGGTTGGAGCGCTTCTTGCAGCTGTGCGCCGAGGACAACATCCAAGTGGCCAATCCGACCACGGCGGCGCAGTTGTTCCACCTGTTGCGCCGCCAGGTCCACCGAACCGAAAAGCGCCCCCTGATCCTGCTCACACCCAAGAAATACCTGCGGGCCCGCGAGGCGTACAGCAAGGCCGAAGAGCTGTCGACCGGGCATTTCCGCGAGGTGATCGACGACGGTTCAGCCGAGCCCGACGCAGTGCGGCGAGTGGTCTTGGCGTCGGGAAAAGTGGCGCTCGACCTGATGGGTTATCGCCAACGTCCGGCCGGCGTGGCCCCGGTGTCGCGGCATTCCGCCATCGTGCGAATAGAGCAGCTCTATCCGTGGCCGGAAGTGCAGATCGCGGCCATCCTGGCTCGTTATCCCGCGGCCACCGACGTCGTGTGGGCCCAGGAAGAGCCCGAGAACATGGGCGCCTGGTGGTTTGTCCGCAACAAGCTGCAAAAGGTGTTGGGATACGGTTCCGAGGGTCCGAACCTGGTTTCGGTGGCCCGCATGCCGTCGGGTTCGGCCGCCACCGGGAGCGCCGCGGTGTCGACGTTGGAAGCCGAGGACCTGATGGTCCGGGCGTTCGGGGGTCGGTAATTACTTCCGGTCCCTCACTTGGGCCGCCCACAATGCTTGACTCTTGAGCGAAATGGCACCGCGCCACGTCGTCGTCGACGGTTCCAACCTGGCCACCGAAGGCCGTTCCATGCCCAGCCTGGCGCAACTTGACCAGGCGGTGCGTGAGTTCCTGCTGGAGAATCCCGAAGATGTAGTGACGGTGGTGGTTGACGCCAGCTTCGGCCACCGCATCGATGCCAGCGAGTCCAAGGTGTTCGAGGAAGCCGAGGATGCGGGCGAACTGGTGTCGCCCCCCGCCGGGGCCATCGGCCGAGGCGACGCATTCCTGCTGCGCATCGCCGACAAGACCGGTGCCACCGTGCTGTCCAACGACTCGTTCCAGGAGTTCCACGGCGACTACGAGTGGCTGTTCGAGCGAGGTCGGCTCATCGGCGGCAAGCCTGTTCCCGGGGTCGGCTGGATTTTCACCCCCCGCACCCCGGTCCGCGGACCGCGGTCCCGGGAGGCGGTCAAGGAGGCCAAGCGCAAGACGACCAAGGCTGAGGTCTCCTCGGCGGTGCCCGGCCTGGACCTGGCGGCGGAACGGTCGCGAAACCAGGGGAAGGGGAAAAAAACCGTCGAGCGCGCCATCGCGGTGGCGCTGGAAGAGGTCGTCGCGCCGAAGGACAAGCCTCGTCGTCGGCGCAAGGGCGGGTCACCGCCCGCCGACCCGGTCAACGATCCGCTTTCGTTTATCACCTTCATCGCGGCCCACCCACTGGGGGGCGAGGTGGTGGCCACGGTCGAGTCGTTTGCCTCGCACGGGGCGTTTGTGGACTGCGAGGGGGCTCGCTGCTACGTACCCCTGTCCGCCATGGGCGAGCCGCCGCCCAAGAGTGCCCGCGAGATGTTCGGCAAGGGCGAACAGGTGACGTTCATCGTCCAGGCGCTCGATCCCCAACGCCGGGGTGTGGAGTTGGCGTTGCCCGCCTACGCCAAGGTGGCCGGTGCACCGACGGAAGAGACGGTGGCGGCCGAGATCGGCTCGGAGGAGACGGGTTCGGAAGATGCGCCCGACGCCCCGCCCCCGGCCCGCCGCACCCGCAAGCGCGCCACGCCGGTGGATGCCGACGCGGCGCTCCCCGCGCCGGCCGCGCCGGCGGCGATGAAGAAGGCGGCACCGCGCCGGCGGGCCGCGGCGGCGGTGGCGGAATCGGTTGAGCCCGCTGCGCCCTTGGAGAAAAAGGCGGCACCCCGTCGTCGGACGGCTCAGGCCCCGGTCCCGGTAGTCGAGGTGGCGCCTGAGGTACCGGCGAAGAAGGCGACACCCCGCCGCCGGGCCGCAGCGGCGGTTGCCCAACCTGTCGTGCCCGACGTGCCCGCGGCGAAAAAGGCGGCACCCCGTCGTCGCCCGGTTCCGACGGCGCCCGTCAACGAGCCCGCCGCACCCGCCGCACCCGCCGCACCGGCCGGGCAGAAGGCGGCACCCCGTCGCCGGCCCGCCCCGACGCCGGTTCCCGTGGTCGAAGTGGCCGCTGCCCCTGAGATACCAGCGAAGAAGCGGACCCCCCGCCGTCCAGCCGCCCGGCCGGTAGAAGCAGCACCGGCGCCCGTGGCGAAACGCTCGACCCGGGCGCCCAAGGCCGAAACGCCGCCCGCGCCCGAGGCGCCCGAGGCCGAAACGCCGCCCGCGCCCGCCTCGGCGCCCGCGTCACGGAGGCGGCGGCCCACCGGGACCCCGCCGCCTAGCGAGGCCCCGAGCCCCCCGGCCGCGACGGTGGACGCGCCACCGAGTCGAACTCGGCGACGCAGCGCGGCCAAGGCGGCGCCCATCGCCGTTGCCGACCCCGCCCCGGCCGCTCCGGCGGCGCCGGCCAAACGAACCCGGGCCAAGAAGACGGCTTCCCCGTAAGGACCTGGGATAGTGCCCGCTGCGGCAAGATGGCGGCGATGCGCATAGCCACCTGGAACGTCAACTCGCTGAAGGTTCGCATGGGTCGGGTGGAGGAGTGGTTGACCTACGCCCAGCCGGATATCTGCTGCATGCAGGAGACCAAGCTTTCTGACGCCGCCTTTCCCCACATGACTTTTTCCGCCCTGGGCTATGAGTCGGCCCATCACGGCAGCGGCCAGTGGAACGGGGTGGCCATCCTCTCGCGCGTCGGCCTGGACGACGTGATCGACGGGTTTGCCACGGGCATCGAGCCGGACCAGGACACCCGGCTGCTCACCGCGACGTGCGGCGGGGTCGTCGTTTCCAGCGTGTACGTGCCCAACGGTCGCTCGCTCGACTCGGACCATTTCCAGTACAAGCTGTCGTGGTTCGAGCGCCTGGGCCATCACCTCGACCAGGTGGCCGACCCCAGCCGTCCCGTCGCGGTGTGCGGCGACTTCAACGTCGCCCCCGAGGACCGCGACGTCTGGAATCCCGCCGCCTTCGTCGACAGCACCCATGTCAGCGCACCCGAACGCGAGGCGCTGGCCCGCCTCGAGGCGTGGGGACTAGTCGACGCCTTTCGCCGCTGCTACCAGCAGGACCGGCTGTACACGTACTGGGACTACCGGGCGGGCGACTTCCACCAGCATCGGGGCATGCGCATTGACCTCATCTTGGTGACCAAGGCGCTGGCCGAGGACCTGACGTGGGCCATCGTCGACCGCAACGCCCGCAAGGGCAAGCTGCCGTCGGACCACGCGCCGATGCTGATCGATGTCGCCTGATTGATGTCGACTGATTGATGTCGACTGATTGATGTGGCGGTGCGCTTAGCGCAGGGAAGCGCACACCACCGAGGGCAGGCGCCGCTCGATGATGGAGGAGAACACGTCGATAGATTCGGTGTCCCACAGCGCCCAAGGCAGGGGGAGGGCGGCCGAGCCTGAGCCGATCAGGGGGCGACGGCTGCGGGGAGCCCGGGTCCCGGCGCTGCCCCCTCGTCCCTGGTAGACCAGCAGGCCGGTCAGCGGATCGGGAACGGCATCGAGTGCCGCCTGGACCGACGCCACCGCCCGGAAGCGGTCCCACGCGTCCTGGTCGGCGAACTCCAACTCGAGCACCACGCCCCAGGAGTGACGGTGCCAGTTCCATTCACTGGCTCCGGTCAGGATTGCGGATTCGACCAGCGCGTCACCGTACGCCTCGGACCACAAGGCGGCAGACGACGCGCCATCGAGAACCTCGACGGAGAACCATACGGACATACGGCTTAGGCTACGCCGGAACGCGGGCTGAAGCAACGTAGGTTTCTGAGGCGGCCTGGGGATGGGTCACGCGCTACGACTGGAGTTGCCGCCCGCCCCGAGCCAGTCGTCCAAGGCCTCGGCCTCCCGAGCGGCGTGGTCCTCCAAGCCGGAGATGATGGCCGCCTCGGCCTTGACCCCAACCAGCGGGACCCGCACCGTCACCTCGCCCGTTGCCACCCGCAGCGTGGTGCCGCTGTCTCGATCGGCCGACAGGCGGACCAGCCCGGCGCATCCGAACATCGAGGTGTAGTGATCGGGGACGATCTCGATCGTCGTGAGGTGGGTGGCGCGGTCCTGCGTCGACTCCTCGACCCAGGTCAGCTTGGCCGGGTCGATGAAGGCTTTGACGGTGGCCGACAGGTCGCCCTCGAAGTCGTAGCGGACCCGCTGGAAGAACCGGTCGCCCATGTCGCGCTGTTCCAGCAACTCGGGCCGCCCCAACTTGGGCAGCGTGCCGAGGGTGGCGAGAAAGCGGGGATCGACCAGGGCTGCCTCGACGGCATCGATCGGCGCGTGCACGTGCTGCACCAACTCGAAGCGCATCCGGTCATGTTATGACCGCCATGGCGCGTCAGGCGCTGGCCCGATGGGCCGCCACCAGGTCGAGCAGGACGGTCCCGTACCGGGCCACCTTCACCGCGCCCAGGCCGGGCACGCCCAGCAGGTCTTCGGCCGTGGCCGGGCGAAGGACGGCCACGGCGGCCAGCGTGGCATCGTGCAGGAGCACGTGCGCCGGCACACCGGCGGCTCGGGCCGCGCCGGCCCGCCACGCCTGGAGGGCGTCAACAACACCAGGATCGGCGGCGGCGGTTGCCCCGCCCCGTCGACCCGTCCCCGGCCGGCGGCATCCAGCCAGTTGGTCGCGCTGGGCCGCCAACCGCTCACGCCATTGCGCCTCGGGCGTGACGACGTGGGCGTCGACGAAGGCCGATCGCCCGTCGGTGGGCGAGCCGATGCCCGCTAGCCAGGGGGAAGGGTTGCGGTGTATGGCGCGATCGCCGAACGATCGTTGCTGGGCCCAGGAGCAGTGCAACTCGTCGCCCGCCCGGGTCAGGGCCACGTACAGGATCCGGCGCTCCTCCGCTTCCGCCTCGGGCGTGCGGGCGTGGGCAATGGGGACCAGCCCTTCTTCCAGGCCGGCCACCCAGACCGCCTGCCACTCCAAACCCTTGGCCCGGTGGAAGGTCGAGATGGTCACGCCCACCGTCCCGTCGTCCATCCGGTCATGGCTGGTGGCCGGGCCCAGCCAACTCAAGAAGCCATCGACGCTGGGGCGGCTCTCCATACGGGCGAAGTCGGTGGCCAACCCGGCCACGGTGGAGGCGGCAGCCGCCGGGCCGACACCGCCCCCCGCGCCCGCCGCGCCGAGCGGCGCAGGCGAGCAGGCGCGGCGACTCAACGCTGACAGGTCGGCCGCCACCACGGAGAACGCCGTCTCGCGCCGGGTGGCCACGTCGGCCAGGACGGTGCGGATATCCGGGTCGTCCAGGAGCGCCCGGGCCCCGGCCAGGCGGTAGGGGACCTGCTGGGCCCGGCAGGCGAGCTCGAACGGCGTCACCTGGGCGTTGGTCCGCACCAGGATCGCCATCTGGGACCACGCCAGCCCCCGTGACTGGCGCTGGCGCAGTTCGGTGATCACCCCGAGCGCCTCCGCAGCGTCATCGGGATAGGACCGCACCACCGTCGGGGCGCCATCGGGTCGGGCGGAGCGAATAGGTCGCGCCCCTGCGCTGAGCACACGGTTGGCCGACGCCACCACTTGGGGACTGCAACGATGGTTGTCGTCCAGGTGGACCACCTCAAGGCCGGGCCACTGCTCGGGCAGTCGGGTCAAGAGGGCGGCATCGGCGCCGTTCCACCCGTAGACCGCCTGGTTGGGGTCGCCCACCACGCACACGTCGCGCTGACTACCCAGCCAGGCCGACAGCAGGCGGTACTGCAGCGGGTTGACGTCCTGGAATTCGTCGACGAAGACATGGCGCCAACGCCAGCGCTGCACCGCAGCGAAGGCCGGATCGCGCTCCAGGGCGTCGGCGCAGCGCGACAACAGGTCGTCGAAGTCGGCCAGCCGGCGGCGGATCTTCTCGGTCTGGTAGCGGGCCATCAAGGCGGCCATGGCGTCGGCCGCCACGGGCGGGCGCCGTCCCGCCTCCTCGGCCGCGGCGGGGTAGTGCTCCGGTGCGATGAGCCGGGCGCTGGCCCACTCGATCTCGGCCGCCAACTCGGCCAGCGGGGTGTGGCTGACCTCGCCCCGCCCCGCCACCAGCCGGGCCAGGAGCCGGGTCTTGCGATCCAGGAGTTGCGGGGCCTGCTCGCCCCGGTCGGACCAGTACTGGCGCAGCTGGGCGTAGGCCACAGCGTGGAACGTCCCCGCCGTCAGCCGGTCCCGCACCCCGAGGGTACGCAGGCGGTCGCCCAACTCGCCTGCGGCCCGCCGGGTGAAGGTGAGGGCCAAGGTATGGGCCGGCTCGGCGGTGCCGGTGAGCGTCCGGTAGGCCATGCGGCGGGTGAGCACCCGCGTCTTGCCCGACCCGGCGCCCGCCATGATGCACAAGGGGGACGCGTCGGTCTCCACCGCTCGGCGCTGGGCGGGCGTCAGGTCCGCCAGGAGCGACGCCCTGTCTATCGCCATGTCGGGTCCACCGCCATGACGATACGAAGGGGGTGTGACGCTCTGGTGGATACCCCGCGGCCGGCGCGGGCGGCCCCGCCGGCCCCCCCGCCGGCGAAGCTCCTCTCCCGCCCCAATGAACCCGACCGGCTGGTCCCAAGTAGCCTTTGGGCTCTCGCCCTCCCGACTTCTTGGGACCATGCCGTCAGGTGTGACGACGACCGGCGACCCCGCCGGCGCCTCGCGGCCGCCGGTGGAGCACGCAAAGCGACAGCCACCCGGCTGTGCTCGCCGCTCGACGACTTCCCTCACCCGGCTCGGGGTCCGAATCGGAACTGGTGGGGGGCGTGGATGCCATCCCGGTCCTGTTGGTTCGGATCCCTCGTACGGGCTGGGGGCAGTGTGCTCCCTCCGAGAGCCGCCGTCAAGGGTTTGCCCAGGTCATGTTGGCAAATGACCGATAACACCGGCGGGCGCCAGTGCTGCGGCTACCGTGTCGGGTCCGACCATGCCCGATGTTTCCGGCCTTTTTCTCAGCCAGGCGCCATGCTGAAGACCTTTGCCCAGGGGAGCCTGTTCGGCGGTGGCTACGGCGAGCGGACGCCCTGGGTCCTGGCCCTGCCCGGCTGGCAACACACCCACGCCGACTTCGATGCCATCTGCGCCGACTTCGATGCCATCGCCCTCGATCTGCCCGGCTTCGGATCCGCCCCGCCGCCCCCCGAGGCGTGGAGCACGGCCCAATACGCCGAGCACCTGGCCCCGGTGCTGGATCAGATGGCGCCACAGGTGGTGGTCGTCGGCCACTCCTTCGGGGGCAAGGTGGCGACCCACCTGGCGGCGGCTCAACCGGACCGAGTGGCCGCTCAGGTGCTCACCGGGGCCCCCCTAATCCGGCCGCTGCCGGGCGCTCGGCGAGCCGCCCCCCTCAGCCTGCGGGTGGCCAAGACATTGCGCCGCAGCCATCTCATGGGCGAAGAGACCGTCGAGCGCCTTCGCCAGAAGTACGGCTCGGAGGACTATCGCCGGGCCACCGGCGTGATGCGTGGCGTCCTGGTGCGCTCGGTCAACGAAACCCATGAAGTGCCCCTGGCCGCCTTCCCCGGGCCCATCGAGTTGATCTGGGGGGCGGAGGACGACCAGGTTCCCGTGGCCGTGGCCCAGGCAGCGGAAGCCTGTTGCGCCCAGCCCCACCTGGTGGTGCTTCCCGGGGTGGGCCACTTCGTGCCCCGCGACGACCCCGGGGCCATCGTGCAGGCCATCGCCCGCCACCGCCCAGCGGGGACGTGAACACCCCCGTCGCCCAGGCCTCGTTGCTGCTGGCGGCGGTGGCGGCCAGTGTGCTGTCGGCCATTCGCTGGCTGCGGGTGGCCCAGCGTGAGCACTACCTGGCCGGCTCCGTGGGGCGCTTCGCCCGCCGCTGGTGGTCGATCGGCCCCAACCGCCTGCTGGGGGCGGCCGCGCTGGCGGGCCTGGTGGGGGCGGCGGCCAGGGCCGCGCCGGCCGGGCTGGTGGCGGCGGTGGCGGTGGCGGTCGGGCCGTTCGGCTTGTCGCTCAAGGGCCGCACCTCGCCGCTGGTGTGGACCCGTCGGCTGAAGGCACTGGCCGCCACCACGGCCATCGTGGCCCTCGTGATCGTGGGCCTGGTGCTGCTAGCCGTCCCTACCTGGGCGGTGGCCGCGGCCGCCGCCACCCTGATCGCGGTGGCCATGCCCCTGATGGTGGACCTGGCCCTGCTCCTGACGGCACCGGTGGAGAAGCGCCTGGGCGCACCGTTCGTACGCAAGGCGGCGGCCAAGCTGGCGTCGGTTCGACCGACCGTGGTGGCCATCACCGGCTCCTACGGCAAGACCAGCACCAAGGGGTACGTGGCCCACCTGCTCACGGGCAGCGTGAGCGTGGTGCCCACGCCCCGCAGCTACAACAACCAGTCGGGCCTGTCGCGGGCGGTCAACGAGCAACTGCTCCCGGGCACCGATGTGTTCGTGGCCGAGATGGGCACCTACGGCCCGGGCGAGATCGCCCAGATGTGCTCTTGGGTCAAACCCGACATCGCCGTGATCACGGCCATCGGCCCGGTGCACCTGGAGCGCATGGCCAGCGAGGAACGAATCGCCCGGGCCAAGGCCGAGATCTACCAGCACGCCCCAGTCGTCGTCCTGAACGTCGACAACCCGTGGCTGTCCTCCCTGGCCGACGAGGTGACAGCGGCGGGCAAGAAGCTGTGGCGCTGCTCGGCCACCGACCGCCAAGCCGATGTGTGTGTCGTGGACGACGACTCGTCGCTGCGCGTCTACGTCGCGGGGGCCGAGCAGGAAATCGCGGTGGCGCACGGCACCGATGCCCCGGCCACCAATGTCGCCTGCGCCGTCGCCGTGGCGTTGCAACTGGGCATCGGGGCCGACGCCATCGCCCAGCGGCTGCCCAGCCTCCCGGTGGCGGCGCACCGACGCGAGGTCTCCGAGGGTCAGAACGGGGCCACGGTCATCGACGACACCTACAACGCCAACCCGGCCGGGGCGGCAGGGGCGCTGCACCTCCTGGCCCGCTTGGGCACACCGGATCACCAGCGGGTCGTCGTCACACCCGGCATGGTCGAGTTGGGCGCCCGCCAAGCCGACGAGAACGCCACCTTCGCCCAGCACGCGGCCGAGTTGGCGACCCATCTGCTGGTGGTCGGGCACACCAACGCCCGCGCCCTGATGGCGGGGTGGCGGCGGGCCGATGAAGGTGGCGGCCGGGCCCAGTTGCTGCGTTTCGCCACCCGCCCCCAGGCGGTGGCGTGGGTGAGCGCGCACCTGGGCCCGGGCGACGTGGTGCTGTACGAAAACGACCTCCCCGACCACTTCCCATGAGAGGATGGGGCTGTGAGCACGCCTGCGGTGATCTTTGGCGGCCCGTCGCCCGAGCACGACGTGAGTATCCTGACCGGCCTCCAGGCCGCCCATACCCTGGCCCAGACGGCGCCCGTCACCGCCATCTATTGGGCCAAGACGGGCGACTTCTTCGCCGTGGACCCCAACTTGGAGGGCGAGGCGTTCGTGGAGGGCGTGCCCAAGGGCGCGCGGGAGCTCAAGTTGGTGGCCAGCCCTGGGGGCGGCTTCGTGGGGGCCAAAGGCGGCCTGCTGGCCAAGGAGAAGCCGCTCGAGTTGTCGGCCGTGGTCAACTGCTGCCACGGCGGTCCGGGGGAGGACGGCACCCTGCAATCGGCCCTTGACCTGGCCGGCCTGGCCTACAGCGGTCCCGGCGTGGCGGGCGCCAGCCTGGGCATGGACAAGCTGGCTTTCGGGGGGGCGGTGGCCGCAGCTGGCCTGCCCGCGCTGCCCCGAGCCCTGGTCGAGCCCGGTCGGGCTGCCCCGTGGGTTACACCCGGGCCGTTCATCGTCAAGCCCCGCTTCGGCGGCTCGTCCATCGGCATCGAGGTGGTGGAGGACTGGGCCACGGCGTGCGCCGTGGCGGGCAGCAGCGTCCACCTGCGCCGGGGGGCGGTGGTCGAGCCCTATCGACCGACCTCGTACGACCTCAACATTGCCGTGCGCACCTGGCCCGAGCTCCAGCTGTCGGCCATCGAGCGGCCACTGCGCTCGCCCGGTTCCACCGAGATCTTGGGCTACCGGGACAAGTACCTGGGGGGCGAGGGGATGGTCAGTGCCCCCCGCGAACTGCCGGCCGACATAGGCGAAGCGTTGGAAAAGGCGATCCGGGATGCCGCCACGTCGGTCGCGGCCCTGGCCCTGGTGCGTGGGGTGGCCCGCATCGATTTCCTGGTGGACGACGGCAACTGGTACGTGAACGAGGTGAACACCATCCCCGGCTCGCTGGCCAAGTACCTGTGGGTCGACCCGACCCCGGTGCCCTTCCCCCGGCTGCTGGCCGACCTGTTGACCGAGGCGTCCCGGCGCCCGACCTACCGGCCCGATGCCACCGGGGCGGACGGGTTGGTCCTGCGCTCCGCCGGTGCCATTGCCCGGAAGCTGGGCTAGGACCGTGTCGTTCCCCACCAAGCTGCTCAACGAGGGTGAACAGATCGTCCTCGACCTCCATCCCCACTGGTGGTTCCTGGCCCCGCCCGTGGCCGCCGTGGTGGTGAGTCTGGTCGGCACTGTGGCGGTGGCTCTGCTCGTCAAACAACCGGTCGTGACCTACGTGCTGGTCGGCGTCCTACTGCTGAGCGTGTTCTGGCTGGTGGTCCGCTACTTCCGGTGGGTGTCCACCAGCCTGGTGCTGACCAACCACCGGCTGGTGCATCGCAGTGGCATCGTGGCCAAGAGCGGCCGGGAGATCCCACTCGACCACATCAACGACATCAGCTATCGCCAGCACTTCTTCGAGCGGCTGATCGGGGCGGGCGACGTCCTCATCGAGTCGGCGGGGAGGGACAGCCAGGAGGTGTTCGAGGACCTGCCCCGGCCGGGCCGGATCCAGAACGAGATCTATCGCCAGATCGAGGGGGCCAAGGAACGGCTGGCCGACCGCATGGCGGGACGGCGCGACCTGTCCATTCCCGAGCAGATCGAGAAGCTGGACGAACTTCGGGGCCGGGGCATCATCACCCAGGCCGAATTCGATGCCAAGAAGGCACAGTTGCTGGAACGGCTGTGAGGGGTCGGCAGTGAATCGGACGAATGGTCAAGCCGAGCCGCTGGACGCTTACTTGGCCCAGTTGGTGACGATTCCGGGATGGCTGACGCCCGTCGATTTCCGGATGATCCGCGACCTGGCCGGGCTCCAGACGCGGCGCGGGATTACCGGCGACCTGTTCGAGATCGGCGCCTATTGCGGCAAGACGGCGATCGAACTGGGATACCTGCGCCAACCAACCGAATCCCTGGTGGTCTGCGACCTGTTCGAGTCCGAGGAGGTGCCGGCGGCCGACCAGGCGGAAGTGGCGTACTGGTACGGCGATTTGTCCCGGGGCCGGTTCGAGGCCATCTATCTGCGCTATCACCCCGAGCTTCCTCAGATATTGCAGATGCCGTCGACCGAAATCGGCAACCAACAGCTCGGGTCACGCTTTCGTTTCATTCACATCGACGGGTCGCACGTGTACCAGACGGTCAAGAGCGATATCGCCCTGGCCAAGGAATTGTCCTGTCCCCAGGCGATTCTGGCGTTCGACGACTATGGCAGCCCCCATTGCCCGGGCATACCGGCCGCCGTGTGGGAGGCGCATTTCGATTTGGGGCTGGAGCCGTTCCTGCTCACCGATACCAAGCTGTATGCCCACTGGGGCGATTACGGCGCCGACCTGCTCGACGAGATGGAGACCAGGGGCCGGGTCGAGGGTTTGGTGTGCGAGCGCCACGACATCATGGGGCGCCAAGTGCTGCGGGTCATCGAGGACACGCACCGCTGGACGGTGCGCAAGGTGGTCTCCCTGACCACACCCCCAGGCCTGGAGGTGGCAGCGTGGAAACTGCGCCGAGCCGTTGCGATGCGCAACGCCACCCGCCAGGCGACGGCGCGCCGTCGCGGTGCCCGTCCATAATAAGAAAATCCCCTCGGAACAATGAGGGATTACCGTTCTTTGCGTACTTATGGCCACCAGTGACGATAACTACGCAAAGAACCGCAATCCCGCACGGAATGCGACGTGCGAGTCCCTCGTGCGAGCCCCCACGGGCTATAGCTCCTCGAACAGGTCCTCGCCTCGGCGCAGGCGGGTGGCAATGCGCACCAACTGGGGCAGCTCTCGGCGCGTCGGGGTATGGGCGGCCAGGAAGCGGGCCGCACCGGCCAGCAGCAACGCCTGGGCCTCGGAACCGTCGGGCCATGCCCGGGCCTGGCGGGCCGCCGCCTCGATCGTCTGGAACCAGTGGAACTCGGCATCCTCGGCGATCAGGGCGTGGCCCAGCGCAGCGATCACCGGTGCCGGGTCGCCATGCTCCAACAGCCAGCCGTAGACGATCCCGCCCGCCCGGTCCACCTGGCCCTGTTGGTCCCAGCAACCGTCGAGGTCGGACAGATCGGCGTTCGCCACCGGGGTCAGCCGGGCCGCCGGGACGTTGAGGAACCGGTCGAGGTAGATCTTCAACACGCCGTGCACGGCGCCCCGCAGCAACTCGATCGAAGGCTCACGGGCCAGCGCCTGGTGGACCGCGTTGGCATAGGTGAAGCCGTGGTGCACGACATCCCAGTCGCCGTGGTCGTTCTGCACATGGAACCGGGTGATTCGCAAGCCCGCAGCCAGCGCCACGGCGCGCCCCGCCTGTTCGGCCGTGAACCCGGCGGCCAGGCTCTCGAGCAGCCCGTCCACCGCATCCGCCGGATCGGGGTCGGCCGCCGGGCCAGGCCCGCCTGCGGCGCTGCGCCCGATGCCCAGCAGGCGCCAGGCCAGCGCCACCACCTCGTCGTCGCTCACCCCGGCGCCCTTCAGCAGCACGTCGTCGTGCTCCGACAGGTGGCGGGCGGCGGAACGAGCCAGTCCCGCCAAGTCGTGGGGATGGCGCCACGATCCCTGTTCCTCCGACCGGCTGGCCGACGCTGTGCCCGCCACCAGCATGGGCAGGACGGCGGGCGCCGCCTCCCAGCCCAGGTGGTGCAGGGCCTCGAATGCCTTATTGGTGAAGTCCACGCTGTGCCCGCCATCCAGGAACACGTGGTCGGTGGCGGCGGCGAACATGAAGCGCTCGGTGGCGCCTCGTTGCTCGGGGCCGAGCGCGATGGCGGTAGCCAGGGCCCGTTCCGCCGCCTCGTCGGTGCGGCTGTCGATGAACCGCCGGTACCACCCGGCCAGGCGACCGGCGTCGACCGCGGTGGTGGCGAGCGGAGCCAACGGGTAGCGGTCGACGTGGCCCCGGGTGTCGCGCGAGAGGAACGCCAAACCCTGCACCAGGGCTAGGGGCTGGTCGGCCGGGTCCAGGTGGGGCAGCAGGTTGGCCATGGCCACCAGCACGGTCAATCCGGCACCCCAGCCTTCCCGCCGATGGGTCGTGCCGAAGGCCACGCCCCGGCGCAGTGCCTCGACCGGCGAGGCGCCCGCCTCCAGCAGCCCCAGCACCGCCTTGGCCGTGACCAGCGAGAGCCCCTGTTCCAGGCCCTCGTCCAACCGGGCCAGCAACCCCGGGGTGGGGTCGCCCGCGGGCGGCGTGAGCACGATGACCCGCCCGCCGCGGATCTCGACTGGATAGGCCCGGACGTCGTCGGCGAAAGGATCGAGCGTCCCGCCCGAGCACAGGTCGAAGCGGGCGTGGTGCCAGTGGCAGGTCAGCAGCCCGTCCTCCACGCTCCCCCGGTGCAATGGGAAGCCCAGGTGGGGGCAACGGTCGTCCACCGCATAGGCCCGACCGCTGTGCCACACCACGCACACGCCGTGGTTGGCCACTTTGGTCAGCAACATGCCGCGAGACCGCAACTCCGCTTCCGACCCGGCGTCCACACCCTCCTTGAGGTCCATGGCTCCGAGCCTAAGTGCTAAAAGCCGGTTGAACAAGCAAAAGCTTGTTATTTTCCCCGCATGGGCTAGCATGGGGCCGTGGTCACCACCGCAACCACCCAGTCGACGACCCGGCGGGCCATCCTGCTCACCATCAAGAAGCGGGGCGAGGCCCGGGCCGAGGAACTGGCCTCGATCCTGTCCATCACGCCCAGTGCCATCCGCCAGCACCTGACGGCGCTGCTGGCCGAGGGCCTGGTGGCCATCCGGGAGCAGCGGGGAAGCGCGGGCCGGCCCAAGCACGTGTACTCCGTCACCGCGGCGGCCGAGGACCTCTTTCCCAAGACCTATGGCGACCTGACGTGCGAGTTGCTGGACTACGCCGGGGCCGAGGGCCCAGGGACGGTCGACCGGCTGTTCGAGCGCCGCCGGGTGCGCCGCTCGGCCGAGGCGCAGCTCCGCCTGGCCGGTAAGACGTTCGAGCAACGGGTGGCGGAGCTGGCCAGGATCCTGGAAGAGGACGGTTACCTGGCCGAGGCGGTGCAAGCCGACGGCGGGGAATGGCGCATCGTGGAGCACAACTGCGCCATCCTGGAAGTGGCCTTCCGCTACGGCCAGGCGTGCTCGAGCGAGCTGGGGTTCCTGCGTGACGTCATGCCCGACGCCGAGATCGACCGCATCTCGCACATGGCGTCGGGCGAGCATCACTGCGCCTACCGGGTCCGACGCCGCGGCAGCGACTCGGGTTGATGCCCGGGCCACTGGCGGGATACCGGGTCATCGAGCTGGCGGGCCTAGGCCCCGGGCCCTTCGGGGCGATGATGCTGGCCGACATGGGCGCCGAGGTCATCCGGGTCGACCGCCTGGACGGGGTCGCCGGTCCCTTACCGGTCGACCCGCCCCGGGAGCCGGTCAACCGTGGTCGCCGCTCGGTGGCGGTGGACCTGAAGCATCCCGATGGGGTAGCCACCGTGTTGCAGCTGGTGGAGCGAGCCGACGCCCTGCTTGAAGGCTTCCGGCCCGGGGTGACTGAGCGATTGGGCATCGGGCCGCAAACATGCCTGGAGCGAAACCCCCGGCTGGTGTACGCCCGCATGACCGGTTGGGGGCAGGACGGTCCCAACGCGCAGCTGCCCGGGCACGACATCAACTACCTGGCGCTGTCCGGGACACTGTCGGCCATCGGCCGGCGGGGCGAGGCCCCGTTGCCGCCCCTCAACCTGGTTGCCGACTTCGGCGGGGGCGGGCTGCTCTTGGCCTTCGGGGTGGTGTGCGGGATCCTGGAGGCCAGCCGCTCGGGCCAGGGCCAGGTCATCGACGCCGCCATGGTGGACGGATCGGCGCTACTGGCAACCATGATCCACGGGTTCCGGGCCGCCGGGTGGTGGCGCGACGAGCGGGGGACCAACCTGCTCGACACTGGCGCCTGGTTCTACGAGGTGTACGAGACGGCCGACGGAGGCTTTTTGGCGGTGGGGGCGTTGGAGCCCAAGTTCTGCGCCCAATTGATCCGGCTGTCCGGCCTGGACGATGGCGCCGGGAACCCGCCTGGTCAGTTCGACCCGGGCAGTTGGCCGGCCACCAAGCAGCGCCTGGCGGCGATGTTCCGGACCAAGACCCGGGATGAGTGGTGCGCCCTGTTGGAGAACACCGAGGCGTGTGTCTCGCCCGTCCTCGGCATGGGCGAGGCACCGGCGCACCCCCACAATGCGCACCGGGCCACGTTCACCCAGGTGGCGGGGGTGGTGCAACCGGCCCCGGCGCCTCGGTTCAGCCGTACCCCCGGTACGATCGGACGCCCACCACCGCATGCCGGACAGCACACCGACGACGTGCTGGGCGACTGGGGCTTCGAGCCGCTGGCCATCGACCAGCTGCGGGCCGCGGGAGCGATCAAGTAATTGTCCAGCGGGCCAACTTCGCCCGCCTCGAAGGGAGCAACCCGACCATGGCCACCGCGCTGTTCTTTCACGCCCATCCCGACGACGAGTGCATCCTGACCGGCGGGACGATGGCCCAGTTGGCCGCGGCCGGCCACCGGGTGGTGCTGGTGACGGCCACCCGGGGCGAACAGGGGGAGGTGGCGCCGGGGTTCCTGGCCGAGGGCGAGACGCTGGGGGAACGCCGCACCCGGGAGCTTGAGGCGTCGGGCCAGGTGTTGGGCGTGAGCCGGCTCGAATTCCTGGGCTACCGCGACTCGGGGATGATGGGCGAGCCAACCAATGACGCCGAGGGGTGCTTCTGGCAGGCCGACCAGGAGGAGGCGGCGGGGCGCCTGGCCGCCATCTTGGCCGAGGAATCGGCGTCGGTGCTGGTGGTGTACGACGATCACGGTGGCTACGGCCACCCTGACCACATTCAGATCCACCGGGTCGGGGTGCGGGCGGGCGAGCTGGCCGGGACGCCCTCGGTGTACGAAGCCACCATTGACCGTGACCGGGTGGCGCAGATGATCCGTGCGGCCCGGGCGGCGGGCGCAGCGGAGGACGCCACGCCCGACATCGATGAGAACTCCGACTTCGGTGTCCGGGCGAGCCAGGTCACCACCCGCATCGACGTGGGCCCGTTCGTGGCGGCCAAGCGCCAGGCCATGCGGTGCCATCGCAGCCAGATCTCGGACGACGACTTCTTCCTCACCATGCCGCAAGAGCAGTTCCAGGTTGCTTTCTCGGAGGAGCACTACATCCACCGGGGCGTCCCGGCGGGCGCCGTCGAGTCCTCCTTCGACCTGCGGTGACCGGCTGGGCCCACACCTCCTACGCCCAGCGGATCGTGTTCGGCCTCGACGCCCTGGACAGCGTGGACGAGGTGGTCAAGACGGCGGGCGGGCGGCGGGTGATGCTCGTCACCACGAGCGGGCGGCGCGCCTCCGGAGCGGGCGAACGACTGGTCGGGTTGCTCGGGCGCCGGTTGGTCGGGGTGTTCGACGGGGTGCGGTCGCACGTGCCGACCAGCGCGGTGGCCGAGGCGCTGCGACTGGCCGACTCGCTCGACGTCGACGCCGTGGTTTCTTTTGGCGGCGGATCGTGCGCCGATCTGGCCAAGGCGGTGTGCTTCTTCACCGAACAGCGCTCGGGTCGCCCCGGCATGTCGTACCTGGACCGTCCGGCGGTGGTGCACGTGGCCATTCCCACCACCTACTCGGGCGCCGAGCTGACGCCGTTCTTCGGGATGACCGACGAGTCGACGCATCGTAAGACGGGAGCGGGCGGCCCGACGATCGCTCCTGTTGCCGCCCTGTACGACCCGGTGGTGACCCTTTCCACGCCGGTCTCGGTGTCGGCCGAGACGGGTATGAATGCTCTGGCCCACGGGGTCGAGTGCGCCTACTCGCCCGCACGCACGCCCGAGGCCGAGGCCATCGCCCTGGCCGCCGTGCGCCGGGTGGCCGCCGCCCTTCCCGGGGTGGTCGACGACCCGTTCAGCCTGACCGCCCGCAGCGCCATGTTGGAGGCGGCGGTACTCGGGGGGCGGTGTCTGCAGAACGCCACCATGGGCGCCCACCACGGCCTGGCCCAGCTGATCGGCGGCCGTACCGGCATCGCCCACGGCCTGGCCAACGCCATTCTGCTGGCCCATGTCATGCGTTGGAACACCGAGGCAATCCCGGCCGAGGCCGCCCGCATCGCCCAGGCGCTCGCCGTTGGCGAGGCCGAGCGTGAGCCGGGTCGGGCCGCAGCGGGCCGGAGCGAAACGGCCGAGAGCGGGGTGGCGGCCACGGGGGCCGGGACGACGGGGGCCGGGACGACGGGGGCCTCCGGGGCGCCGCCGACCGGGGCGGCGGACGCGGCGGACGCGGTGGATCGGTTGCGGCAGCGGGTCGGGTTGCCAGGGCGGCTGTCGGAGGTGGGGGTCACGGTCGAGGACATCGACGCCGTGGTGCGGATGAGCGCCAGCAACGCCAACATTGGTAACAACCCCCGCCCGGTGTCGCCCGACGACGCCCGGGCCATCCTCGAGTCGGCGTTCTAGCCGGGTGCTCGCCGTCGCCCTGTCGCCCGGCGACCTGCTGATCATCTTCGCCGTGGGCCTGGCCGCAGGCACCGTCAACACCATCGTCGGGTCGGGGTCGCTCATCACGTTCCCCACCCTGCTGGCGCTCGGGTATTCCCCCGTCGTGGCCAACGTGACCAACACCGTGGGGCTGGTCCCCGGTTCTCTCAGCGGCGCCTTTGGTTACCGGCGGGAACTGTCGGGGCAGCGCTCCCGGCTCGTTTTTCTGGGCAGTGCATCGGTAGCTGGTGGCATCACCGGAGCGGTGCTGCTCCTGGTCTTGCCGGGCAGCGTGTTCGCCCACGTCGTGCCGATCCTCATCTTGGTGGCGTGCGCCCTGGTGGCGGCCCAGCCCCGGCTCTCCGCTCGCCTGGCCCGCCGCCGGGAACGAGGCGAGGGCAACGGGCCGGTCAACGGGGGCGCCGGTCTTTTCGCCGTCGTGTACCTGACCGGCGTCTACGGCGGTTATTTCGGCGCGGCCCAGGGTGTGATCCTCATCGCTCTGATGGGGATCTTCATCGACGATCACCTGCAGCGACTCAACGCCTCCAAGAACGTGCTGGCGGCACTGGTCAACGGGGTGGCCGCCCTGCTGTTCATCGTGGCCTCCCATGTGGCCTGGGAGGCGGCGGGCCTGCTGGCCGTGGGCTCCACGGTGGGCGGCCAGGTCGGAGCCAAGCTGGGACGGCGCCTGCCCGCCCCCCTACTGCGGGGAATTATCGTGGTGGTGGGTACGGCCGTGGCCGTCAAGCTGCTGATCTGAGCCGCCCTACTGCGGGTACGGTCCCCTGCCTGTACGATCCGCAGCAATGTCAGTTGTCAAGATCAACGCAATCGATGTGCCGGCCGAACGCAGCGACGAGATGGCATCGCGCTTTGCCGCCCGAGCGGGCCAGGTCGAGCAGGCCGAAGGGTTCGAGGAGTTCCGCCTGCTGCGCCCGACCGACGGAAGGCTGACCTGGCTGGTCTACACCCGCTGGCGCGACGAAGAGGCCTTCCAGGCTTGGGCCAGCTCGCAGGCGTTCAGCCAGGGCCATGCCCGACCCCAGGGCCCGGGCGGCCCAGTGGCCACGGGCAGCTCCCTGTGGGCGTTCGACCTGGCCCAGGAGGCTTCCCCCAAGTCGTGAGTGCCCGGTGAGGGCAGGGCAGCAGCCGTAGGCTCGCCCACCGTGCCCTTGCCCACCCCTGAGGTCGTTGCCTCGCTGCTCGACGTCCACATCGCGTGGGCCTGGGTGTTGATCATCAGCAACGGGCTGGCCGGGATCTGGGCCCTTTCGGCCCATTGGGTGCCCGGGCTGCGCACACGGGCGCTGTGGTGGTTCATCGTGTTCGCCGAGGTGGCGGTGTTCATCCAGGTGGCCCTGGGGGTGGGCCTGATCGCGGGCCAGAAGCTCTCCGCCCCCAAGTTCCACCTGTTCTACGGGTTCGTGGCCATCATCGCCGTGGGGATCCTGTACAGCTACCGGGACGCGCCCTGGATGCGCCACCGCATGTACCAGTGGTACGGCGCCGGGGGGCTGTTCGTGATGGGCCTGGGAATCCGGGCCATGCTGGTCGCCCAGGCGGGCGCCCATTGAACCCTCTTAGCTCAGGTGGACCACCGGGCAGGTAAGCGTGCGGGTGATGCCGTCGATCAGCTGGACGCGGCTCACTACCATTTTTCCCAGCTCGTCGACTGAGTTGGCCTCGGCCCGCACGATCACGTCGTATGGCCCGGTGACATCCTCGGCCGACACCACGCCGTCGATCTTGGCCACCTCGGCCGCCACATGGGCGGCCTTGCCGACCTCGGTTTGGATGAGGACGTACGCACTGACCGCCATCGGCTCCTCCTGCTCTGTCGGACGGGAGCATCGTAACCAGACAAAGGGTCGCCCGCTCGGCTGCGACCGCGGCAGGGGCCGCGCTGGGGGGCCGCCTGGCGGGGTGCCTGGCCTAGGGTGAGCACCGCAACTGACCGAAGCGGAGCATTTCCTTGTCGATTTTGACAGCCTCGAGTTTCAAGCCCCCCATTCCTCTGGTCCCACGCCGGGTCCTGTTCGGCAACCCCGAGCGCTTCAGCCCCCGGATCTCGCCCGACGGCACCCGCCTGGCGTGGATCGCCCCCGACGAGGGCATCCTCAACGTCTTCGTGGCCCCGCTGGACCAGATCAAGTCGGCCACCGCGCTGACCAAGGACCGGGAACGGGGCATCCGGTCCTTTTTCTGGGCCCATGACAACCGCCACCTGCTGTACGTCCAGGACAAGGAAGGCGACGAGAACTGGCGGCTGTACGCCGTCGACCTGGTCGACGGCACGGTGCGCGACCTGACCCCGTTCGACGAGGTCCAAGCCCAGGTACTCGAGGTGAGCAAGCATTTCCCCGAGCGCATCCTGGTCGGGCTGAACAAGGACAACCCCCAGCTGCACGACGTGTACAACCTCGACCTGGCCAGCGGCGAGCTGACCAAGGTGGCGGAGAACCCTGGCTTCGTGGGCTGGGTGGTGGACGCCGAGATGAACGTGCGGGGCGCCCTCGCCCCCACCCCCGAGGGCGGGACCACCATCGTGGTGCGGGCCACGGTGGACGAACCGTGGCAGGCCCTGATCGACGTGCCGCCCGACGACGCCCTGACCACCGCGCCCATCGCCTTCAGTGCCAACGGCCGTTTCCTGCTCACCCTGTGCTCGGTCGACGTCGACGCCGGGCGGCTGATGTGGGTCGACACCGACTCGGGTGACTACGAGGTGGTAGCCGAGGACCCGCAGTACGACGTGACGGGGGTGCGCCTCCATCCCGACACCCGGGAGGTGCAGCTGGTCAGCATCCAGCGCGAACGAATGGACATGGTGGTGATCGACCCCAAGATCGCGGAAGACATCGGGGCCCTCACCGCCTACCACCCGGGTGACCTGGCTCTGATCGACCGCGACGCGGCCGACGCCATCTGGCTGGTCAGCTACACCGAGGACGACGGCCCGGTCCACTTCGCCGCCTGGAATCGGGCGGCGCAGGAGGTGACCGACCTGTTCGACCACCAGCCCGCCTTGTCCAACTACCGGCTGGCCCACATGGAGCCGTTCGCCTTCAGCTCCCGCGACGGCATCGTCATCTACGGCTACCTCACGTTCCCGCCCGACGAAGAGCACGTCGACCTGCCCGCCGTGGTCAATGTGCACGGCGGTCCGTGGGCCCGAGATGTGTGGGGGTACAACGCCGAAGCCCAGTGGTTGGCCAACCGGGGCTACCTGTGCATCCAGGTCAACTACCGGGGATCGACGGGCTACGGCAAGGACTTCACCAACGCGGGCAACAAGCAGTGGGGCGCCAAGATGCACGACGACCTGCTCGACGCCATGCAGTGGGCGGTCGACCGCCGCTACGCCGATCCCGACCGCATAGCCATTTACGGCGGCTCATACGGGGGCTACGCCGCCCTGGTGGGGGCTGCGTTCACCCCGGAGATGTTCGCCTGCGCCGTCGACATCGTGGGGCCGTCCAACCTGCAAACCCTGATCGCCTCGGTGCCGCCTTATTGGGCGCCCATGATCGCCCAGTTCCACACCCGGGTGGGCGACCCCGCGACCGAGGCGGACATGTTGTGGGATCGCTCACCGCTGTCCAAGGTCGACCAGATATCCATCCCCCTGCTCATTGCCCAGGGTGCCAACGACCCCCGGGTCAAGCAAGCCGAGTCCGAGCAGATCGTGGCCGCCCTGACTGAGCGGGGGATCGACCACCAGTACCTGCTGTTCCCCGACGAGGGCCACGGCTTCACCCAGCCCGAGAACCGGCTCAAGTTCTACGCCGCGGCCGAGGCGTTCCTGGCCCGCCACCTGGGCGGCCGCTCCGAGCCATAACCCCAGGGGGGGGTGGCGCGATAATTAGTGTGTACGCACTAATTATCGCGCCACCCCCCCTGGCAGATGACTACGCCAGGCGCTTGCGCAAAGCTTCCAGCTCGTCGCGCAGGGCAGCGGGCAGGCGATCGCCGAAGGTGGCGAAGTGCTCCTCGATCGAGGGCAACTCGTCGTGCCACTCCTCCACGTCGACCCGCAGCAGCTCGTCCATGTCCGACCCCGAGACGTCCAGCCCATCGGTGCGGATGGCCCCGGCCGCGGGTAAGAGCCCGATGGGCGTCTCCAGCGCTGCCCCCGTCCCGGCGCAGCGCTCGAACACCCACTCCAGCACCCGGCTGTTCTCGCCGAAGCCGGGCCACAGCCAGCGCCCCGCGGGGTCGGTGCGGAACCAGTTGACGTAGAAGATCTTGGGCAGCTTGTCGGCGTCGACCCGCGAGGACATGGACAGCCAGTGGCGGAAGTAGTCGGCCATGTTGTAGCCGCAGAACGGCAGCATGGCCATGGGGTCACGGCGCAGCTGGCCCACCGCCCCGGCCGCCGCCGCGGTGGTCTCCGACGCCATGATCGAGGCCATGAACACGCCGTGCGACCAGTCGAACGACTCGGTGATGAGCGGGATGACCGTCGAGCGCCGGCCGCCGAACAGCATGGCCGAGATGGGGACACCGTCGGGGTCCTGCCATTCCGGGGCGATGGCCGGGTCCTGGGCCGCGGGGGCGGTGAAGCGGGCGTTGGGGTGCGCCGCCGGGCCCAAACCGGCAGACGGCGTCCAGTCCTCCCGCTTCCAGGAGATGAGGTGATCGGGAGGCGAGGCCGTCATGCCCTCCCACCACACGTCGCCGTCGTCGGTGTAGGCGGTGTTGGTGAACACGGAGTTGGCGGCCAGGGTCAAGATGGCGTTGACGTTGGTGCGGTTGCTGGTCCCCGGCGCCACCCCGAAGAACCCGGCTTCGGGGTTGATGGCCCGAAGCGTGCCGTCCGGCCCGACCTTCATCCAGCAGATGTCGTCGCCGATGGTCTCCACCTTCCACCCGGGGAGGGTGGGAACAAGCATCGCCAGGTTGGTCTTCCCGCACGCCGAGGGGAAGGCCCCGGTGACGTAGCGAGTGTCACCCGACGGGGAGGTGAGCTTGAGGATGAGCATGTGCTCGGCCAGCCACCCGTCGTCGCGGGCCATGACCGAGGCGATGCGCAAGGCGAAGCACTTCTTGCCCAACAGGGCGTTGCCCCCATAGCCGGAGCCGAACGACCAGATCTCCCGGGTCTCGGGGAAATGCACGATGTACTTGTTGTCGGCGTTGCACGGCCAAGCCGAATCGACGTCGCCTGGTTCCAATGGCGCCCCCAGCGAATGCACACACGGTACGAACTCACCGGAGGAACCCAGCACCTCCAGCGCCCCGCGGCCCATCCGGGTCATGATCCGCATGTTGACCGCCACGTAGGCCGAGTCGCTGATCTGTACCCCGATATGGGCAATGGGCGATCCCAGCGGCCCCATGGAGAAGGGGACCACGTACATGGTCCGACCCTTCATCGACCCGGCGTACAAGTGGCGCAGGGTGGCCCGCATGGACGACGGGTCCCGCCAGTTGTTGGTCGGGCCGGCGTCTACCTCATTGGTCGAGCAGATGAAGGTGCGGTCCTCGACCCGGGCCACGTCCGCCGGATCCGAGGTGGCCCAGTAGCTGTTGGGCCGCTTGGCCTCGGACAGGCGGGTAAAGGTCCCAGCGTCCACCAACAACTGGCACAGTCGGTCGTACTCCTCGGCCGAGCCGTCGCACCACTCGATGCGGTCCGGGGTTGTGAGCGCCGCCCATTCCTCGACCCAACGGTTGAGCCGGGCATTGTCGGTCGGACTGGTGGTCATCTGGCTCCTCCTTGGCTCTTGAGCAGCACTGCCAAATAGGTACCTACACCGGAGAGGGCGGTTCGGGCGGCGCCTTCATATCGACCTCGGAACCCATGCGCACCTTGGCCGCGTCCCCCGCATCGTCCAGGTCGAACACGACCCGCTGGCCCTGGCGAAGCATGCGAAAGATGGAGCCCTTCAACGCCGTGGCTGACAGCTCGTACTCCGAGAAGTCGGTGTCGCGGACGACCACGCCGACGCCGGTGGCCGGGTCGTAGGACTTGACAACACCCTGCATCGGGTCACTCGCTCCTGTTCAGATGCTGCATACCATCCCCAGTATGGACGCTATCGGAGGACGTCGTTGAGCGGCGAGTTCTCCGCCCTGGCCCGGTTGTCGGCCCAGCTGACGGCACTCGAGCCGCCCCAGATCGGTATCGGTGACGACGCCGCCGTAGTGCGCTCGCCCAAGGGTGAATGGCTGGTGTTGGCGGCCGATACGGTCGTGGCGGGCGTGCACGCCGACCTGTCCCTCACCGATCTGGACGACCTGGGGTGGAAGGCGGTGGCGGCCAACGTCAGCGACATCGCGGCCATGGGGGCCTGCCCCAGCCACCTGCTGGTCACCGTGGCCGGTCCGCCCGACACCGACCTGGACCTGCTGTACCGGGGCATTACCCAGGCCGCAGCGGCGTGGAGTTGCCCGGTGGTGGGCGGCGACCTGGCCAACGCTTCCATCCTGGTGGTGACGGTGACCATTACCGGGTCGTTGCCCGGCCCGCCCATCCAACGCCGCGGCGCCCACCCAGGCGACGGCATCTGGGTCACCGGTGCGTTGGGTCTGTCGGCGGCCGGACTGCGCGAACTGCGAAAGGTGGGAAAAGGGGCGACCGGGTTGGCCCCCGACCGCCACCGGCGCCCCCAGCCGTCGGTGGCCGCCGGGCTGGCCGCTCGAGCCGCGGGCGCCACAGCCATGATCGACGTCTCCGACGGCCTGGCCGCCGACCTCGGCCACCTGGCCGACGCCTCAGGCGTGGGGCTGGCGGTGGACTACGTGCCGCTGGGGGAGGGGGCGACCGAGCAGGAGGCCATCGCGGGGGGCGAGGACTACGTGCTGGCGTTCACCGCAGCGGACGACGCCGCCGTGTTGCACGCCTTCGCCGCCCTGCCCCCACCCATGCGCATCGGGACCTGCCAGGGCGATCCCAACCTGCGCCGCATCCTGGGGAGGCCATTTCCCCAACACGCCGGGTGGGAACACGAATGGCGCTGAGCCGGCCAGTGGCGCTGACCATTGCCGGATCGGATTCCAGCGGGGGGGCGGGGGTGGTGGCCGACCTCAAGACGTTCCAAGCGCTTGGGGTGTGGGGCGCGGTGGCCGTGGCCGCCATCACGGCCCAGAACACCGTCGGCGTCACCGCCACCCACCTCGTGCCCCCGGCCCTGATCACCGCCCAGATCGCGGCGGTGACCGCGGACATGGAGGTGGCTGCGGCCAAGACGGGGATGCTGGGCTCGGCGGCCGGGGTGCGGGCCGCGGCGGCGGGACTGCGCGATGCCGGGATCGCCCTGGTCGTGGTCGACCCGGTGCTCATGTCAAAGCACGGGGACGTGCTGCTGGCCGATGACGCCCTCGACGCCCTGCGAAGCGAGCTGCTTGCCCTGGCCACGGTGGTGACGCCCAACCTGCCCGAGGCGGGGGCGCTGCTCGGTCGAACGGTGGAGAACCGCGACGCCATGGCGGCGGCGGCCCAGGCATTGCAGCGCCTGGGGCCACCATGGGTGCTGCTGAAGGGCGGACACCTGGATGACGGGGACGCGTCACCCGACCTGCTGGCCGGCCCCGACGGGCTGGAATGGCTGGAGGGTCCCCGTCTGGCCCAACCGCACACCCACGGCACCGGTTGCGTCCTGTCCGCCGCCCTTACCGCGTATCTGGCGCGGGGCTGTGACCCCCGGGAGGCCTGTTCCAAGGCCAAGCGGTTCGTGACCGCAGCCATCGCGGCGGGCGGCCCGCTCGGTCGCGGGGTCGGGCCGGTGGATCCGGGCGCCGTCAGCCAGGGCGCCTAGGCCAAGCGGCGGAGCTGGTCCACGCAGTCGCCCCGGTCGAAGTCGGCCAGGAAGTCGGCTAGCGCCTCGTCGCTGATGACCGACGGCACGGCCTCGACCTGGTGCACCCCGGCCGCCTGCAGGACGTGCACGATGCCCGCCGGCACCTCGTGGCTCACGTGGTCGTGGCACCGAGGGCAGGCGAACAGAAAACGGGGCGTGTCGTGCAGATCGAGCCCCAGGTCGTCGGTGGTGAGCACGACGTCGCCGCACGAGGGACACGTGGCCCGAACAATCGAATGGCTCATGTGTTCATGCTTCGGATAATTCGCCGTACAGGTGAAGCAATTTCTCCCGGATCGATCGAACGGAAAGCTAAAGGTCCGCTAATGGCGCGTCGAACCTTCCTTCCGTGAAAGGAGGCGCTGGCCAGACGGTTGTACCCGCTTGGCCAAACCTTTGAATCTGGCCGATCTCGAAGCACTGACAAACCATCTCGCTCGCTTGGATCACAGCGCCGCCTTGACGCTGGTCGATCAGGCGCGGTCCGACGGGGCGTCGGTGGAAGCGATCGTCACCGGCCTCTTGGCTCCCGCCCTGGTGGAGATCGGCCGGCGCTGGGCGGCAGGCGAGGTGGGAGCGGCCGAGGCCCTGACCGCGGCTGCCATCGCCCGCCAGGCGCTGCCCCGCACCCCGGTGGCGGCCGCCGTGCTGACCAGCCATCGCAGCGTGGCCGTGTGCTGCCCACCGGGCGAGCACCACGAGATCCCAGCCGAGATGGTGACCGAGTTGTTGCGGGCGGAAGGCTTCCCGGCCCAACACATCGGCGCCGGGGTCACACCCAAGCACCTGCCCGGCTTCCTCAGCCGGCAGCGCCCCGCCGCCTTGCTCATCAGCTGCACCACCCCCTGTGGCCTGCCCGGCGCAGCCCGTTCCATTGAGGTGGCCCACGCCTACGGCGTACCGGTCATCGTGGGCGGCGCGGCGTTCGGGCGAGATGCCCTGTTGGCGTTGCGGCTGGGCGCGGCGGCGTGGGCCCCCTCGGCCACCCACGTCGCGGGGATTGTCGAATCGTGGTTGTCGCGACCGGTGCCGTTGCCTGCGGCCCGGCCGCTGACCGAGGAATATCTCATGTTCGAGTCCGCGCTGCCCGAGATCCGGACCGCCGTGGTCCAGTCTCTGCGCCAAATCGCAGACGACGGGGGTGGCGATGACCCGGGCGGGGTGGCCGACACCCAGGACCGCCTGGAGTTGTTGCTGCGCCACCTGGGGGCGGCGTTGCTGGTGGACGACGGGCGCCTGTTCCTCGACTTCCTGTCGTGGCGCTCGGAGTACTACGGCCACCGCAACGTGGGGCCCGAGCGCCTGGCCAACGCCCTGACGGCGCTGTCCACTGCCCTTCCGCCCGAATATGGCCGCGCTCGCCGCTTCGTCGATGAGGCACGCCAGCACGTGGCGTGGATGGTCCGCACCGACGGGAGCGAGGGCGCGGTCATCCGATACACCCCGGCCGACGATCTCCCGGCCCTGCCGGCAGGTCCGCGACCCGTCCCCGTGGCCGACGCCGACCCCCGGTTGCTGTCAGTTCGTTCGGCCAGCGACGAGAACCAGCAGCGGGGCCGGGTGTTCGCCGACCTGTTGTTCGTGGCCGCCACCACCTGCCACGCCCCCTTCGCCCTGATCTCGGTGGCCCAGGCGGACGGTCGCTGGAGCACGCTGGGCCATGGGGTGGAGCGCCGCGACCTGCTGTCGGACGACCATGTGTTCTCCTTCGTCGGACAGTCGGCCGATCCGGTCGAGATCATGGACCTGGCCAACCATCCCGATCTGGGCGGCGGTCCCCTGGCCCGCGGTCCGCTGGGCGTGCGCTTCGTCTACGGCATGCCCCTGAGGACCCGGCAAAACGGGCTGCTGGGCGTGCTGTGCGTCCTCGACCGCCGGACCCGTGGGTTGTCCACCCGGGAACGCCAAGCCTTGTCCGCGGTATCTCGGCAGGTGGCCAGCCAACTGGCCATGTGGCGCCGGGCCGGGTCGTCGGGCGGGGCCGGAGTCGCCCCATCCCGGGCGCCCGCCGGACTTTCCGCCGCCGGTTCGTCGCGTCCGAGCCTGGCCCGGCCTGCGCCGGCCATGGTCCGTGATCAGATGGCAGTGGGATCGGCGTCCCGGCCGCAGCTACACGGCCATCGAGATGGGGGCGACGAACTGCTGCGCAGCCACGAGGTGGCGGTGCTGTTCGACGTGACCGACCGCACCGTCATCAACTGGGCGGCGGGCGGCAAGCTGCCCTCCATCCGCACCGCCGGGGGGCATCTGCGCTTCCGGGGCGAGGACGTGCTGGCGTTGCTGTCGGGGCGCCCGGCCGAGGGTCGCACCGCCACCGCCTGACCGCCTTTTACTCTGAAGGGCGTTACCCCGACGGCGGTGGCCCGCCGCCCCAGACGGCCATCGACTTGGTCAGGCCCAGAAAGCGCTCCCGTTCCATTTCCGCCCCGGGGAACAACTGCATCATGCCTCGCGGCGTGATCAGGTGGGTGGTGTCCAGATGCTCTGCCTGCTCCGCCACCGTGGGCTTGGCCACCAGGCTCCACAGGCTGAAGCGGATGCACCGGTACTGCCACGACCGGGGCAGCAGGTGGATCAGCGGCGTCATCAGATGTGGCTCTATGGGGAACCACTTGTTAGGTGTCTGGACGTAGTACCGCTTGCCCACCCGGGCTATCTCCCGGGCGAACGCTTGGTGGTCGGGCACGTGCTCGATGACGGAGTTGGAGATCACGAAATCGAACGCGTCGGTGACAAAGGGCAGGCGGCAGCCGTCGCCCACCACCTTGCGACCGTCGTAGTCGAACGGTGCGATGTTCAGGATCGTGAGCTCTGGTTGGACCGCCGAGTGGGCCCAGAAATGGTCCGTGCCCCCGACGTCGAGGACGGTGGTGGAGGCGGTCAGGCCGCTTCGGGCCAGCATTTTGCGAATCCGGCGTGGCCGGAAGCGGGCCTGAAAGACGGCGTAAACCTTGTTGGCCCTCTCGAAATCCACCGCTAAAGCTCGGGCGTCAGCGGACGACTTTCGTGACCTTCCCGGCTCGAATGCACGAGGTGCACACGTGCAGGCGCCGCGGTGAACCGTCGACCAAGGCTCGGATCCGCTGGATGTTGGGATTCCACCGGCGCTTGGTCCGGCGGTGGGAATGGCTGATGCTCATACCGAACGAGGGATGCTTCCCGCACACCTCACATACTGCTGCCATCGAAACAACACCTCGTAACTCGTTCCCGGTGCGGGCGCGCCGGTAGGCCCGGGAGACTCTGGGACAGAGGTACAGGTTAGCATCGCCATCCTTATGAGGACGCTCGAGCGCCTCGGGGCCGCTGACCTGGCCTCGGTGGTGGTGGCCTACCGGGACACGTTGCGGGCCCATCAGGAAGCCATCAACCGGCTCAACGTCTACCCAGTGCCCGATGGCGACACCGGGACCAACATGGCGTTGACCCTGGAATCGGTGGTAGCGGAGTTGCCCGATACTGATCTGGCCGACCTGGCGACGGTGTGCGCGGCGGTCAGCCACGGCTCGCTCATGGGGGCCCGGGGCAACTCGGGGGTGATCCTGTCGCAGATCCTGCGGGGGGTGGCCGACGCCTTTCGCGATGGCGACGGGGGCGGCGCCACGGTGGTCGATGCCCTGGCCCGGGCCACCACCGGTGCTTACCAGGCGGTGATGCGCCCGGTCGAGGGGACCATCTTGTCGGTGGTGAAGGCGGCGTCGGCCGCCGCCCAGGCGTGCCAATCGGCGTCGTTGGTCCAGGTGCTGGACGCGGCCAAGGCGGGGGCGGCGGCCGCGCTGGCGATCACCCCCGACCAATTGCCGGTGCTCAGGGCGGCCGGTGTGGTCGACGCCGGGGGGGCGGGCTTCGTGCTGCTGCTGGACGCCTTCTTGCACCGCAGCGCCGAGCGTCCGCTGCCCACCCCCGAGGTGGTGGGTCCGCAGTCCCCGCCTCCCCATACCAGCGTCGTGGGCGACCTGCGCTACGAGGTCATGTACTTCCTCCACGCCCCGGATGACACCGTGCCCGCGTTTCGCCAGGCGTGGGCCGCCATCGGCGACTCCATCGTGGTGGTGGGGGGCGACGGGCTGTGGAACTGCCACATCCACACCAACGACATCGGGGCGGCCATCGAAGCAGCCCTGGAGGCGGGCCGGCCCCGCCAGATCCGGGTCACCGACCTGTTCGACCAGGTGGAGGAGGAGCAGTGGGTGCGCGAGGCGGTCGGGGCCAGCGAGCCCCGCCCCGTCGCAGTCGCCTGTGCCGTCGTGGCGGTAGCCACCGGTGACGGCATACGGCGCATCTTCCGCTCCCTCGGCGTCCAGCACACCGTGACCGGCGGCCAGACCATGAACCCGTCCACCGCCCAGCTGCTGGCCGCCATCGACGCCGCGCCGGGCCCCGAGGTGGTGCTGCTGCCCAACAACAAGAACATCATCCCGGTGGCCGAGCAGGCGGCCCGCGTGGCGGCCAAGCCCGCTCGGGTGGTGCCCACCCGGGGCATCGCCGAGGGCTTCGCCGCCCTGCTGGCCTATGACCCGCAGGCCAGCGCGGAGCGCAACGCCGTGGCCATGGCGGCGGCAGCGGCTCGCGTCATCTCGGGCGAGATCACGACGGCGGTGCGGACGAGCGTGTGCGACGCCGGCGCCATCCAGGCGGGCGACTTTTTGGGCCTGTCGGGCGGCGCCATCGAGGTGGTGGCCCCGACGGTGTCGGATGCGGCGGTGGCGTTGTTGTCCAAGCTGTTGGCGGGCCACCACGAGATCGTCACCATCATCGAGGGAGAGGGCTCAACCAAGTCCGACACCAGCCGGATCACCGACTGGCTGAGCGAGACGCACCCGGCCGTCACGGCCGAGGTCCACGTCGGCGGCCAGCCCCTGTACCCCTACCTGTTATCGATCGAATGACCGGCCGGACCCTGCTTTCGCTCGCGGCGGTCGACATCGGGCGGTTGAAGGGAGTTGGGGAAAAAAAGCGCCAGGCGCTGAGCGACGCCGGCATCTCCACCGTGCTCGATCTGCTGACGTTCTATCCCCGCAAGTACCTCGACCGCACCAAACAGGCGTCGATTCGCGACCTGGTGGTGGGCAACGAGGCGACCATCCTGGCCCGGGTCAAGAAGGTCAACGGATACCGGTCCCGCAACGGCCGATCGGTGGTCGATATCGACGTTTTCGATGGGTCCAGCTATCTGCGCTGCACCTTCTTCAACCAGCCGTGGCGGGCCAAGCAGCTGGAATCGGGGACGGAGGTGGCGATTTTCGGCAAGCTCGACCAGTTCCGGGGCAAGCGGCAGATGGTCAACCCCGTAGTCGACCTGGTGGGCAACCGGACGGGACGCATGATCCCCGTCTACCCCCAGTCGGAGAAGGCGGGCGTCATGAGCTGGGACGTGGCCGGCGCGGTCGACGCCGCGTTGGAGCGCCTGGACGAACTGGGCGGCCTCATCGACCCGCTGCCCGTCGCCCAGCGAGACGCCCTCGACCTGGTCGACCGATCGTGGGCCATGCACCACATCCACGCCCCCGAGTCGTGGGGGGCCATGGAGGTGGCCCGCAAGCGGTTGGCCTTTGACGAGCTGTTCCGCCTCCAGACCATCCTGGTGATGCGCAAGCGGGCGGTCGAGCGCGACGCCACGGGCATACGCCACCGGGTGGATGGGGACCTGGTGGGGCGCTTCCTCACCGGGCTCCCTTTTCCCCTGACCGGGGCGCAGCAACGGGCGATCACGGAGATCCAGCGTGACCTGGGTGGCCCCCATCCCATGCACCGCCTGCTGCAGGGCGACGTGGGGGCGGGCAAGACAGTGGTGGCGGTGGCTGCCCTGCTTACCGCCGTCCAGGGTGAGCTGCAGGGGGCGCTGATGGCCCCCACGGAGGTCCTGGCCGAGCAGCATCACCTGGGCATCAGCGCCCTGCTGGCCGACCTGACTGTCGCCGACCCAGCCCGGTTGGGGGGGTTTCGGCCGGTCGCGGTGGGCCTGCTGACCCAACGCAGCAGGGCGGCCGA
>Ga0302326_10002815_pt1 | contig 41819 bp, 43 predicted proteins | sample Palsa_T0_3_FD_202264 | JGI IMG/M metagenome (GOLD analysis project Ga0302326, IMG submission 202264) | Peat permafrost microbial communities from Stordalen Mire near Abisko, Sweden - Palsa_T0_3 | ecosystem: Environmental > Terrestrial > Soil > Palsa > Peat permafrost | place: Sweden: Abisko...
CACCGCAGTGCCAGAGATCTGCAGATATCGCCTCTCGGGGCAATCAGGGGGCCGGTTTTCCCACCGATCCCCCGATCAACTCGCACACCACTCGTTGGGACTTAACCCTTGCGACGGCCCCGATTTCCAATCGTGCGGTGAGCACGGAGGGCCTGATGGCTGAACGAGGAAGGCTTGAGGTCGATCCTGAGACCGACAGTTCCAACACAGTGTTCGTCACCCGAGGATCGGTGGAGTCTTCCCGAGTCGCACATACCACTGGGTCGTCAAAGAGCAGGTTCGATCAGGCAACGGTGCCCCTGGCCGACTTGATCCGTTTCACTGGACGCGATTGAGCTCCTTGATCTCGTTCGAGCTGGCGTGCTCGGACAGGTACCTGGCCGCGGCGCTTGCGAACTCACCGCAGCGAGCCCGCGCTCGTGGGTGATCCCAAGCGCCTGATTCCCACCAACTGGGCTACGACGACGGGCAGGGGCGACTTGACACGTCGACCGAGGTCACCCATGATAACTAGGTACCTAGGTAACCTAGAGATAGTGGAGGCCCTCTTTGATCCATTTCCATCTTGACTCCCGGTCGGGCGTGCCGCCCTACCAGCAGATCGTCCATCAGGTGCGCCACGCCATCCAGCTCGGCCTCCTCAAAGAAGGGCAGCAGCTCCCCACTGTCAAAGAGGCTTCGGGCCATCTGGCTATCAACCCCAACACGGTGCTGAAGGCGTACAAGGAACTAGAACACGCCGGTCTTGCGGCGTCTCGACCGGGCATCGGCACCTTCGTCACCAAAAGCCTGAGTGATGCCTCGATTGCTGCTCAGGGACCACTTCGCCATGACCTCGAGCGTTGGCTCGTAAAGGCGCGGCGAGCGGGCCTCGACAACGAAAGCATCGAAGCTCTGTTCCAAGAGACCTTTCGGTCCTTCTCTGCCGAGGGGGTAGCGTGACCACCGCACTTAGCGCCACGGGGCTCGGCAAACAATATGGTCGGCGCTGGGCACTTGCGGACTGCACGGTCGATGTCCCCGAAGGCCGCGTAGTGGGACTCGTTGGTCCGAACGGTGCCGGTAAGACCACCCTCCTGAACCTCGCCGTCGGAATGGTTCGGCCGACGACGGGCACGATCGAAGTGCTCGGACATGCACCGAGCGACCGCGCTGAGCAGCTCGGACGAGTTGGGTTCGTCGCCCAGGACACCCCCGCCTATTCCGGATTGTCCATCGCCGATCATCTCCACCTTGGCAGGTGGCTCAATCCGCGGTGGGACGACGACTTGGCTAAGCGACGGATCGACCAGCTTGGGCTCGATCCGAGCCAGCGCGCCGGCAAGCTCTCGGGGGGTCAACGAGCCCAACTCGCCCTGACCATGGCGATTGCCAAGCGTCCAGAGTTACTCGTCCTCGACGAGCCTGTTGCCAGCCTCGACCCTCTGGCTCGCCGCGAGTTCCTCCAACTCCTCATGGAAGCCATCGCCGAGGACAACCTCAGCATCATCTTGTCGTCCCATCTTGTCGGTGACCTGGAGCGGGTGTGCGACTACCTGATCGTGCTCGCCTCTTCGCGCGTGCAGGTTGCCGGGGACGTGGAGGAACTCCTCTCCACTCATCGTCGGCTCATCGGACCGCGGCGGGACCCAAGGTCGCTTCCGACAGATCAGCAGGTCATCGAAGAGGACCACACCGACGTACAGAGCACCTTCGTGGTCCGATGCGACGGCCCGATTCATGATCCGGCATGGACGGTCGAGCAGCTCAACCTGGAGGACCTCGTGCTCGCCTACATGGGCAGGGCGCGTCACGGCGAAGACGCCAACCACCAACGCCTGAGCGTGCTTGGATGATCCATCTCGTTTGGCGCCAGTTCCGTGTCCAAGCCCTGACGACGTTGGCGTTGCTCGCGGTGGTCGCCGTCGTGCTCGCCATCACGGGCCCGCAACTCGTGCACCTTTACGACACCAACGTGAAGCCGTGTAGGGCCCAAGGCGACTGTTCGTTGGTTACCAAGGTGTTCCTGAGTCACTACCGACTTTTGCAAGACCTCGGTTCCGTTGTCGTCGTGCTTCCGGGTCTGATCGGGTTGTTCTGGGGTGCGCCGCTGGTCGCCCGAGAGTTGGAGACCGGAACCTACAAGCTGGTCTGGATGCAGAGCACGACTCGCAAGCGGTGGCTGGCGGTGAAGCTAGCCGTGATTGGTTTCGCGAGTGTCGCACTAACGGGGCTGCTCACCCTCATGGTGACCTGGTGGTCGAGCCCGATCGACCGGGTGAACGAGGCCCCGTTCGCCGTGTTCGATCAGCGCGGGATCGTCCCCCTTGCGTACGCTCTTTTCGCATTTGCCCTCGGCATGACTTCCGGGCTGCTTTTTCGCCGGACCATTCCGGCAATGGTCGTCACCCTTGTTGGATTTGCCGGTATCCGCGTGGCAATCACGAGCTGGGTTCGTCCGTACCTCTTTGCTCCCCTCCATTTCACCTCGGCGCTTTTGCTGCCACAAGGAAATGAGACTTCCAATCCTTCTCCGGCTGCCCTCCTCAGGCCCGGTGCCTGGACCCTGTCCGATCAGACGGTCAACGGCACCGGGCGGGTGATCGGCCAAGAGGGCGCCATCAGCTCAGGCGGTGGGCATATGGGCGTGGGATTCAACTACACGGGAGTTGGGAGGGCCACTCTCCAGGGTGTGGGCCCGTGCCCGAACAAGTTCCCACCGCAAAGCGCCCCGGTCGCGGTCTTCGAGCGGGCAGCCCAGGCGTGCGCAAACAAGTTCAACCTCAGAGAGGTACTGACCTACCAACCGGCCAGTCGCTACTGGGCGCTCCAGTGGTGCGAGGCAGGGATCTTCGTGGCACTCGCTCTCGTGCTGGTGGGAGTGAGCTTTTGGTTGCTGCGCCGTCGATTCGCCTGAGGTTCAGCCAATCGAAGCGGCGTTCGGCAAGTCGACTCAAGTCGAAGTCAACCTCGTTAACCGTTTGCGGACATCGTCACTTCTCTTCTGTACCGCCCGGAGGCACAAATGGACTTATCACAGTTGACCAAACTAGACCCTGAAGCTTCTGGCTCCGGAGGGTGCGAAAGCTGCTCCCCACAAAATCTCAAGCAGGGGTCTGTACGCATTACGAGAAGGCACCAAGGGAATAGGAAGGTCGCCGCACGTAAGCTGCCCTGGTTTGCGATCGGATTCGCCCTAAGCGTGGCCGTGATTGCATATCTGTGCGTTTGGGGAACGAAGTTCGGCCTGGACTTAGCGGTGTACCGAGACGGCAGCAGGGCCTGGTTCGAGGGCGGCGATCCGTATCTACACCGGTACGCTTACGCTCACCTAAACTATACGTACCCACCCTTTGCTTTGCTCGTCCTTGGATGGCTCGATCTTCTTACCTTTGAGGAATCGCTGGTTCTTTGGTGGTTCGTAAGCCTCGGAGCGCTGTGCGGGTCCCTCTACATATTCGGACGTTGGCACGGCTGGCACATGAGGTACCGGTTGGGCGGCCTTTGCCTCATCGTGGCGTTGGCATCGGTTCTCGTGCTGGAACCAGTACGCAGTACTTTCGACTTTGGCCAAGTCAATCTCGTGCTCATGCTGCTTGTGGTGATCGACACGATGATGATCTCAGATGCCTCGCGCTGCAGAGGGGTACTGGTCGGCGTCGCGGCTGCCGTCAAGTTGGTGCCACTCGTTTTCATTCTGTATTTCGTGGTGAAACGAGATGGTAAGTCCGTTGTCAGATCGGTGTTGTTATTTGGCCTCTTGCAAGGCGCCATGTGGGTCCTTTCACCATCTATGTCGGCGCAGTATTGGTTTCATGTGCTCTGGAAGCCCGGGCGGATCGGCTCGATCGCGTATGCGGGAAATCAGTCCTGGTATGCGGTTCTTCATCGACCTCCATTTTCTGGGATCGGTTGGCCATCGGTCTTCCTATGGCTCCTTTTCGTAGCATGCACCCTGTTCTTCGCTGTTTCGATCGCCAATCGGTCACTAATTGTCGGCAGAAAGGACGCGGCGGTGCTTTCGTTAGCACTGTGTGGCCTCCTAATCAGTCCCATCTCCTGGTCCCATCACTGGGTGTGGGTGGTGCTCGTGCCCTCCCTCCTAGTTGCTGGATCCCACCGTCCTTCGGCAGTCGTGCGCTGGATGGCGGCGACGGTGCTAGCTGTCGCGGTGGCTGCTCCGTATTGGTGGGGATTGCAGGGCTGGGCTGGAGTGGTGGCGAACGACTCCTTAGTCGTCGTGACATTCGTCCTCCTCGTGATGTGGTGGGTCGACGCACGCGCCGTCGCGCGTTTATCCACCGCATCGAATGAGGTCGGCACCTGGCTTGGACTATCGCCGGTTATCGAACTGTCGCCCGGCCGAACTGTCGGATTACGTTCCCAGCTCCTCGCCCATCGGAGGGCGACTGTCGGCCAAGCAAAACGAGGTCCCGAATCTTGTCGCTAAAGGCACTTAAAGACACCGGTGTCTTTATCGACCTTTGGCGCGAGTCGAAGGCCAGGGCGCCAACGTCGTGAACTGGACTTTCAGATCTCCGACTCCACTTCGAACTCGCGATTTCTACAATGCCAACGTAACGCTCATCGGTACTTTTTGAAGCTGTGGGGATCCACTAACAAGCCCCTGACCAGGCCTTAAGTGGAGGTGATGGGATTCGAACCCACGGCCTCTACATTGCGAACGTAGCGCTCTGCCAGCTGAGCTACACCCCCGGCGAACAACAGGTTAGCCAATGGCGCCGTGGCCACCGCCACGGTCCCCCGAACGAACCTGACGCCAGCGAGCGGTCAGCGACCAGCGGCAACCCGGCGGGGAGGAGTTTCGTCGTCTTCGTCCCACGCCCCCGGATGACCTGCTCGGGCGGAAGTGGTGAACGGGTCGGGGTCAAGGTGCGCCAGGCGCGCCCTCGGACGCGGCCGGCGTTGCCCCTCGACCTCGCGGGCATAGGCGATCAGGCCGATGAGGGCCAGGGCGGCAGCGCCCGTTAGGGCGGTGAAGATCCAGGCCATACGCAGCGCGGGCAGCATGCCGAGCAGCGCCGTGATTCCCGTCCCGACCAAAAGGACACGGAGCATGACGGTGCACCGTCGGCGGGCTTGGTGGCGCCGGTATGCCGCCAGCTCCGCGTGGGTCTGCGCCGGGCTCACCGGTGGCTCGGGCGCCTCAATCGCACCCACCCTCTCGTAGTGTGCGCCGTCCGCCCCGTCGATGTCGGCCGACCGCGCGTCATCGACCGGCCGCAGCAGGACCAGGTTGGGACGCGACGATGCCGCGGCCACCGTCGGTGGGCGCCCGCGTGCGCCTCCCCCTGGCAGCGCGGTGTGCAGGCGATAGGCCGGTGACACCAACTTGGGGCCGGCGTGCTCCAGCATCTGCAGCTGATGGTGGAAGTGGTCGATGGAGCCGGCACGGTGCCGGTCCCGGACCCGCCCGAGCAACCCCGGGGCCAACACCACAATCCACGCTACGGCTACCAGAACCAGCAGGATCACAATCGTCACTCCCCGACGGCCTACCTACGTCCGGTGCATGACCCTAGTGAGCGGGCCATTCCAGATGGTGGATGGTGGCGAGCGCGACCTACTCGGCCGAGCGGCTCCACCATCGGCCGTCCTGCCGGCCGACCGTCACCGGAACGTCGAAACAGGCCGAGATCAGTGAGGAGCTGAGGACGTCGTCGAGGGGTCCGGCCGCGAGCAGACGGCCGTTGCGTATGAGGCCGGCGTGGGTGAAGCCCCGCGGTATCTCCTCGCAGTGGTGGGTGACCAGTACCGTCGTGGGGCTGCGCGGGTCGGCGGCCAACTCGCCCAGACGGGAGACCAGGCGCTCCCGGGCGCCCAGGTCGAGCCCGGCCGCCGGCTCGTCGAGGAGGAGCAACTCGGGCCGGCCGATGAGTGCGCGAGCCACAAGCACCTGCTGGCGCTCACCTTCGGAGATGACGCCGAAGGGTCGGTCGGCAATGTCCGCGAAACCGCACGCAGCCAGCAAGCGGTCCGCTTCCGCCCAATCGTCCGCCGAGTACGTGTGCCACCAAGTCTCCAGAGCGCCGTGCCGACCGCTGACCACCACGTCGCGGGCCGGGAGCTCGGCCCGGAGCTGACGGGTCACCGAGCCGCTGACCAGCGAGATACGCGGCCGTAGCGTACGGACATCGACCTCTCCGAGACGCGAGCCGAGTAGCTCCACCACTCCGGCCGAGGGCCACAAACGGGCGGCGGCCAACGTCAGCAGGGTCGTCTTGCCCGACCCGTTGGGTCCCAGGATCACCCAGCGCTCTCCATGGCGCACTGACCAGTCGACGTCCTGGAGGACAACGGTGCCTTCGCGGCGCACGGCAACACCGCGCAGGGCGATCACCGGTCCGTCGTCGGCCGGCGGTGTCACCCGGCGGCGGCGGCCTGCGCGATGCGTCGGTTGACGCGCCCCACGAGTCCCGAGCAGGACTGCGTCCAGAGCCTCTCACCGGCCAACCAGAGCCATAGCTCGCGTCGGTACTCCAGCACGATCAGCGCGAAGTCCTCGCGCACCATACCGGCCTGACCCAGCACGCTCCAGCGGGACCACAACCACGGGGCGAGCCCGTCCTCCCAGGTCAGCACGTCGGAGAGGTCGTTGCCGTCCAGAACGGCGGACAACCAGACCTGTGCCCGAAAAATAGGCTCGTCGGGTATGTGCAGGCTGAGCGTCGAGGTCACCGTCAATGGCGTATGAAGACGGGCTTGCGGTCGGATCCCTCGTAGGACCGCACGTGCTCCTCGAAGTCGATGAACAACGGCGCATCGGGATCGAGTTTGCGCTGCAGCGAACGCCCGGCGATCTTCTTGTCCAGCGCGTCGAGCCGGAGGAGCGCGGCGGGATCGTCAAGACCGCGCACGTCCAACTTGGACCTCGCAGCCTGAAAGGCCAGGCGTCCCCTCTCGGTGCGCACGATGACACTGGTCCAACCGTCCATGGAGCCCACGCTGCCCACCGCAATGTCGGCCGAGCGGCCGAGGAAATCCGCGCACTCGTCGCAGCCCTTCAATGCCGCACCATGGAAGTCCTTGACCGGTTCGTCGACTGCCAGCTCGCCATCGCGGTACTCGACGATCATCCGGCCCCGGATGACGTCCATCTTCGATACCCGATCCAGATCCACGCCTCGCTTGTCGCGCAACTCCCTCAGGGTCAGGGCCTCGTAGTCGAAATTCTTGGTACACATCAGGGCGATGCTCAGCACCACCGCATCGACGCGGTGGGCGCCGGTGGGCCAGCGCCGTGACTGCATGGCGCGCAGGCCCTGCACCTCGCACGGCGTCCCCACGACGGCAATGCGCGGCCTGGCCGGAAGCTTGTACCGGGAAAGGTCGAGCTCGGCCAGGGCCATGGTCTGGTTGTAGAAGCTGCCTGAGGCGGCGCGGATTTCGTCGGCGGTCGTGGCGATGGTGGCGACGCCCTTCCACTGTTCATCCGGATCGCCGCTCGGTTTGGACACCAGTGCCCCGTCGATCTCCCCGGCGGCGAGCAGCCCGATCAGCAGTGCGCTCACCGCACCACCGTCTTGGACGTCCTCCAGCCTGGACGACGCCCGCACGGCGAACGTCTCCACGACCGCTCCCAGTCCATCGCCCGGAGGCCCTCCCGTGATCTTCCAGTAGGTATCCGAGGAGTCCGAACGAACCTGGGCCGGAAGCACCTCGGCCTCCTCACCGGGGGATCTGGTGGACGGTGGCCACAGTGCCTCGTAGCGCAGACCTCCGCGCGGGCAGAAGTCCCAGCACAACGAACACCCGGTGCACATCTTCACCAACTCGGGAAGATTGGTGTCCTCATGAATGCCGATGGAGTTCGACGGGCACACCGCGATGCAGGTACCGCACTCGATGCAGCGGTCAGCGTGGATCACCCCCGCCTCCAGCTCCCAGAACCAGACCTTCCCCGGCGGTTCTTTGATCCCGTTCATCTCCTCACGGATCCGGTACCGCTTCACGAGTTGACCGCCGCCGAAGCGCCCGACACGGTGTCCGCCAGCTCCGCGCCGGGGGTGCGACGCGCCCAGAGGTGGAAGGGCTCCCGAGCGCGGCGTTCCCGCTGATAGCGGCCCACGAGGCGCAGCAACGCGTCGGGGACCGAGTCCACCGGCATGGCACCGGCGACCCAGTCGATGAAGGCGGCGTCCGGGCCCAGGGAGCCACCGACCCCGATGTCGACGGCCTCTTCAATGTGCTCGTCCACGTGGGCGATGTCCCCCCTGAACCCGATGTCGGCAATTTGAGGCTGTGCGCATGAAGCCGAGCAACCCGAGAAGTGCATCCGGATCACGCCGGCTTCCCCCGACCCACCTCCGTCCGCCCCGTTGTCCCTCAGCTGGGCGTCCAGCTGACGTGCCCACTTGACCGCCCGCTCCTTGGTCTCCACCACGGCGAAACGGCAGAACTCGGAGCCCGTGCAGGCCACGACGCCGCGCTCGAAGGGTCCCGGGAACGGCGAGTACTTCGCCAGGAGCGGTTCGGCGAGGAGGTCGTCGAGACGCTCTTCGGGCACACCGGAGAGAATGAAATTCTGGTCGATGCCGATCCGCACACCCCCGTCGCCGTAGGTTTCGGCCAGCCGGGCCGTTTCGACCAGATCGATCCCGTGCATCCGGCCCACCGGAACCGAACAGCCCACGTAGAACAGCCCGTCCTGCTTCTGGGGGTGCACCCCCACGTGGTCCCCCCGGAACCGGTCGGTCAGCTCCTTGCCGGCCGGATGCAGGGCGAAGTTGGTCCGCTCGTCCAGGGCGGCACGGAATCCCTCCGGACCGAGCTCCTGGGCCAGGTACCGCATGCGGGCCAACCCCCGGTTCTCACGGTTGCCCAGCTCGCCGAAGAGCTGGGCGACGCCGCGGCACAGCTCGACCGCCTGGTCCGGGCGGATGAAGACGTCGATGTCCGACGCCATCCTCTCGCCGTCTGACAGACCGCCGCCGATGAGCACGTTGAACCCGAAGGAACCGTCGCTCTGCTCCGCCGGCCACAGGCCGACGTCGTTGATCTCCACTCGCGCACAGTCCTCGAGACATCCGGTCACGGCGATCTTCCACTTGCGCGGCAGATTGGCATACTCACGGTTGCCCGTGAAGTAGGCGGAGATGGCCCGGGCGACCGGAAGCGCTTCGACGACCTCCTGGGCGTCGATGCCGGAGACCGGACAGGAGCACACATTGCGGGCCGAGTCGCCGCACGCCTGGACGGTGGTCAGGCCCACGTCCCAGAACCGCTGCCAGATCCGGGGCACGTCGGCGATGCGGATCCAGTGGAGCTGAATGTCCTGGCGTGTCGTGAGATCGGCGTACCGGTTGCCGAACACCGGGCTGTCGTCGGGTCCCTCGGCGTAGGCCTCGGCGGCCACCCCCACCTCGCGGACCTGCGCCGCGGTCATCACGCCTCCGGGGACCTTGATGCGCATCATGAAGGCATCGCCGCCCTGGCGCTGGGGATACATCCCCACCCACTTGAGGCGCTCCTGCTCGCCGGGAACGGCGTTGATGGACTCGGGGCCCTGCTTCGAGTAGGTGTCGATGACCGCCTGGGCCACTTCGAAGGGATGGCGGGACAACTTGAGCTGCTCGACCGGGTTCAACTCTCCGATGTTGCGGTAGGGGCGGACGAAGCGCAGTGCCCGCTCGCGACCGCGGAACTGCATCCCGTAGGGGTTGTCCAGGTCGCGTGCCATCGATGCTAAGCGTGCAGGCCGCACTCGGATTTGTCCAGACCCGCCCAGCGGCCGGCCCGCGGGTCCTCGCCCTCGGCCACCGGTCGCGTGGTCGGCGCGCAGCCGATCGACCGGTAACCCCGGCTGGTCAGAGGGTGAACCGGCAGATGGTGATCGGCCACGTACGAGCTGATGTCGTCATTGGTCCACGTGACGAGGGGGTTGATCTTGACCAGACCGAACGCCGCATCCCAGCTGACGATGGGTGCGCCGGCCCTTGAGGGGGCGTCGACCCGCTTGAGGGAGGTCAACCAGGCCCGGCGGCCCCGAACGGCCTGGCGCAACGGGGCCACCTTGCGAAACTGGCAGCACTGCTCGCTTCCGCAAGGGTGGGCGGCCGCCTCGGGGCCGGGCTTGGTCACGGTGAGGTTCAGGGCGAAGCGGACCCGCATCTCCTCGACGAAGTCCAGCGTTTCGGGGAAGTGGGCCCCGGTGTCCAGGAAGATCACCTCAATGTCCGGCGCCACCTGGGTGGCCAGGTCGATGAGGACGACGTCTTCGAACGACGCCGCCAGGACCAACGAGTCACCGAACGTCTCGAGGGCCCAATTGATCACCTTGCCGGCTGGTGCCGACTCGAACTCGCTGTTCACGGCCGCCAGCTCCTGGGCGCTGGGCCACCTCTCGGCCACCGTCGATTCGGTCATGGATCACTTCCTTCTTCCTAAGATAGGTGGTGGGATCGCCTTTGGGTCCCTCACAGCGCCCCCTAACCTGGCAGCGGCCGCCTTGACGTCCGAGGGAATCCAGACCAGAGTATACATGACTAAATTGGTCAACATTTGAAGAGGTCGTATGGACACCGCAGCAGCCCTTCGCACCCCAGCGCCTCGCCCACCGACCGGCATCTCCTCGTCGCGGCCGGGATCGCCCGACTCCTCGGTGACAGCCCGTGTCCGTCGCTCCGGCCACCCGCTCGGCCATCTCGATCTGCTCGAGTCACTGGCCATCTTCATCATCCGTGAGGTAGCGGCCGAATCAGAACGTCCCGTCCTCCTGTTCAGCGGTGGCAAGGACTCGGCGGTCCTCTTGCACCTGGCGGCCAAGGCGTTCAAGCCGGGTAAGATCCCCTTCCCGGTCCTCCACGTCGACACCGGCCACAACTTCCCCGAGGTACTCGCCTATCGGGATGCACAGGTCGAGGCCGAAGGCGCACGGCTCATCGTGGCCAAGGTACAGGACTCCATCGACCAGGGGCGCGTGGCCGATCCCGGGCCGGCCGCCTCGCGTAACCGCCTGCAGACAACCACACTGCTCGACGCCATCAACGAGCACCGCTTCGACGCCGCCTTCGGCGGCGCCCGCCGCGACGAGGACAAGGCACGGGCCAAGGAACGGGTGCTCTCGTTCCGCGACTCCTTCGGTCAGTGGGACCCCAAGCGCCAGCGGCCCGAGCTGTGGCAGCTCTACCAGGGCAGCGTGCGGCCCGGCGAGCACCTCCGTGCTTTCCCGCTCTCGGACTTCACCGAGCTCGACGTGTGGCAGTACATCCGCAGGGAGGACATCGTGCTGCCGTCCATCTACTACGCCCATAGGCGTGAGGTGGTCGAGCGGGACGGCATGCTGCTGGCCGTGAGCGAATGGGTGTCCGCCAAGGGCGCCGAGGTGGCCGAGGAGGTCACCGTGCGCTACCGCACCGTGGGCGACGCCACCCTGACCGGCGCCGTCCGCTCCGAGGCGGCCACGGTCGATGACATCATCCGCGAGGTTTCGGCATCTCGTATCTCCGAGCGGGGGGCGACCCGCGGCGACGACCGGTTCTCCGAGACGGCGATGGAGGACCGCAAGCGCGAGGGGTACTTCTGAGACCATGAGCACGATGCCCGGCTCACCGCCCGCCGGCGGACAGGAGCCCGGCGCCGACACCATGGACCTCTTGCGCTTCGCCGCCATAGGGTCGGTCGACGACGGGAAGAGCACCCTGATCGGCCGGCTCCTCTTCGACACCCGTCAACTCTTCGACGACCAGGTCGACGCCATATCCACGGCGTCGGAGCGAAGGGGGCTGGGCGAGGTCGATCTGTCCTTCGTCACAGATGGACTGCGCGCCGAGCGCGAGCAGGGCATCACCATCGATGTGGCCTACCGCTATGCGGCCACGCCGCATCGAAAGTTCGTCATCGCCGACTGCCCGGGCCACCTCCAGTACACCCGCAACATGGCGACGGGCGCCTCGACGGCGGACCTGGCGCTGGTCCTGGTCGACGCAGCCGCGGGTCTGCGTGAACAGTCGCGCCGGCACATCTGCATCGCCGCCCTGCTTGGGGTGGACCAACTCGTGGTCTGTGCCAACAAGATGGATCTGCTGGAGTGGGACAAGTCGGCCTACCAGGGCATTGTCGACGAGATGGACTCGCTCTCCCGCACGCTGGGCCTGGCCTCCTGCACGGTGATCCCCATCTCCGCCCTGAACGGCGACAATGTCGTCGAGCGCTCCGACGCCGCACCCTGGTACGACGGCCCGACCGTGCTCAACGCGCTCGAGTCGGCCGAGGCCGGAGGGTGGGCCTCCCAGCACGGCCTGCGGCAGGGCAACGGAGGTCGACTTCCGGTGCAGTGGGTGCTGCGGCAACCCGGCGGGGGGCGGAGCTACGCCGGCATGGTCAACGGAGGCCCGTTCCGCACCGGCGATCCGGTCGTCGTGCTCCCCCAGGGCAAGTACACCACCGTGCACTCGATCGAGACGGCCGACGGACCGATCCCCCGGGCCGAGGTCGGTCTGTCCGTGTCGCTCACATTGAACGACGATCTCGACATATCACGGGGCGATCTCATCTCGTCGCTGGAGGAGCCGCCGACGGTGACGGACAATTTCGAAGCCACCGTGTGCTGGTTCCACGAGCGACCCCTGGTGGCCGGAGACCGGCTCAAGCTCAAGCACACGACGCGGGTGACGCCGGTGGTGGTCGACCATGTCGAAGGCACCTTCGACGTCAACGCGCTCGAGCTGCAGGATGCGTCGGAGCTGGGAGAGAACGACATCGGCGTCGTCCGGTTGCGCACGGCCGTCCCCCTGGCCCTCGACACCTACCAGGTCGACCGCATCACGGGGAGCTTCGTCCTCATTGACGAGCTGACGATCGCCACGGTGGCGGCCGGCATGGTCGGCCGGCCGACCCTCCAAAGCTGAGGAGCCCGATCTGCTCACCGCGTTCTATCCGGTCTCGCTCAACGTGGAAGGCCGCCCCTGCCTGGTGGTCGGCGGTGGCCCTGTCGCCGCCCGCAAGGCGCGCGGTCTCCTGGACTGCGGTGCGGCGGTGACGGTGATCGCCCCCGAGGTGTGCGACGCGATGGCGCAGCTGCAGCCGCTCACGCTCGAGCGCCGGCGCTACGTCGCAGGCGATGCGGGGCGCTACCGCCTGGTGGTGACCGCGACCGGCATCGCCGCGATCGATGGCGCGGTGTGCGCCGATGCCGACGCCGTCGGCGTGTGGGTCAACTGCGCGGACGATGGGCTGCGCTCCTCGTTCATCCTCCCGGCGGTCCATCGGGAGGGTCAGGTCTCGGTCGCGGTGTCCACGGGGGGCCGCAGCCCCGCCCTGGCTTCATGGTTGCGCACCCGGCTGGCCGGCCAGTGCGGTCCGGGGCTGGCCGAACTGGCCGACCTGCTGGCCGGTGCTCGCCGTCGCCTGCACGAGGCGGGCCGGAGCAGCGAGGACGTCGACTGGGCCGTGCTGCTCGACGGACCGTTGCCGGCCCTGGTGGAGGCGGGACGGCTCACCGAGGCCAGCGCCATCGTCGAAGCCGCCGTGGGAGTGGATATCGCTCCGTAGTCCGCTGCGTCAGGGTTGGGCCACCATGAGCACCGAGCCGACCAGGAGAAGAACGATGGCCACGGTGGCCGAGAGGGACACCACCCGGGCGTCGCGCAAGGAGTCCTCCGGTGGTGCGCCGGCGCTGAGGGTGAGCAGTGAGCTCTGAAGCCTTCGCTCGGCGGGCCACAACATGCCCTCGGTCACGAGCACCATGCACACAAAGATGCCCAGACCGGCGGTGACCCACCCGTCGCGCAGCGAGTAGGCCCCATGGCTGAGGGCCAGGAGAAGGAACCCGAAGAGCGGTATGCCGTAGACGCTTCGCCCGGCCCAGTTCACGCCGGGCCGGAAGTACCGCACCACCAATTCGGGGAGGGGGGCCGAGTCGCTCAGCAGCCTCCGGAGGCGGGCCGCGAGGACCCCGCTGGTCGCCACCGTGGCCAAGCCGGCCACCACGCATCCGACGTGGAGGATCAGCACGATGTCGAATGCCGGTCCGTCCGGCGGCTGGTGCATCGGGATATCTTCACCCAGTACGGGGGGGCGCCCGGGTCCGTCCCGAGGCGGTGCAGCCTCCGGAGGTATCTGACCCTGTACCGTAGGAAGAGATGGGAACGAAAAGGCCAGTGCCGATGAGCGTCGAACGGGCAGTACCACAGCGCGAGGATCGATGAACCAGCTACGACTCGACCCACTCTCTGGGCGCTGGGTGGTCGTGAGCCCCGGTCGCTCCGAGCGGCCCTACTCGTTCGTCACCCGTTCACCGTGGGCCGAAGAGGTGCCACCTCGCCCCTGCCCGTTCTGCCCCGGTAACGAAGAGACGACGCCGCCGGCGCTGGAGACCTACGGCCCGACCGGTTCGTGGTTGGTGCGGGTGGTGCCCAATCTGTACCCGGCATTCGAAGGCGACGAGCCCTTCGTGGTGGCCAACCGGGGACCCGTCTTCACCCAGGCGACCGCGGGCGGTATCCACGAGATCCTCATCTTCTCCCCCGAACACGATGCCACGTGGGGCATGTTGGGGGAGGAGCAGATAAGCCTGGTCATGGCCGCTCTGCGCGACCGTTTGGAGGAGCACGCCCAGCGTCCGAACCTGCGGTACACCCAAGCCATCGTGAACTCGGGACGTGAGGCGGGGGCATCGCTGGAGCATCCACACGGCCAGCTGCTGGGCATGTCGTTCATACCCCGCGAGCTGGCCGAGGAACAGGCGAGATTCGCCCGCTTCGTCGGGTCGTGCCTCTTGTGCACCACGATCGAGGCAGAGGAGGACTCGGGCGAGCGGGTGATTTACGCCGACGATCGCGTGGTGGTGATCTGCCCCTTCTGGAGTGCGGTCCCCTACGAAATGCTGGTCATACCCCGTGAGCACTCGTCCCAGCTGCACAAGAGCCCGACGCAGGACCTGCTCGCCGTGGGTGAGGCCATCCGCCGTTGCCTGGGCCGACTGGCCGAGGCGGTGGGGGATGTGGCCTACAACATCGTGTTCCACTCGGCCCCGTACCGCGCCGGTGAACCCTTCCACTGGCACGCCCACATCTGGCCCAAGGCCACGACGACCGCGGGATTCGAGCTGGGGACCGGCGTGGCCATCAACGTCGTGTCGCCGGAGGAAGCGGCGAGCACCCTCAAGGTGCCCGCCTTGGCCCACTAGCCCGGCCGCACCGATCGGGCCAGTTCGAAGACGGCCACCAGACTGCGCACCACGTCGCGGTCGGTCCCGGTGAGGCCCAAGATGCCGGGCGTGTTGAGGTAGCCGTTGAGCACCGCCCGACGGTTGCGCGTCTCCCAGGCCTGGCCGAGTGGAGCGAGGTCCAACCGGCCCGCCGGGTCGCGTTCGAGTGCGGCCTCCCGGCTGGCCTGGTGCAACGACCACATCAGGTCGGCCACGTCGGCCAGGGGGGACCGGCGGGAGGGTCCCGCCTCACCGGGGAGCACCCCGCCCGGAAGGCAGTCGCTGACCACCCACCCGTGATCGGTGCGCGACATCCGCCCGAGGTGAAAGTCCCCGTGCGTGCGGATGACCGGCAGGCGCACGTCGGGGGTCCGCAGAGCCTTGGTCAGATCGGCCATTCCCCGGGTGTCGAGGAGCGCCGGGTCCGACCCGGCGATCGTCGCCTCCGCCGCGTCGAGCAACTCGGCCACCGGCTCGGGGTGCCGCTCGAAGGCACGATCGAGTGCGAGGTGCATCCGGGCCGTCATGGTACCGAGCGCATGGGCTTCGGGGCCGAAGTCGCCACCGGCCACCTCGGGACGGCCGCCGCTCGCGTAGTGGTCGCGCAACGACGTCATGGCGAGGGCCCATCCGCCTGATCGATCGGCCAACGGCTCCTGGACGAAACCCAGATCACGGCCCTCCCATGTCCACCGGGCCAGCGGGGCCGCCACGTGGTTGAAACCCGCGCGCTCCAGGGCGAAGAGGAGTTCCACAGCCGGATGCGGGCCCTCGCGCACCCACGGGAACACCCACAGATCGCCACGGTCGCCGCAGTCGAGCACCGTCGCCTCCTCGTCCTCACGGGCCAGGGCGACCGGGCCGGGGCGCGGCTCGACGCCGTGAACAGCGGCGAGTACCAACGGGGCGAATTGGGCGTCGCGCAGCGCGTCGGAACAGGCCGCCGGGCCATCGTCGTCGTCGACCAGCCCCAGCGCAGCGTCGTCACCCGCCCGCAAGAGGTGGGGCTCTTCCTGCGGGCCGCGCAGGCCGACCACCACGTGGGCCAGACGGCCGCCGACCTCGGCCAGCAGGTCGACCAGTCCGGGTCGACCGGGACGCAGCACCTCAACCCGGCGCAGGGCGATGTCGGTCGCCGCCGTCCCCTCCACCCCATTCGCCGGGCGGCGTGAGAGCCAGACCTGCACCGCACTGCGCAGGGCCTGTGCTCGCTCGGGGCTCATTCGACCGATCGCCGATCCTCGTCGACCAGGTCGAACCACAAGAACCCATACGGCGGCAGGGTGATGGCGTACGGCTCCTCGGTCACCTTGGGAAAGGGCACGCGTCCCAGCACCTCGTGGGGTGTGGTCCCGGCCCATTTGGCCAACGACAGCTCTGCCGGCTGGGCGAACCGGCTCAGGTTGTGCACGCAGAGCACGGCCTGGAACCGCCGGATCACCTCGTCGCCCGGCCCTTCGTTCCCGGCCGGCACCGTCCGAGCCATCACCAGCGTGCGCTCCCAGTCGCGGCCCTCGAGCTCCGAAAAGTTGACCGTCGGCCCCGCCACGGAGCCCGGCGCGGTCGTCATGATGTCGGCAACCTCGCCCGAGCGCATGTAGGCCAGAACGGAGGGATTGACGCAGGGAAGGACCTCCATCTCGCCGGCTCCCATCACCGGAAGCGCGCGACGTTCGGTGAGCATGCGCCTCAGCCAATGTAGGAACGACCCCTGGTTGCGCAGCTGCGCCTCGACGTTGACCGCGCTGAACCCGTAGACCGGATCCATCAGCGGCGGCAGGTAGAGCTGGGCGAAGTCGGCCTTGGAGAACCCGCCGTTGCGGTCCGGCGACCACTGCATGGGTGTCCGCACCGAGTCCCGGTCACCGAGGTAGATGTTGTCGCCCATCATGAGCTCGTCCCCGTAGTAGATGACCGGGCTTCCGGGGAGCGAGAGGATGAGCGCGTACAGGAGCTCGGCCGTCCGGCGGTCGTTGTCGAGCAAGGGCGCCAACCGCCGACCGATACCCATGTGCCGCTTCATGCGGGGATCCTTGGCGTACTCGGCGATGAGGTAGTCGCGGTCCTCGTCACTGACCTTCTCGAGGGTGAGCTCATCGTGATTGCGCAAGAAGATCGCCCACTGGCAGGAGTCGTTGATGACCGGCGTCTGGGCCAGGATCTCCGTGATCGGGTAGCGCTGCTCCCGCCGCACGGCCATGAAGAGCCGCGGCATGAGGGGGAAATGGAAGCACAGATGGCATTCGTCGCCGTCCCCGAAGTAGTCCGCCACGTCACTCGGCCAGCCGTTGGCCTCGGCCAGGAGGATGCGCCCGGGGTAGTCGGACTCCAGCTGCTTGCGGACGCGACGGATGAAGGCGTGGGTCTCTGGCAGGTGCTCGCCTGCGGTGCCATCACGCTGGTACAGATAGGGCACCGCGTCGAGTCGGAAGCCGTCGAACCCGAGGTCGAGCCAGAAGCGGACCAGATCGATCATGGTGTCGGCGACTTCGGGATTTTCGTAGTTGAGGTCGGGTTGGTGGTGGAAAAAACGATGCCAGTAGTACTGCTGGCGCGTGTCGTCCCAGGTCCAGTTGGACCGCTCCACGTCGGTGAAGACCACCCGCGCATCGGGCCAACGCTGGTCGTCGTCGTTCCAGACGTACCAGTCGGCCTTGCCGTTGTCCCGGCTCGAACGGGACTCGATGAACCAGGGGTGCTGATCACTGGTGTGGTTCATGACCAGGTCGGCGATGACCCGTATGCCCCGGCTGTGGGCCTCCTCCAAGAACGCCACCAGGTCGCCGATACTCCCGTAGTCGGGGTGCACGTTGAAGAAGTCACTGATGTCGTAGCCGCTGTCACGGAAGGGCGACGGGTAGAAGGGAAGCAACCAGATACAGTCGATCCCCAACCACTCGATGTAGTCGAGCTTCTCGCGCAAGCCCTTCAGGTCGCCGGTTCCGTCGTTGTTGGAGTCGTAGAAGCCCCTGATCAGGACCTCGTAGAACACCGCGTGCTGGAACCAGCGCACGGACGGGTCGAAGGGCCCCTCGCCGGAATTGATGGGAATCGGCGGCAGGCTCACGGGCCTATGAGGCGATCGGCGGCCTGGTAGGGATCGACTTCACCCGCCGCCAAGGCCTTCACCGCACTGGCGAACTCCTCCCCTGCGGCCAGCTCCTCGATCCGCGCCGCGCTGCGGGCCATGAGGACCCGCCGCAGCTCGTGTGCCATCCGGTCGACGCGCCGCCGATCCAAGGCGCCCGACTCGCGTAGGTGGCTCCGGTGCCGGGAGATCTCGCCCCAGAGCTCATTGACCCCTTCGCCCCTGGACGCCACCGTGTCGATGATCGGGGGGCGCCACGAGCCGGGTGGCGAGAGATCCAGCATCTGTTGGAGGTCGCGCCGAGCCTCTCTCGCGCCTTGACGGTCGGCCTTGTTGATGACGAACAGGTCGGCGACCTCGAGGAGGCCGGCCTTACTGGCCTGCATGGAGTCCCCCCATCCCGGCGTGACCACCACAATGGTCGTGTCGGTGGCCGAGGCCACCTCGACCTCCATCTGCCCCACGCCCACCGTCTCGACGATGACCACCGGCAATCCCGCGGCGCCGAGGACACGAATGGCATCGGGGACGGCCAGAGCCAGACCGCCCAGATGTCCCTTGGTGGCCATGGAGCGGATGTAGACGGTGGGGTCGAGTGCGTGTTGCTGCATGCGCACACGGTCACCGAGGATCGCCCCGCCGCTGAAGGGAGAGGTGGGATCGACCGCCAGGACCCCCACCTGCCCGACCGGTTCGGGAACAGGGCCCGGCCACCCCGAGCGGACCTGGGTGATCAGGTGATCGGTCAGGGTCGACTTGCCCGCCCCGGGCGCACCGGTGAGCCCCACGGAGTAGGGCACGGCCGACCGGTACGACAGTCGGGCGACCGCCAGGCCGGGCTCACCGCCCCGCTCGACCAGCGACAGCAGGCGGGCCAGCGCCGACCGGTCGCCGTCCCGCGCCCGCGCCAGCAGGACCGCGGGGTCCGCGGGGGGCCGGTTCACCGGCTCGTCACCGTGGCGCCCAGTGACCCCAGCGTGCCGACGAGGTTCTCGTAGCCCCGGCCGATGTGGTGGGCACCGGTGACGGTGGTCTCCCCCTCTGCCACCAGACCGGCCAGCACCAGCGCGACCCCGGCCCGGATGTCCGGCGCCCGCACCCGCGCCCCGGACAGGCGCGGCACCCCGCGCACCACGGCGTGGTGGCCCTCGGTCTTGATGTCGGCTCCCATACGCCGCAGCTCCTCGACGTAGCGGAACCGTCCCGAGAAGAGGTTCTCGGTCAGGATGCCCACCCCGTCGGCCCCGGTGAGCAGGGCCACCAGAAGCGGGCTGAAGTCGGTGGCCACGCCTGGGTACGGTAGCGTCGCCACGTCGGCCGCCGACAGGCGGTGGGCGGCCGTGGCCCGGAGACCCTCGGGCCCCAGCGTTGTGACCACGCCCATCTGCCCCACCTTGCGCAGCAACATCTCCATGTGGTCGGGCCGCGCATCGGCGATGGTCACGTCGCCGCCCGTGATGCCGGCCGCGGCCACGTACGTGGCGGCGACGACGCGGTCAGGCACCACGGTGTGCCTGGCCGGATACAACTCTTCAACTCCTTCGATCTCGAGTCGCGAGGTCCCCGCCCCCCGCACCACCGCGCCCATGGCACAGAGCAGGGCGGCCAGGTCGGCGACCTCGGGCTCCTTGGCGGCGTTCTCGATCACCGTGGTCCCCTTGGCCAGCACGGCGGCCATGAGCAGGTTGTCGGTGGCGGTGTGACTGGGGTACTCGAGCACCACGGTGGTACCGACCAGGCGCCCGCCCTCGACGTGCCCGCGTACCTCTCCGTGGGAGATCTCGAAGTGCGCGCCCATGGCGGCAAGGCCGTTGACATGAAAGTCGATGGGCCGTTCGCCGAAGTCGTCGCCCCCCGGAAGCGGCATACGCACCTCGCCACAGCGGGCGAGCAGCGGCCCGAGGATGACCACCGACGCCCGCATGCGCTCGATGAGGTCGTAGGGGGCCTCGGGGTGGAGGTCCTGGGCGGGCGGAGTCGTCACCGCCACATCGCCGTTGACGAGCCGCTCGACCCGGGCGCCCACCGCCCGCAGCACCGCGGCCATGGTCCCCACGTCGTCTATGCGCGGCACATTGGAGAGGACGGTGCGCCCGTCGGTCAAGAGGCAGGCGGCGAGCAGCTTGAGGGCCGAATTCTTGGCTCCCCCCGCCCGCACGGTCCCGCTGAGAGGTCCATTGGGCCGAACCACTATCGTTTCCACGGCTCAAGTATCGCTCCTGGCGTACCCCCGGCTGTCGGATCGGGACCATGGACGAACTATGGTCGGGTCCGTGCCGCCCGCCCCGCAAGCCCCGGACCGCAACCTGGCGATGGAATTGGTGCGCACCACGGAGGCGGCCGCCATGGCGGCCAGCCGGTGGATGGGCCGGGGCGACAAGTTGGGTGCCGACGGCGCCGCCGTCGAGGCCATGCGAGTGGTGCTCTCCTCGGTGCCGATGGACGGCATCGTGGTCATCGGTGAGGGCGAGAAGGACAACGCCCCCATGCTCTTCAACGGCGAGCGGATCGGGGACGGATCCCCGCCACAGACCGATATCGCCGTCGACCCGATCGACGGCACGACGCCGACCGCCCTGGGTCGGGGCGGCGCCCTGGCCGTCATCGCGGTGTCCGAACGGGGGACCATGTTCGATCCGGGCCCCTGCGTCTACATGGAGAAGTTGGCCGTCGGCCCGCGGGCCAAGGGTGCCTGCGACATCCGGCGCAGCGCGACGGAGAACCTGCATGCCCTCGCCGAGGCCCTCGGCCGTGCGGTGCGCGACCTCACCGCAGTCATTCTCGATCGACCCCGCCATGACGCCCTCATCGCCGAGGTGCGCGCCACCGGGGCGCGGATCCGCCTGATCACCGACGGGGACGTCGCCGGGGCCATCGCAACCGGGTGGCCGGGAACCGGCACCGACATCCTCTTCGGGATCGGCGGCACCCCCGAGGGCGTGCTGGCCGCCGCGGCGCTCAAGTGCATCGGCGGGGAGATCCAGGGGAGGCTCTACCCCCGAGACGAGGCGGAACGAGCGGCGGCGACCGAGGCGGGCTACCAGCTCGACGCCGTGCTCTCCACCGATGACCTGGTCCAGGGCGACAACTGCTTCTTTGCGGCGACGGGTATCACCGACGGGGAGCTCCTCCAAGGAGTCCGGTTCCACGAGTTCGGCGCCACCACCCAGTCGCTGGTCATGCGCTCGAAGTCGGGCACCTTGCGCACGATCCACGCCAATCACGCGCTGGCCAAGCTCTCCGAGTTCAGCTCGATCTCATTCTCCTGAGCCGGCGACGCTCAATCGGAGCTCTGCCCGGGCCAGTGCGGCCTCGGATGCAGCCAGCGCCAAGGACGGGGCACCATCGCCTTCGGCCGCGTCGCTCGCCCCACCCCGTCCCGATCGCAGCTCGGCAACTCGTTGGGACAGCTCCTCCCGGGCCCTCTGGGCGCGGGACACGTCGATCTCGTCGGCCAGTTCGGCCACACCGGCGAGAACCGTGACCCTCGTCGAGAGGCCGGGGAGGGGCCCGTCCCCCTCGGCCAGGCCCTCGGCGGCGCCCGGGCTGGTGTCGACCTCCATGAAGCCGCCGTGCACGGCCAGCCTGAGCCTGCCGCCGTCCGCCAGCGTCACCGTGACCTCGCCGGGCACCACATCGCCCACCAGGGGCGTATGGCCGTCGAGCACGGTGAGCGCGCCTTCCGACGTCGCCAACACCACCGACGTCGCACCTCCGGCGACCAGGGACTGCTCGGGCGTGAGGACCTCCACGCCGAAGACGCCGTCGGCCACTACCCGGCCTCGTCCTGCAGCGTCTTGGACTTGGCCAGCACCGACTCCACGCCTCCAACATTGAGGAACGCCTGCTCGGGGATGGTGTCCAGATCACCGTTGACCAGAGCTTCGAACGACTCGACCGTCTCGTCGATCGGTACGAAGATGCCGGGCACCCCCGTGAAGACCTCGGCCACGAAGAAGGGCTGGGAGAGGAAACGCTGGATCTTGCGTGCACGCGTGACGGTGACCCGGTCCTCCTCGGACAGCTCGTCCATGCCGAGAATGGCGATGATGTCCTGGAGCTCCTTGTACCGCTGCAGCACCTCCTGCACCCGCCGCGCCACGGCGTAGTGGCGCTCCCCGACGATCTCGGGCGACAAGATGTTCGAGGTCGAGGCCAGGGGGTCCACCGCCGGATAGATGCCCAGCGCGGCAATCTGGCGTGAGAGCTCGGTGGTGGCGTCGAGGTGGGTGAAGGTGGTGAACGGCGCCGGATCGGTGTAGTCGTCCGCCGGTACGTACACCGCCTGCAGGGAGGTGATCGACTTCCCCTTGGTCGAGGTGATCCGCTCTTGGAGCTCACCCATTTCGTCGGCCAGGGTGGGCTGGTACCCCACGGCCGAAGGCATACGGCCGAGCAGCGTGGAGACCTCCGAACCGGCCTGGACGAAGCGGAAGATGTTGTCCACGAAGAGCAGTACATCCTGGTTCTGCACGTCCCGGAAGTACTCGGCCATGGTGAGGGCGGCAAGGCCGACCCGCAGGCGCACGCCCGGAGGCTCGTCCATCTGGCCGTAGACCAGGGCAGCCTTGTCGATGACGCCCGACTCCTGCATCTCCAGCCACATGTCGGTGCCCTCACGGGTCCGCTCCCCCACGCCGGCGAAGACCGAGACGCCTCCGTGCTGCTGGGCCACCCGGTGGATCATCTCTTGGATGATGACGGTCTTCCCCACCCCGGCGCCCCCGAAGAGACCGATCTTGCCACCCTGGACATAGGGCTCGAGCAGGTCGACGACCTTAATCCCCGTCTCGAACATCAAGGACCTGGGTTCGAGCTGGTCGAAGGCGGGCGCGTTGCGGTGGATCTCCCAGTAGTCGTCGACCCCCTCCACCCGATCGGTGTCCAGCGGTTGGCCGAGGACGTTGAAGACATGGCCGAGAACGGCGTTGCCGACCGGGACGGTGATGCCCCGGCCGAGGTTGCGCACCGCGGCCCCCCGAACCAGACCGTCGGTCTGCTGCATGCAGATGCAGCGCACCCGGCCGTCGCCGATCTGCTGGGCCACCTCGGCGGTGACCTGCTGGGTGGCGCCGTCCAGCTCAATGGTGAATTCCACGGCGTGGTTGATCTCGGGCAGCGCGTGCGGCGGGAACTCCACGTCGATGACCGGGCCGGCGATGGACACGACGCGGCCATCCTCGAGTGTGCCCGCCGGGGTGGTGTCCTGACTTGCGGTGGTGGTCATTATGGTCAAGCTCCCTTCGATTGGCGGAGCGCCTCGGCGCCGCCAACGATTTCCATGATCTCGGTGGTGATGGAGTCCTGTCGGGCACGGTTCATGACACGGGTCAGGGTGCGGACAAGCTCATCGGCGTTCTCGGTCGCGGCCGCCATGGCCCGTTGCTGAGCGGTGAAGAACGACGCCGACCCTTCGAGCAGGGCCGAGAAGATCTCCGACTCGGCCGCCCGAGGGGCCAGCTCTTTCAGCAATTTCTCGGGTTCGGGTTCGAACTCGGTGTACCCGACGGCGCGGCTGCTCAGCGGCGCGTCGATGCCGTCCTCGGCCGGGTCGCTGTTGCTCGGGAGCGGGAGGGGCAGCATCTGCAGGACCTCGACCCGTTGGGTGCCGGCCGAGATGAAGCGGGTCGAGACCAACTGCACCAGGTCCATCTCGCCTGCCACGAAGGGCGCCGTCACCACGTTGGCGACCTCGCGGGCGTCGTCGAAGTTGGGGCGATCGGCGATTCCGGCGAACGAGCCCTCGGTGTCGATGCCCCGGTAGCGGAAGTAGGGCGGCGCCTTCTTGCCCACGGTCCACAACGTCACGGCGGCGCCGTTGGAGCTGTGCTCGGCCACCAGGCGCTCGGTCGCCCGCAGGACACCGGAGTTGTAGGAGCCGGCGAGGCCGCGATCGCCCACGATGGCCAGGACACCCACGCGGGTCGGCGTCTCGGGCGTCCCCAGCAGCTTCCGGGCCGCCGTCGGATCGGCCGCCGCTGTTCTGCGGAGGATCCTCGTCATGCCCAGGCGATACGGCCGGTTGGCGGCGATGCGGGCCTGCGCACGCACGATGCGAGAGGCGGCGATCAGCTCCATGGCCTTGGTGATCTTCCTGGTGGACTGCACACTGCGGATACGCCGCCGCAGAACGCGCTCTTGGCCTCCGGCCATGGATCAGTCGACCTTCCCCGTGTCGAATCCCTCGAGGAACGAGGTCAGTCCCCGGTCCAGCTCGTCGCCGTCGGGCAGCGCCCCCTTGGTGCGTATCGTCTCGAGAACCGACGCGTGATTGCCCTTGAAGTACTCGACCAGCTCGGTGGCGAACCGCTGCACCTCGGTCACCGGCACCGTGTCGGTCCAACCCTTGGTGCCGGCGTAGATCACCAGCACCTGCTCCTCGACCGGCACGGGGGCGTTCTGCGGCTGCTTGAGCAACTCGGTCAGGCGGTAGCCCCGGTCGAGCTGGGCCTGGGACACCTTGTCGAGCTCGGAGCCGAAGGTGGCGAATGCCTCGAGCTCGCGGAACTGGGCCAGGTCGAGCTTGAGGGTTCCCGACACCTGCTTCATGGCCTTGACCTGCGCCGCGCTGCCGACCCGGCTCACCGAGTTGCCGACGTTGATGGCCGGGCGGATACCCGAGTTGAAGAGGTCGGACTCCAAGAAGACCTGGCCGTCGGTGATGGAGATGACGTTGGTCGGGATGTAGGCCGAGATGTCCCCTGCCTTGGTCTCAATGACCGGCAACGCGGTGAGCGAGCCGCCGCCAAGAGCGTCGGAAAGCTTGGCCGCCCGCTCGAGGAGGCGGGAGTGCAGGTAGAAGACGTCGCCCGGGTAGGCCTCGCGGCCCGGTGGGCGGCGCAGGAGGAGTGACACGGAGCGGTACGCCTCGGCCTGCTTGGAGAGGTCGTCGTAAATGATGAGTGCGTGCTCGCCGTTCTCCATCCAGTGCTGCCCCATGGCGCACCCCGCATAGGGGGCGAGGTACTTGAACGGGGCCGGTTCGCCGGCCGAGGCCACCACCACCACGGTGTACTCCAGGGCCTGGTGCGCCTCGAGGGTGGCGACCGTCTGGGCCACAGAGGAGTTCTTCTGGCCCACGGCGACGTAGATACACTTCATGCCCTGTCCGGCCTGGTTGATGATGGTGTCGACGGCAACCGTGGTCTTGCCGGTCTTGCGGTCCCCGATGATCAGCTCGCGCTGGCCCCGTCCGATGGGCGTCATGGCGTCGATGGCCTTGATCCCGGTCTGCAGCGGCTCGGCGACCGGTTGGCGCCCGACGATGCCCGGCGCCTGGACCTCCATGCGGCGTGACTCGGTGCTCTTGATCGGGCCCTTGCCGTCGATCGGTTCACCCAGGGCGTTCACCACCCGGCCCAGGAGCGCGTCGCCCACCGGTACCGTCTGGATCCGCCCCGTGGCCTTGACCGTCTGCTCCTCCTCGAGGTTGTCCACCTCGCCCAGCACGACTGCCCCGATCGTGTCCTCGTCGAGGTTCAGGGCCAGGCCAAGTGTCCCGTCCTCGAACTCGAGCAGCTCGTTCACCGCCGCGCCGGGCAGCCCCGACACCCGGGCGATCCCGTCGCCGACCTCCACGATCCGGCCGATCTGCTCGGTCCCGACCACCGGGGTGTACTCCTCTACGTTGCGCCGCAGCGCCTCGGTGATCTCGCTGGCGTCGATCGTCAGTTCTGCCATCAATTTGCTCCCTCCGTCTGAATCGTCGTGCCGCTCGCCGGCCTGGCGCCGGTGTGGAACCCGCTGTCTTCCCAACCGCCCGGCATGAGGTGCTCACGCAGGGCGTCGATCCGTCCCCGGGCACTGGCGTCCACCTGCAGGTCGCCAATCTGTATGACGGCGCCGCTCAACAGTTCCTCGTCGATGACGACCTGCAATTCTACCGGCGCCCCGGCCAGACTGGTCAGCGAGTCGGAGAGCTCGCCCCGTTGCCCCTCGTCAATGGGCGCCGCCGCCCGCACCCGGGCAATGCGCCAACCGCGGGCCTTGGCGGTCTGCTCGACCAACCAGTCCAAGGTGCCGACGATGTCACGGGCCCGGCCACCGGCCACGGCGTAGCGGACCACCGAGACGGTGCTCGACCGCACCTTGCCCTCGAGCAGCTGGGTGACCAGACCCTGGCGCGCCTCAATCTCCAGATCGCGATCCGTAAGGGCGGAACGCAGTGCGGGGGTGGAGCCCACAATGCGGGCGAAGCGGAAAAGGTCATCTTCCAGGGACTCCAGCTCGGCCGTGGAGAGGTCCTCGTACACCGCGGTGGCGAACCCGCCGACCCGTTGACGGGCCTGCACCAGGCCCAACACCGGCTCGTCGAACGCCGTGCCCTCGGCGGCGTGACGGGCCCGGGAGGCGACCCATCCCAGGGCGGCGGGCACTTCGGGCGCCCGCACCGCGGCGCAGGCAAAGGCCGCCAATCGGCGCGCCGGGTCCGAGACCTTGCCGGACAGGAGGTCGAGCATCACGGCGCGACGGATCGCCGGCCGCATGGTGGTGTCGGTCAGGGCGGCGTTCAGGGGCCCATTGGCCAGGACCAGCTGCTCAATCGCTTCAAGGTCATTCGCCGTGGTGCGGAGCGCACCGCCGCCGGTCGAACCGGTGGCTTCGAGGACGGCAGATGTGTAACCCTGAAGGGTGGGGTTCACTGACGGGCCCCCGAACTGGCGGCCGCGCTGCCGGTCACGTCGGCGTTCAACGCACTGACCGCTTCCTCAATGAGGTCGTGGTGGGCCTCGGCACCGACCTCACGTGCGATGACGCGCTCGACCACGTCCATCACGATCTCACCCAAGCGGTTCGCCGCTTCATCGACGGCGCGCTGGCGCGCCAGGGCCACCTCGACCTCGGCGCTGCCGACGATGCGCTCGAAATCTGCCTGGCCCCGGGCCTGCGCGTCGACGCGCACCGCCTCGGCGGTCCGGTTGGCCTGCGCCACGATCTCCTGGGCCGCCTGGCGTGTCTCTTCGAGCGCGGCACGACGCTCGTCGTCGGCCGCCATGGCGTCGGCGCGCGCCTGGTCCGCCGCCTCGAGGGAGACGCGGATCTGCTCTTGCTTTTTGGCCATGGCCGCGAGGAGCAGCGGCCATACCTTCTTCCAGATGATGTAGAGCAGGATGACCGAGACGATCAGCTCAATGATGAAGCTGGTCACTGGTGCGCTCCGGAACTGGCGGCCGCGCTGCCGGCCGCATCGGAGTGCAGGGCACTGACCGCTTCGGTAATGAGGTCCTGGTGGGCCTCGGCACTGACGGGACGCCCGATGACGCGCTGGACCACGTCCATGGCGATCTCGCCCAGACGGTTCGACGCCTCCTCCACGGCGTGCTGGCGCGCCAGGGCCACCTCGGCCTCGGCCCCGCCGACGATGCGCTCGAACTCCGCCTGGCCCCGGGTCTGAAAGTCGACGCGTACCGCCTCGGCGGTCCGGTTGGCCTGCGCCACGATCTCCCGTGCCTCCTGGCGTGCCCCTTCGAGCACGGCACGGCGCTCGTCGTCGGCGGCCGAGGCGTCCGCCCGCGCCTGGTCGGCCGCGTCGAGCGAGGCGCGGATCCGCTCCTGTCGCTCCGACATCGCCCCGGTGATCGGCGGGATGATCTTCTTCCCGATGATGACGATGAGGACGACGAAGACAATCAGCTCAACGAAGAATGTCCCATTTGGCAGAAGGAAGATGCCTGCTGTTGTCATGTCGCTCTCGGTCTCCGGGGTCTATCCGGCCTGGTGACGGTTGCCGTCGGTTGGCTGCGGGACAACTGTTCCTACTTGACGGACTTGGCGGCGAAGACGTAGACGAACACCACCATGAACAGCAGGTTGATGAAGTACATGGCCTCCACCAGACCTACGGTCAAGAAGAAGTACTGACGGGCCTTGGCCTCGATCTCGGGCTGGCGGGCGATGGCGGCGATGGTCTGCGAACCGGCCAGGCCGTCACCCACGGCGGCGCCGATGGCGCCTCCCCCGAGCGCAAGGCCGCCACCCACGAGGGCGCCGGCGATGCGTATCGAGCTTTCTACTGTGTCTGCTGCCATCTTTCTCTCCTTTATCGAAAACTGCTGAGATCGGAACGATGTTGTGTGGTGCGGGCCCTAATGCTGCTCATCGGTGCTCATCCCCATGCCGAGGTACATGATGGTCAGAAGGGCGAAGATGAACGCCTGGATGGCGCCGATGAACAACTCGTCGAAGGGCTTCCATACGGCCAGGCCGATCCACGACAGGTAGGGCGGGATCAGGGTCACGATCACGGTGATCATCAGGACACCCGAGAAGATGTTCCCGAAGAGTCGAAAGGTCATGGTGATCGGCTTGGTGATCTCCTCGATGATGTTGATCGGGACAAGTGCGGCATAGGGCGTGGCGTAGTGCTTGAGGTATCCCTTGAAGCCGCGGGTCCTGATCGAGTTGTAGTGGACCAAGACGATGACGGTGAGGGCCATGGCCAGTGGCAGATTGACGTCACCGGTGGGCGGAGCCAGCCAGCCCGGATCCCCGCTGGGGACGAAGGCCAGCCAGTTGCAGACGAGGATGAAGATGCCCACGCTGACGCCCAGGCCGACGAAGCGCCGACCCTGGGGTCCGACGGCCGAGTCGGCCAGGTCCGAGACCTGCTCGGTGATGGTCTCCCAGAAGAGTTGCAGTTTCCCAGGTACGCCCGAAGTGACCTTGCGCACCATCACGAAGCCCAGAGTGAGCACGATGGCGGCGGCGATCAGCGTGGTCCACACGACGTCGAGATCGATCGTCAGACCGCCGACGTGCACGACGCCCCGGTGATTCCCGATGGTGATGTTGCCGGCGGCCAGCACGTAGTGCCCGCTCACTGCAGCCCCTGGCTGACCACGATCCGACCCACGTTGACGACGAAGAGCATCTGGAAGATGACAAGCCCGATCACCGTGCCGATCCCCAGTGGCGCGTTCAGGAACACCAGGCCGATGGCGATCGCCGTGATCACGCCGAGGCGGGTCACGCTCTTGGTGCCCATGGCCCGCCGTTGCGCCTTCTTGCTCTCCCCCTTTGTCTGGACCTTCGCCACCCCGGCGTCGAGAAAGCGCAGATTGAGGATCGCCATGCCGAGTCCGATGGCTATCCCGAGGGCGGCCAACGGCGCCGCCACGAAGAGGGCCACGATGATGGCCCCCCCTCCGGCGATCAGGGCCGACACCACGGTGCGGCGCAACACCTTGGCCAAGGCGGTGCCCTCGAGGTCCGAGAGACCCGACATCATGGCCGCACGGCTCCGCTCAGAGATACCTGCGGATCTGGCCCACGACGAAGAAGACCGCCGCGGTCACGCCGAGGATCAGACCGACCACCAGCATCGCCGGCGCGGTGTGCCAGGCACTGTCCGCCCACAGCCCCAGACCGACGCCGATGCCGATGCACGCCGCGATGGTCAGGCCCATACCCAGGAAGGCGGCCACCCCCGGCAGCGGCTTCATGCCGTCCCCTGTTTCCGGCTCCGGCGACACCCGCCCTGCCTCCGTCACTGGTCCGGGCGCGCACAGCAGAGCTTACTTGACCACACATACGAAAATCGATCCTTTACGCGGTGCGTGGCGCGCCGGAGTCCTTCGGCCGATCGCCCGGAATGGGGGCGTCGAGCGAGGCGAGGTGGACGGGGTACACAGCCAGTATCATCGCACCCCGCTCCAGATGGCGTCCAAACGATTCCCTGGACCACGGTCAGGGGAGCCGCACTACCTCGGCCGATCCGTCGGCGCCCGGCGCCTCCGGTCTCGTCCCGTTCGCGCCCGCACCCCCACCCTCGTCCAGGTCGTCGTTGCCCTTTCGCAACCCAGGGTGGAACAAGGTGTAGAGCCCCACCCCGAGGGCGGCGGCGCCCAGGGGGATGAAGGCGTTGGCACGGTGCATGAACAGGGGAAAGAGGAGAAACCCCGAGAGGACGGCGGTCCAGGCCCACAGGATGACCACGCTTCGACGGGGTCCGTGGCCCAGCCGCAGCAGACGGTGGTGGATGTGCTCCTTGTCCGGCGTGTGGAAGCTCATTCCACGGGCCGTGCGCCGGACGAAGGCGAACGCCATGTCGACGATCGGCACGCCCAGGATGAAGAAGGGGATGAACAGGGGCGCAAAGAAGAAGTAGGTCTCCCCGCTGGTGCCCACGGGAACCCGCCCGCCGATGACCATGGTGGCGGCGGCCATGAGTATGCCCAGGAAATGGGCGCCCGCATCACCCATGAAGAGGCGTGCCGGACTGAAGTTGAACGGGAGAAAGCCCAGGCAGATCCCGCAGGCGATGACGGCGACCAGGGGGCCCACGTTGTCCCCGTTGAGGATACCGAGCCCCGTGAGACGGAGCCCGTAGATCGCCAGTGCCCCGGCCCCGATGGCCACCACCCCGGCGGCCAGACCGTCCAGCCCGTCGATGAAGTTGATGGCGTTGGTCAGCGCGATGACCCAGGCAGCGGTGATGAGCGGGATCACCCCCGGGGTCAGCACGAACGACCCGGCCAAGGGGATCCTGAACTCCCACATCGTGACGCCGAAGAAGTACAGGATGCTCGCCGCCAGGACCTGGCCCGCCATCTTGGCCGGAGCCGACATGTCCCTCACGTCGTCGATGAGGCCGACGACGAACATGGCGCCCGCCGCCAGCACCACCCCCAGCATCTCCGGAGAGTCGGTGAAGATCGGCCGCAGGGCCGGGATGGCGGCCGCGAAGAGCACGGCCACCAGAAAGCCGAGGTACATCGCGGCACCCCCGCCGTACGGGATGGGCCGGGTGTGCATGTTGCGCTCGTTGGGCAGGGCAACATAGCCCACGCGCACCGAGAGCTGGCGGGCCGGCACGGTCAGGGCGGCGGTGGCTCCCGCCGCCACGACCAGCACCAGGGCGTACCAACCGATGTCGGGCACCCCTACCCCAAGAGGTCGGGGTAGGGCGGGAAGGCGGCGCAGAGCTCGGCCACCTCGGACCGCACCGCCCTCACCTCACCCTCGTCGGACCGGGCCCGGAGCATCCGACCGATCAGTTGGGCGATCGTCTGCATTTCGCCAGGTCCCATGCCGGCCGTCGTCTCGGCGGCCGCTCCCAGGCGGAGCCCGGAGGTCACGAAGGGAGAGCGGGGGTCGTCGGGGATCGTGTTGCGGTTCAACGTGATGCCCGCCCGGTCGAGCACCTCCTGGGCCTCCTTGCCGGTGAGCTCCTCGTCGAAGGTGCGCAGGTCGATCAGGACCATGTGGTTGTCGGTGCCGCCCGAGACGAGCCGGAAGCCCTCGCTGGCCAACGCCGCGGCCAACGCCGCCGCGTTGGCCACCACCGAGGCCGCGTACTGCCGGAACTCGGGGCGGGCGGCTTCGGCGAACGCCACCGCCTTGGCGGCGATGATGTGCTCCAAGGGTCCCCCCTGCAGCCCGGGGAAGACGGCGCTATCGATCTTCTTGGCCAGCTCGGACCCGCAGAGTATGGCCCCACCCCGCGGGCCGCGCAGCGTCTTGTGGGTGGTGAAGGTGACGACGTCGGCCACACCGACCGGGCTGGGATGGACACCGCCGGCGATCAGTCCGGCCGGATGGGCGGCGTCGAACATGAAGAGGGCACCGACCGAGTCGGCGATCTCCCGAAACGGCCGGGGATCGATCGTCCGGGCGTAGGCGGTCGAGCCGGCCACTATGAGGGCGGGCTGCTCCCGCTTGGCCAGGTCCCTCACCTGGTCGAAGTCGATGACCTCGCCCGGGTGGGAGGGGTCGTCGCTGGCCGGTGACACCCCGTAGGAGACGAAGCGCCACACCTTGGAGGTGATGGAGGCCGGAGAGCCGTGCGTCAGGTGGCCGCCGTGGTCCAGACGCATGGCCAGAATGGTGGCCCCGGGCTCCAGAAGAGCCTGGTAGGCCGCCAGATTTGCGTTGGCGCCGGCGTGCGGCTGCACATTGGCGTGGTCGGCGCCGAACAAGGCGACCGCTCTCTGCCGGGCGAGCTCCTCCACCGCGTCGATGACCTGGTTTCCGCCGTAGTAGCGCTTGCCCGGATAGCCCTCGGAGTACTTGTTGGTCAGCACGGACCCAGAGGCGGCCAGAACGGCGGGAGAGGTGAAGTTCTCGGACGCGATCAGCTGCAACGTGGTCTGCTGGCGGTCCAGTTCCTGGTGGATCAGGCCGGCTACCTCGGGGTCGGAGGCCAGTGCGTCGTCGTAGGTGCTCATGGAGTTCCTCCGCTGTCATAGACGGGTTCACGGTCCAGGTTGGCCAACTTGGCGATCCGGACATCATGTCGGCCCAGCTCTTCAGGGGACGAGAGGAAGGCCACCAGAGCCTCGACGGCCACGGCGGAACCCACCACCCGGCCACCGAGGCAGACCACGTTGGCGTGGTTGTGTCGGCGGGCCAGGGCGGCGGTGGTCACGTCGTGCACCACCGCCGCTCGGACTCCGGCGATCTTGTTGGCCGCCATGGCGATCCCGATGCCCGAACCGCAGGTGCACACGCCCAGATCCACCTCCCCGCCGGCGACCGCACGACCGACGGCGGCCCCGAAGTCGGGATAGTCCACGGACCGCTCCGGACTGTCAGTCCCGACGTCGCACACGTCGTGACCCCGTTGCGCAACCTCGGCCTTCAGGATCTCCTTGAGGGCAAAGCCGGCGTGATCCGAACCGAACGCAACGCGCATGGGCATGGAGTCTACCGAGCTCCCACGCCGGCCCTAGGACAGCGACGCCGCGTCGGGTCCCGCCCTCTTGGTGCGCCAGCGGGCTCGCCGGTTGCCCATGATCAACGCCGCATCCACGTAGCTCTCGGGGAACGCGCCCACCCGGCACACGACGGGGGGTGACGCCGTGCAGTCGACGACGGTGGGGCCGGGGCCACGGCAGGTCCCCCCGTCGACGACGAGCGCGATGTCGTTGCCGGTGAACCGTGCGCACACCTCCTCGCGGGCGACGAGCGGCCGACCGTCGGGGTGCCCGAGCGCCAGGAGGGCCACCGGTCCACAGGCGCGGCACAGCGCACGCAGGGCGCGCGAGGCCGGCATGGTGATGCGCACAACCCCATCCCCCGATCCATCTGCGGCGAGCGCCTGTGATGGCACGACGACCGTCAAGGGGCCAGGCCACATGCGGTCGGTCAGGATGCGCGTCTCCCTGCTCCACTCCGACGCCTGAGCCATCGCCTGGGCACCGAGCCCCACCATCAGCTGGAAGGGCGCCTCGTGCAGGGAGGTCGAGCTGCGGGCGCGCGCCACGGCGACGGCCTCCGGGTGGCCGGGAAGCGCTGCCAGGTGGTAGCCGCCGTGGACCGCGAGGGCGATCACCAGCCCCTCGGCCAGGGCCGCCCTCGGCTCGGCCCGACTTCGCCCCCCCACGATGCGAAGTTCGGTCACCGGACACGACCGACCAGGGTCCGTGGGCGTCGTGCCAGATCCCTCTCCACCCCGACCTCGACGTACCCCATGCGCCGGGCCATGGCGACCGCGGCCTCGCGCTGCTGGGGTGCCAGCTCTATCACCACGGCGCCCGGACGCGAGAGCCACATCCGCGCCTGGCACAGCACCTCCTCGACCTCCCCGAGCCCGGGCGTGCCGTCGGTACCGGGACCGGCCACCAGCGCCCCGCGGGGCTCGCGGCGCACGACCTCGGGGAGATCCGGCCACGTCTCGACGGCGACGTAGGGAGGGTTGGCGACGATCAGATCGACCTGGCCCGTCAGCGCTGGGGGAAGCGGGGTGAGCCAGGACCCTTGGGCCAACGTGACCGGCAGGACATGGCCGCGGTGCTGGCGGCGGACGCGATCCAGATTCGCTCTCGCTACGGCCAGCGCCTCAGCACTTGCGTCGGTGGCCCAGAGGCGGCCCTCGGGACAGCGATCGGCCAGTTCCGTCGCCATGGAGAGGGCGATGGCGCCCGAGCCCGTGCCGGCGTCGACGATGATGGGTGCGGCGGCCAAGCGCCGCACCTCGCCCAGCGCAACCTCGACCACCTGTTCGGTCTCCGGTCGGGGGATGAGCACACGACCGTCCACCAGGAGATCCAGCGACCGGAAGGCCCAGTGACCGAGGACGTACTGCAAAGGTTCGCCGCTCTGCCGGAGTGCCGCCAGGGAACGGGCGGCGTCCACCTCCGCTGTGCTGACCGCCTGTCCGCCGAAGGAGGGCGTCGAGCCCAGCACCTCCTCGACGATGAACCGTGCCTCGTGGCGGGCGCCCAACGACGCGGCGAGCTCAGCAATCAGCTCGCCCCGTGTCACGGAGTGCCTTCCTCCTCCCCCGCCAGCTGACGCGCCCTCTTGTCGGCCATGAGAGCGTCCGTCAGCTCCGTGAGGTCGCCCGCCAGCACCTGATCGAGCTTGTAGAGGGTGAGGTTGATCCGGTGATCGGTGACGCGGTTCTCCCTGAAATTGTAGGTGCGGATCTTGTCGGTGCGCCCCCCGGCGCCGACCTGGCCCCGACGCTGGAGAGACATCTCCTCCGCCTGGCGGTCCTGCTCGGCCTTGAGCAATCTGGCCCGCAGCACCACCATGGCCTTGGCCCGGTTCTGGATCTGGCTCTTCTCGTCCTGCATGGCGACGACGGTCCCGGTCGGGAGATGCGTGATGCGGACGGCCGAGTCGGTGGTGTTCACCGACTGCCCGCCCGGGCCGGTGGAGCGGTAGACGTCGATTTTGAGGTCGCTCGGATCGATGGCGATCTCCACATCGGCCGCCTCGGGCAGCACGGTTACCGTGGCCGTCGAGGTGTGGATCCGCCCCTTGGCCTCGGTGACCGGTACCCGCTGCACGCGATGGGTGCCCGCCTCGTGTTCCAAGCGGATGTACGCGTCGTCACCCTTGATCAAGAAGACCGCTTCGTTGATGCCGTCCCTCTCGGAGGCATCCTCCGAGAGAATCTCGACCTTCCACTTCTGCAGCGCGGCAAAGCGGAGGTACATGTCGTAGAGGACGCGGGCGAAGAGATTGGCCTCGTCTCCACCAACGGCTCCCCGAATCTCCATGATCACATTGCGACCGACGTTGGGATCTTTGGGTAACAGGAGGGATTGGATCGTCTCCTCCAGCTCGGCCACCGACGCCTCGGCCTCTTCGACCTCCTGCCGCATCAGCTCACGCTCGTCGCCCGTGGCTTCGGTCATCATCTCGCGGGCGGCGACGAGGTCGGCGCGTGAAGCGGTCAGCTCGTGCCAGGCGCGCACGATCTCGCCCAACTCCTTGTGACGCCGGGACAAGTCACGCACCCGATCAGCGTCGGACAAGATGGTGGGGTCGACCAGGTCGGCCTCGACCGCGTCGAACTCCGACTCGATCGCGGCAATCCGGTCATCGAACGTGGACACGGGCATGGGCGAAGCGGACTATCCGGGCAACCAGGGCCCGGCCGCGTCGTGACGGGACCTAGTCCCGCGCTGTCGCGGTCGGGGCCGTGGCCGACTTGGCCTTGCCCTTGCGGGCACCGTAACGACGCTGGAAGCGCTCGACCCGCCCGCCGGAGTCGACCAACTTCTGCTTACCGGTGAAGAAGGGGTGGCACTCGTTGCACAGTTCGACGTGGAGATCGGACTTGGTGGAGTGGGTGACGTAGGTATTGCCACACGAGCACCTCACGGTGGCCTCTACGTAGTCGGGATGGATGTCGGGCTTCATGGCGTCTCCTGCGTCGATTCGGTCGGTTCAGTGTAGGGGTTCGCCGGTGGCTTCCATCCGGCGCACGCCCTAGGTAGCAGGCCCCTTGGCGATTTCAGCCAAGAATTCGTCGTTGCTGCTGGTCGTGCGGATCTTGTCCATGAGCAGTTCGAGCCCGGCCGCTTCCTTCCCGTCATTGGCCAAGGCGTTGAGCACCCGGCGCAGCTTCCAGACCTGCTGGAGTTGCCCCCGCTCGAAGAGCAGCTCCTCGTGGCGGGTCGAGCTGGCGTTGACGTCGATGGCCGGGTAGAGGCGGCGCTCGGAGAGGCGGCGGTCGAGCCGGAGCTCCATGTTGCCGGTGCCCTTGAACTCCTCGAAGATGACCTCGTCCATCTTCGAGCCGGTCTCCACCAACGCCGAGGCCAGGATGGTAAGTGAGCCGCCTTCTTCGATGTTGCGGGCGGCGCCGAAGAACTTCTTGGGGGGGTACAGAGCGCCCGAGTCCACACCGCCGGACATGATCCGGCCAGTGGCGGGCGCGGCGAGGTTGTAGGCGCGCGCCAGTCGGGTGATGCCGTCGAGGATGATCACGACGTCACGTCCTACTTCCACCAAGCGCTTCGCTCGCTCGATGGTCAGCTCGGCCACCTGAGTGTGCTCGTCGGCCGGTCGGTCGAAGGTCGATGCGATGACCTCACCGTGCACCGACCGGCGCATGTCGGTGACTTCCTCGGGACGCTCGTCGACCAGAAGCACCATGAGATGGACCTCAGGATTGTTGGCCTCAATGGAGTGTGCGATCTGCTTCATGACGGTCGTCTTTCCCGCCTTGGGGGGGGAGACGATCAGGCCACGCTGTCCCTTGCCGACGGGCGAGAGGAGGTCGACGATACGAGCCGTGAGGTTGTCCTTGTCGCCGGACTCGGCCATCTCGAGGTGCAAGCGGGAGTCAGGGAACAACGGGGTCAGGTCTTCGAAACGGGGGCGATTGCGCGCCACTTCGGGATCGAGCCCCGAGACCGTGTCGATGCGCAGGAGGGCCGGGTACTTCTCGTTGTTGGACGCTGGACGGCACGCCCCTTCCACGTAGTCGCCCTTGCGCAGAGCGAATCGCCTCGCCTGGCTGATGGAGATGTAGACGTCCTTTGGTGACGGCAGGTACCCGCCGCAGCGCAGGAACCCGTACCCCTCGTCGCGCAGGTCGAGCATGCCCTTGACCTCGACCATCTCGCCCGAGTACGGCTGCTCTTGAACTCCTCCCCCTTGCAGTTCTCCCCCGACGCCCCGCTCGCGGCCGCGGCGCCGGCGGCCGCGCCTGTTGCCGACGTCGCCACCGTCACCCTGTGAGGAGTTGTTCTGGTTGTTGCGGTTGTTCTGGTTCTGCCCCTGGTTGGGGCGGTTCCGGTTCTGCTGCTGGGGAGAAGACGAACCTTGACCGTTCTGCTGGTGTGTGCCCGTCTCGGTGGCGTCCGCCAGCTCGGGCGGTTCAATGAACACGGCCGGTGCGGCGTCGATCGGAGTGCTGACCGCCGAGGAGTCGGCGGCGGGCGGTTCTGCGGCTGGTGATGCCTCGGCCGCCACGGTCTCGCTCACGCCGGATGCAGCCGAACGGGGGCGGCGGGTGGGCTTGACGCCGGAGCCGTCCCCACGTGCGGGGCTCCCGCCGTTCGTGCCGCCGTTGGCCCCGGGGTCATGTGCGGAGTCGCCGTTGGCGGTGACGCCGGTGGCGTCGAGTATCCGGTCGATGATGTCCGCCTTCTTCGTCCTGGTCGTCGTCTTGAGAGACATTGCCTGGGCGATGGCGCTGAGCTCATCGCGCTCTTTGCCTTCAAGTACCGATCGTTCGAGCTGCTGTTCCGCAGTCATCGGGCACCTCTTCCATAGAGGGGTTGTCACCCGCCCGGGATGTCCGCGCGAGGTGAGTTAGGAATAGGGAGGGGAAGGGATTCATGCCGAACCCTCCCCCGATCACCTCTGCAAGAAACACCCCGGGACCATTTTGGTACCCGCGGGGAGCGCTTCACTGCGCAGCGGGGATGTACCTACACTAGCGGGACCGGACCACCAATGCCAACATACCCGGCTTGCTCGGGCTCCAGCGGCAGCCGGCGGGCGCCAGGGCTAGAGGGAGAGCTCGGCCAATATGGCGTTGAGATCCAGGTCGACGACCGATGGCACGGAGATCTGCCCGATGGCCAGATCGGGGTCCTTGAGACCATGACCGGTGAGCACGCACACCACTTCGCAACCTTCGGGCACCCCGATCTTCATCAACCCGGCGACCGACGCGGCGGAGGCCGCCTCGCAGAAGACCGACTCCTGCTGCGCCAGGAAGGTGTAGGCGTGAAGGATCTCCTCGTCGGTGACCGCGGTGATCGAACCACCCGACTCGCTGGCCGCAGCCGTGGCCGAGTACCAGCTGGCAGGGTTGCCGATCCGGATTGCCGTGGCGATCGTCTCGGGATTCTCCACGGGGTGGCCCAGGACGATCGGCGCCGCGCCGGCGGCCTGGAAGCCCAGCATCCGAGGCAGCTTCGTGGCGCGACCGGCCTCCTTATACTGAAGATACCCCTTCCAGTAGGCAGTAATGTTGCCTGCGTTGCCCACCGGAATGCAGTGGACGTCCGGCGCGTCCCCCAGAACGTCGACGATCTCGAAGGCACCCGTCTTCTGTCCCTCGATGCGATGGGGATTTACCGAATTGACGACGGTGATCGGCGCGCGGTCCGGTAGTTCGCGGACAATGGACAGCAGCTGGTCGAAGTTACCCCGCACCTGGAGCACCCGCGCGCCGTGGATCAGGGCCTGGGCCAGCTTCCCCAAGGCGATGTGGCCCTCTGGGATCAGCACCACACAGGTGAGTCCCGCCCGCGCCGCGTAGGCGGCAGCGGAGGCCGAGGTGTTCCCCGTCGAGGCGCACACGACGGCCTTGGCCCCCTCGTCGACGGCCATGGAGATGGCCATCGTCATCCCCCTGTCCTTGAACGACCCCGTCGGGTTTGCACCCTCGACCTTGAGCCAGACGTGCGCGCCCATCCGCTCGGACAGGCGCGGGGCGGGTACCAGGGGCGTCCCGCCCTCCAGCAAGGTGACGACCGGCGCGTCCGGCCCGATGGGAAGGAAGGAGCGGTACTCCTCGACGACCCCCCTCCATCCGGCGCCCACGACTATCCCTGCTCCTCGCCGATGACGCGCAGCACACCACCCACCCGATCCACCACCTGCAACAGGCGCAGCTCGTCGATGGTCGCCAGTAGATCACCCTCGCGGGCGGGATGGGTGAGGAAGATCAGGCGGGCCTCGTCGGCCAACCCCACCTGCTCCATGGCCCGGATCCCGACCTGGTGGTCGCCGAAGACCTTGGCCACGGCGGCCAGCACCCCGGGTCGATCGACCACATCCATACTGAGGTAGAACGCGGACCAGAGCTCGGGCTGGGGTCGCACGGCGATGCTCGTCCGCTTGGGGGCGCGCGCCGGCGCGCCGGCGCGCAGGTTGCGCCCCGCATCAATGAGATCGCCGAGCACGGCACTTGCGGTCGGCCCCCCACCGGCACCCCGGCCGTAGAGCATGAGCTCGCCGCTCACGGCTCCTTCGACGAACACCGCGTTGAAGGCGCCGCGCACGGACGCCAGGGGATGCGTGTCGGGCACCATCGCCGGGTGCACCCTGACCGAGAGCTCGGGACCTCCATCCACCAATTCCGCCACGGCCAGGAGCTTGACCGAATAGCCGAGCCGCTTGGCGTAGGCCACGTCGACCGCCCGTATCCCCGTAATTCCTTCTCGATGGACATCGGCGTCCACCACGTCACTCCCGAAGGCCAGGGCGGCCAGGACAGCCGCCTTGGCGGCGGCGTCGTGTCCTTCGACGTCCGCAGTGGGATCGCGCTCAGCCAGACCGAGGCTCTGCGCCTCGGCCAGCGCATCATCGAAGTCGACTCCGTCTTCTTCCATACGGGTCAGGATGAAGTTCGTCGTGCCGTTCACGATGCCCATGACCCGCACGATCTGCTCGCCGGCCAGCGATTCACGTAGCGATCGCACAACCGGGATCGCGCCCGCCACCGCGGCCTCGTACAAGAGGTCGACCCCTTGAGAGGTCGCCAATTCGGACAACTCGGCCCCCGCGACGGCCAGAAGGGCCTTGTTACCCGTCACCACCGGCTTGCCGGCGCGCAGGGCCGCTTCTATGAGCTCATGGGCCGGGTGCGTCCCCCCGATGAGCTCCACTACGACATCGACGTCGTTCCGTACCACGAGTGCACCCGCGTCCGTCCCGAAGAGTTCGACCGGAATGCTCGCCGAGCGCGGGCGGGTGGTGTCGGCCACGGCGATACCCACCAATTCCAGACGGATCCCGGTGCGGGCCGCAATGTCCTCCTGGCGGGTCGTCAACAGCTCGGCCAGGGCACCTCCGACGTTGCCGCAGCCCACCAGCCCTACCCTCACCCGGGACGGGGAGTCCGGCTGCTCCGGGCGTGTGGTCATTCGACCAAGTTACAGCCTGCCTGCACGGCGACCAGCTTGGCGGGTCTTACGCGTCGAGACGCGTCATGTCGTCGACCGTCTCCCGGCGTACGACCAGGCGCGCGCTGCCCCCGGCCACGAAGACCACGGCCGGCCGCGGCACCTTGTTGTAGTTGGACGCCATGGCATAGCCATACGCGCCCGTGACCGGCGTGGCGACGATGTCGCCCACCCTGAGACCCTCGGGCACGAAGCCCTGGGGAACGACGAGATCCCCGCTCTCGCAGTGCTTGCCCACCAACCGGATGGCGGTGGGCCGCGCCGCGTCGACGGCGCGCGGGAGGAACGCCTCGTAGCCGCTCCCATAGAGCACGGGGCGCGGGTTGTCGCTCATGCCGCCGTCGACGCTGACGTAGGTTCGTATTCCGGGAAGCTTCTTGATCGTCCCCACCGTGTAGAGCGTCATTCCCGCCGTGGCGACGATGGAGCGTCCCGGTTCGGCCGAGATCCGAACCGACGAGTCGACGCCGACATGCGCGCACGCCCAGCGGGTAGCGGCGGCCCACTCGGCCTGGGTCGGCGCCCGTTCACCGTTCACGTAGGGCACGCCGAGCCCGCCACCCACGACAAGCTCGGGAAGGTCGAGGGGTGCGAAGAATCGGCCCAATACCTCCGCCGCCTGTTCGAACGACGACACGTCGAACACCTGGCTCCCGATGTGCGCATGCACCCCCACCAGCTCCACTCCGGGCAGCAGCTCGAGTGCGGCGACCGCTTCGGCGGCTGCGCCCTCGGCGACCGAGAAGCCGAACTTGGAGTCCTCCCCCCCGGTGCGGACGAACTCGTGCGTGTGGGCCTCGACGCCCGGGGTCACCCGGACCAGGACCCGGGGGCGGCGGGAACCTCCCCGAGGCGTATCGAGCAGGCGACCGAGCCGCGCGATCTCGTCGAAGGAGTCGACGACGATGCGACCCACGCCGCGCTCGACGGCGGTGGCCAACTCCTGGTCCGATTTGTTGTTGCCATGGAGCACCAGCCTCTCCGCCGGCACGCCCGCCGAGAGAGCGACGTGGAGCTCGCCTTCCGACGCCACATCGAGCTGCATGCCCTCTTCGTACGCCAGGCTGGCCATGGCACGGCAGAGGAACGCCTTGGTCGCGTAGGCCACCCCGTCCCCCCACGCCTCGACTGCCTCGCGGCAGGCGTGGCGCAGATGGTCCTCGTCGTAGACGAAGAGGGGCGTGCCATACTGGGCGGCCAACTCGAGAAGGTCGATGCCACCGACCCACAGGTGGCCACCGGGTCCGACGGTCGCCGTCCGAGGCAGGAGTACGCGCTCTACCGCAGCGGTGGCCACGCCGTCGTCCGTAGGCATGGTGAAGCAGGATACGGCAGCCCGGGGCCGCCCGAAACGGAGCGACGGCGGAGAGGACTACGATCGTTGCCCTGCTCATGCCCCCGTAGCTCAGCGGATAGAGCACCGGCCTCCGGAGCCGGTGGCGCAGGTTCGAGTCCTGCCGGGGGCGCCACTGGAGATCGACCG
>Ga0302326_10002816_pt1 | contig 41811 bp, 33 predicted proteins | sample Palsa_T0_3_FD_202264 | JGI IMG/M metagenome (GOLD analysis project Ga0302326, IMG submission 202264) | Peat permafrost microbial communities from Stordalen Mire near Abisko, Sweden - Palsa_T0_3 | ecosystem: Environmental > Terrestrial > Soil > Palsa > Peat permafrost | place: Sweden: Abisko...
CCACGTGGTTGGTATCCACCGCGAGCAGGGTGTGCGTCTCAATGTTGCGCAAATAGTCCGCGGTGAAAACCATCCCCGGACGGATCTCGTGCTGGATGCCGAGGTTCATTTGCAGGGAGCGCGGGCTCACATAAGTTGGCGCCAGCAGATCCGTTCCCGTCGCGTCTAGCCCATCCGCCAGGGATGTCCCGATAAACGACGGGTTGGGGGCCTTTGTGCCGACCGAGGCCGTGACTGCCTGGTATTGGGCTTGCAACGCCAGGATTGCCGGGGCCGCCTGTCCAATGGGTTGGCCGCAAAACGATAGATTTGGCGTGGTCCCGTCAGGCAGAGTAAAGCTCAGGTTGGGTTGTCCGCCTGAGCACACCGTCGGGTCTGCGAGGAACAGTCCCGTCTGCAATCGCGCGGGCCGGTCGAATTCAATGTTGTTCCAGATCGAGTTTTCATAAAAAAGGCCAATGCCTCCGCGAATCACCGTCTTACCGTTGCCCGAAGGATCGTAGGCAATACCTGCTTGCGGCGCGAAGTTGAGATTGGGTTGATTCACTCGATTGCCCAGGCTCGAATAGAACTGGTTGTTGAATTGATTCAGAGCCGGAATCGGTCCCAGGTCACTGTCGGTGCGGCCGGAGTCCCGGACGTAACGAATTCCGTACGATAAGGTCAGGTTGGGTTTGACCTTCCAGGCGTCTCCGAAATATACCGAAATGCGATTATCCGGACCGCTGCCGCCGGCGGGAAGCCCGAACGCTGGAATCTCTGAGTCGTAGCCCTGTCCGTTGCCCAACTGCACGGTGCTGGCCGGATAGTTGAGAGGGTTAGTCGGTCCGCACGTGCCGCTGCAGGCCGACGCTAAGGCCGAGACTGCTGGTCCCAGCCTCAGGAAGCTGGCAAAGCCGCCGCCGACAATGTGATTAAACCCGCCGCCGTAGCGAAAAATGTGCGCGCCAAGTGCCCTGCTGCCGTCGTACTTGATCTGGTGGTCGGACTGGTAGGTCTGCTGCGGCGCCAGAAAGCTTGGCCCGGAGCAAAAAACATCGAGGCCGGGAGTCAGGCAATCCGGATCGTTGCCAATGGCCAGCTCGAGTCCGGGCGCTGGATCGAAGATGCTGGTGCCGGCGGTCGCGTCCACGATTCCGTTGCGGAATTTCATGTAACCGAAACGAATGCTGTGCGTATAACTTCCTGTGCTGAAGTCCAGGCCCATGGCGTGGTCGGGCGTGTGATTCACACTGCCGAAGGGCTGGAAGCTGTTGGGAGTGAACGCCTGCACGCTGTGGTTCTGGTCGTAGGAGAAGCGATAGAAAAAATGGTACTTGTTGTTAATCTGCCAATCGAGTTTTCCGAGGCCTTCCACCTCGCGAAAGGGCGAGCTGTAACTGCCAACCTGCGTCGCAAACGGGAAGCCCGGCAGTACGGGATTGAGCAAATCCTGCTTGGTCCGTTCGGCATCCAGAAAGAAAAACAGCTTGTCTTTCAGAATCGCTCCGCCAAAGCTACCGCCAAACTGATTGCGTTGAAAGGGATTGTCGCTGCCGCCCGGCAGTGCGGCGTCCAGAGTTTGATCGCGGAAAGAGTAGTAGCCCTCGCCGTGATAGGCATTCGTGCCCGACCTGGTGGTCACGTTGACCGATCCGGAAGAAGTGAGCTCGGTGGAAAGATCGAGGGAGGATTGCTGAATCTGAAATTCCTGAATGGCGCCTTCGGGCACGTTTTGCGTGGTCGTGCCTACGGTTTCGTCGCTGATGTCCAGACCATCGACTTCGATCCGGGCGGTGCGTCCGAAGCGGCCGCCGAACGAAATGGAGGAGAATCCATTCTTGGTAGGGTCGAAATTTCCGCCGTCCTGGATTTGCACTCCGGGCTCCAGTTGGGCCAGGTCGAGGAAGTTTCGTCCATTGATGGGCAGGTTTTCGATCTGCTCGGTGGTTAGAACTCCCTGGACGGTGGCCTGCTCGGTGTTGACTGCGACTTCGTTACTCTGAACTTCCACGACTTGCGCCGCCTGGCCGACGTGCAATTTGATATTCCCGGTCGCAGTGACGCCGACCTGCACGATGACAGCAAGCTCCGAGGTGCTGAATCCCGGCGCTTCCACTCTTAGCGTGTAATCTCCGGGAATCAGCGCGCCCGATGCGTAAGCGCCGGCCGAGGTGGTCGTGGTTGTGATTACGCGTCCCGTAGCCTTGTTGTTGATGGAAATCTTCGCCCCGCTCACCACCGCGCTCGTCGGATCGGTGACTACGCCCTGAATGCTTCCCGTGGAAATCGTGGTCTGGGCCAGCATCAGCGCAGAGCAGGCCAGCACACAAAGCATCACGAAAAGCGTCCTCAGGGTCGTTTCCCCGTAGATGCAGCCCGCGTAGACGCGGCCCGCATGGAAGCGCCGCGCGTGGGAACGGCGGGGATTAGCATCGAACAACATGTTCACCTTCCTTTGCAAAGCTTTGTCCCTCATTTCTTCCGCGAGTCATTTCTTCCGCGACTCATGGTGAAACGGAAGCCGAGAATCGTCGGATCGGGTCAGACAAAATCTCAGCTTACGAACTCACAACCAGCCTCATAATCGGCAACCACGAACTCGCAATTGTCTTCTCGCGATTGAATCTTCTCGCGATCCTGAATGATGCTTTGGGCAGGAAAACAGCAATTCGCGAACCGGTTCCGCTGTAAATCAGGTATTGCCAATATATCTGCATATCCGCCATCTGTGTCAACCGCCCGGCTCGGTCTAGAAGTCCGATTTCACGGTGTAGTAGCCGGCGCGATTGCGGACGTGGTAAGCCGAGGCTTCGGGCCGGCCCAGTACATTGATCTGGATGCGGCGGAAATCGGAAAAAGATGTCCGGTGAATCGGATAGTAGGCCAGCAAATATTGCGTGCGCAGTTCGTCGCTGATTTTCTGGAAGGCGTCGTCAAGCTGAGTGATGGACGTCGCGTAATAATATTTGCCGCCGGTATCCTCGGAAAGCTGGATGAGGGCGTGTTCGCCTCCGATTTCGCGTCCGGCGCTGTTTTCGATGGGCACCACGATGATGCTGTAAACCGTAGCTTCCGCCTCTTGCGCCGCGCGGACGGCTTCTTTGTAATTTATTTTGCTGATCGTGTCCCCGCCGTCGGTGATCAGGACAATGACTTTGCGTCCCTGGCGGCGATCCAGGGCGCGCGACACCACATAAATCGCATCGTAGAGCGCGGTCGCGGCGCCCAGGCGGATGTGATCGATGCCTTCGTCAATGCGCTTCAGGTCGGCGGTAAAGCCGATTGATTCGCGCACATATTCGCTGAACCCGTACACCGAAAGCGCGTCCACCGGACGCAGAATGGTATGCGCAAATCGTTTGGCGGAGGCTTGCTCAAGCGGCAGGTCGTGACGCGTGCTCAGGCTGGTATCGACGGCCAGCGCGATCGACAGCGGCGCCGCCGACTGCTTCTCAAAAATAGAAATGTTCTGTTGCTGGCCATCTTCCAGCAGGCTGAAGTTTTCTTTCGTGAGTCCGCCTACTGGAGCGCTGTGCGCGTCGGTGACGGTTACGAACACGTTGACGAGTTTTACGTCGACCTTCAGCGTCTCGGCAGGATCGGAATGGGTGGGCGGTTGCTGTGCCAGCCCGGCACAGGTCAAAACCAGCACGCCCAGAATCCGTTGAGCCAGGAAAGCCGATTTTCTCATTGATTGACTAGAGATGATTAACGGAGATTATACCTTGCCCAATTTGCCAGCAGGTCCAATTACGACGCCAATTATGAAGCCCTGTTAGTTAGATGCGTCCCCAGTCGGCGGGGGTGGCTAGCCGAGTGGATTTGCGCGCGGAATTTCGGCGGGGAAGGGCTCGCCGTCGGCCCACACCGCGCCATCTTCGAAATACTCTTTCTTCCAGATGGGGACGGTGCGTTTGAGGGTATCGATGAGCCAGCGGCAGGCGTCAAACGCGGCGGCGCGATGGGCCGACGCCACTACCACCAGCACACTGGTTTCGCCGATCTCCAGCCGTCCCAACCGGTGGACAATAGCGACGTCGCGGATCTGGAACTGCTTCAGCGATTGCTCGGCCAGCGCCTCCATCTGCTGCAAAGCCATTTCTTCATAGGCCTCGTAGTCGAGATGGAGCGTTTTGCGCCCGCGGGTCTGGTTGCGCACCACGCCTTCGAAAACAACTGCCGCACCATCTTCGCCGCGCTTGAGGCTGGCCAGAACCTGCTGAGTGTCAATCGCTTCGCGAATGATCTCGGCATGAATGATCGAAGCTGCGGCGAAGCGCCGAGGCTCGTCCGGCTGTTCTGCGGGCGTCTCGCCCGCGTCCTTGCCCGACCCTCCGCTGACTGGCGGCAACAGCGCGACTTCATCGTCCAGCTTCAGCTTGGTCTTCGGCCCGGCATATTGTTGGTTCACCGCCACGGCCAGCGACGGAAGCGAATCCTTGAATCGAGGCATGTGCGCCTGGTAATGCGCAAGCACATCCGCGACGGAAGCGGGCTCCGGCAAGTCCAACAAGTCGCTGGACTTGCCGGCCAGATCCTTCAGCATCCCGAAGAAAAGAACGCGCACTCGCATGGGCGTGGCCAGTCGCAAGTGTATCGCGGAGGGCACGATCCTGTAGGCCTGCAACGAAAAAGCGCCTGCCGTCACTATTCTTCGTGAGTTTTGAGGAGGTATCTATGCCAGTCTCCACGGATCGGGCGATGGGGAGCAGTGTGACCGTTGGCGGCCCTCTGGCAGCTTCATCGTACGTAGTGTGGGTACCGCTGATGGGCGGGCTCTGGGTGGTGGTCAACGTGGCACTGGTTTACCTGGGACTGCACGTCGCCTATTGTCTGCCCTGCTCTGTGCTGGCAGGCATTGTGAACGGCATGCTGCTTTCGGTGATAGCGGTCGCGAAGGCGAGCGAGAGATTTCAGGCCGGGGTGACCGGACTGCTGAGCGGCTTCACTTTAAGCGGCCTGCGCCACGATGGAAGCGTCCTGTCGAAAGCAGCCCAGGGTGTGCATGTTTTTGTGGACCAGGCGTTGCGCTCCCTGGGCATGGAGGGCAGTGAGCCGATGCACCAGCAGATCGAGATGGAAGCCCTCTACATCGTCTGGACGACCGTTCTTGTGGTGCTGGCGTCGCTGATCGCCGAGTGGGTGCGAACTTCGAGGGCACAGGGCTAGCGGGAGTTCGCGGCGCCGTCCATTTTCTGGAACCGGCCATCGTTTTCGCTTCCGACTTAATCAGCGAGGCTATGCGTGAAATCCTGCGGGAACGGGCTGGGGCTCGCTGACCGGAGGGACAGCTTTTCCCAGCGCCTTTGAGCCTTCGGGCGCCGGGGCCTCTGTGGCGCCCTCTTCCACAATCGGAATCAGCACATGCAGCGCTTCGTCGATAGTCTTCACGTAATGAACGGTGAGGTTCTCGATCTGCTCGGGCGTGAGATCTTCCTCCACGTTCATTTTGTTTTCCGCGGGCATAATCACGTCGCGAACGCCCGCGCGTTTTGCGGCCAGGACTTTTTCCTTGATGCCGCCGACGGGAAGCACATTTCCGCTGAGCGTGATTTCGCCGGTCATCGCGGTAAAGGGACGGATACGGCGTCCGGAGAGCAGCGAGACCAGCGCGGTCACAATCGTAACGCCGGCGGACGGGCCGTCCTTCGGAATGGCGCCGGCGGGCACGTGAATGTGAATGTCGTGGCTGGCGAAGAATTCTTCGTCGAGCCCCAGACGTTCCGCGTTGGAACGTACCCAGCTGTGCGCTGCCTGCATCGACTCGCGCATTACGTCCTGAATCTGGCCAGTGATGGTGAAACCGCCTTTGCCGCGCATGCGGCTAGCTTCGACGAACAACACGTCGCCGCCGGAAGGAGTCCAAGCCAGGCCCACGGCCACGCCGGGCCGCTGCGTGCGCTCTTCGATTTCGCCTTCGGTGCGAATCTTGATGCCGCCGAGAAATTCCTGAATGATTTCTTTCGAGACCACCAGTTTGTCGGGCTTGCCTTCGGCCAAACGCCGCGCCTGTTTGCGGCAGATGGTGCCGATGGTGCGTTCCAGATTGCGCACGCCCGCTTCCCGCGTGTAGTGGCGGATGACGTAACGCACGGAGTCTTCGGGAAATTCGATCTGGTCGGTCGTGATTCCGTTCTCATCGATCTGGCGCGGAATCAAATAGCGGAACGAAATATGGACTTTTTCTTCTTCGCTGTAACCCTGCAGTTCAATGATCTCCATGCGGTCGCGCAACGGCTCGGCAATGGGATCGAGCATGTTCGCGGTGGTGATGAACAGCACCTTCGACAAGTCGAACGTTACGTCGAGATAGTTGTCGCGGAAGCTGGAGTTCTGTTCGGGATCGAGCGCTTCGAGCAAGGCCGAAGCGGGATCGCCGCGGAAGTCGCGCCCGACTTTGTCGATTTCATCGAGCATGAAGACCGGATCTTTGGTTTCCGCGCGGCGAATTCCCTGGATGATTTGTCCAGGCAATGCACCGATGTAGGTGCGGCGATGACCGCGGATTTCGGCTTCATCGTGCACGCCGCCGAGGGAGAGCCGCACGAACTTGCGCCCGAGGGCGCGCGCGATCGATTTGCCCAGCGAAGTCTTGCCTACGCCAGGAGGTCCGACGAAGCACAAAATCGGGCCCTTCATGTTTGGTTTTAACCGGCGCACGGAAAGATAGTCGAGAATGCGGTCTTTCACTTTCTCGAGGTCGTAGTGGTCGGTATCGAGAATCTCCTTGGCTTTAGGGATTTCGATTTCTCCACCCGAAGTTTTGGCCCAGGGCAGCACTGCCAGCCACTCGATGTAGTTGCGCGTGAGCGAATAGTCGGCCGCCATTGGCGACATGCGGGAAAGCCGGCCCAATTCTTTCAGGGCTTCCTTCTTCACGTCGTCGGGCATGCCGGCTTCTTCGATTTTCTTTTTTAAGTCTTCAACGTCTCGCTGGCCTTCATCCTGCTCGCCCAGTTCTTTCTGAATGGCCTTCATCTGCTCGCGCAGGTAATATTCGCGCTGGGTTTGCTGCACGCGGTCCTGCACTTCGCTCTGAATCTTATTCCGCAACTGCTGGACTTCCAGCTCCTTGGCCAGGTGCTGGTTAATTTTTTCGAGGCGCACCTGCAAGTCGGTGGTCTCGAGCGTGTCCTGTTTGTCAGGCGTGGAAAGCGACGGCAGCGATGAAGCGATGAAATCCACCAGACGACCGGGCTCGTCAATGTTCATGGCCACGGTGGAAAGTTCGTCAGAAAGCGTAGGCGAACCCGCCACAATCTGCTGGAAGAGCGTAAGCACGTTGCGCTGCAGGGCCTCGATCTCCGAGGTCACAACTGGAGGAGGCGGCTCCGGCACAGCCGTGACCTTGGCTTTCATAAACGGTGTCAGTTGGCTAAACTCGCCGAGACGAACTCGCTCCAGGCCTTCGGCGAACACGAACAGGCTCTGGTTGGGCATTTTTACGACTTTGTGGACTACCGCCGAGGTGCCGATGGTGTACAAATCGCTGGGCTGCGGCGAATCCACGCGGGCTTCGCGCTGCGCCACGACGATGATGGTCTTGTCTTCTCCCAGCGAATTGATCAGCTGGACCGAGCTTTCCCGCCCCACGGTGAGGGGCAAAACCGCGTGGGGAAACAGAACCGTATCCCGCACGGGCAGCACAGGTAGAGCTCGTTGATCTTGCATTTCCTTGGTTTCCTTGGACTTAGGAGCGCGCTCGGATGGTGATTGCTGGCTCATATGTCTCCTTGAGTGTAACTCGCTCAAGTTTAGATGATAATCTCTCGGAAAGGTTTCATCCCGCCTTCCGGCAAGTTCCGGTCAGGCTTGAATTGTAGTCCGCTTGCCGTGGGGTGGCATGATACCCGAGGTGCCGAGGCTAACGCGGATAATGGGTGCTTGCCAAGCGAAATCGACGGAAACGTGACCGGAAGTGCGGGCATTCCCGAATCCGGCTTAGTCTCCCGGGTAAATCCCGAGCACTTTCACGAAGTCGGCGACTTCGCCGAGATGGCGGAGTGCGTTTCGGGCGGGCTCGTCGTCGCCGCGAAGGAAGTCAACGTAGAACACATATTCCCAGGGACGTCCGCGCATGGGGCGGGATTCGATTTTGCTGAGGCTGATGTCGCGCAGGGCAAACACGCTGAGGGATTTGAAGAGCGCTCCGGGGACGTTTTTCACTTTGAAGGCGATGGAAGTCTTGTTCGCGCCGCGGGGAATCAGTCCGCGAAAACGCACGGCGGACGACACGTTTCCCAGATTTAGTTTTCCTCCGCTTGACTTTCGAATCAGGAAGAAGCGGGTGAAGTTGCTTTTATCGTCTTCGATGCCGGGCAGCAGAATTTTCCCCGAATATTCGCGCGCGGCGTGGGGCCCGGCAATGCCGGCTGAGTCTTTCAATTTGTTGGCGATGACGTGTTTTACGCTGCCCGCAGTGTCGTAGAACGGGACCGGTTCGATCTGCGGATGCTTGCGAAAGAAATCGCGGCACTGATCGAGAGCCACGGGATGTGACAACGCACGCCGCACTGCACTCAACTTCACGCCGGGGGCCGCGATCAGGTTGTGCACGATCCGCAGGCGGCATTCGCCCTGAATGAAGACGTCGCGCGACACCAGCAGATCGGCGTGCTCGGCCACGGTTCCGGCCAGAGTGTTTTCGATGGGGATAACCGCAGCTGCGGCGGTTCCCCGCCCTACCCGGTCGAAAACTTCCGCCGAGCGCGCGCAGGGAACCACCGTGCAGCCGGGCAGCATTTTCTCCGCTGCCTCGTGGCTGAAGGAACCGCGCTCGCCTTGAATCGCAACTTTCATCGCAGAAATTTTCTCCCGGCAGAAGCACGTCGCTCGAATTTCAGCGTCAACCGATGAACGATGTCGTCCCAAGCCGGGCCGAAGGTCCAGTGACGGGCCTCGCGACCGACGCCGACGCCAACGTCAATGCTGCCGACGAGAACATCCCGGCAGCGCGCACCTGCCGGCACGCATCCAGTATAGGCAAATGCTGCAGACTACGGTGCACCGGCTAGCGGCTATCTCATAAACCCTCGGTCGGGTGAACGCGAGCAAAGCCTCAGGGGCTGAAGCCAGCGTCGTTATCGGCTCTTTACGGCACGGCTGAAAGCCGTGCCCTTCCCGAACCCATTTATGGGATGCCTTCTAGTTCTTTCTTCATCCGCAGCGCGTCCACACCGTTCGAATAATAGCGCGGCACCGTCTCGATCACGCTGTAACCATGGCGTTTGTAAAACGCGAGTGCTGAGAGATTATCCACCGCGGTTTCGAGGCCGACTGCTCTGCTTCCGGCCGTCCGCAGACGATCTTCTGCGGCCTGTAACAATTGCGATCCCACGCCTGAGCGCCGCGCGGCCGCAGTTACATCGATCGTAATAATGTGCCCGGTCCGGCCCGTCTGAGTCACGATGAAGCCCGCGATCTTCTCTGCGACCAGCTCTTCGACCGGCTCTTCGACCGGCTCCCGCGTCGTCTGCTCCGCCGCTTTCTCCGCTGCTGTCTCCGCCACCAGGGTGAACGATCCCCGCCGGCGGATATAAAACTTCAGCTCCTGACGGGAATAGGAAATCCCCGGAGAAAAACATTCCTGGTCGATATGCCAGAGAGTTTCGAAATCGCCGAGCCGGAAATCGCGAATGGTGAAAGGCACGCCGACATTGTAGCGGCTGGCGCATGCGCGTATTCGGAGCCGCGCCGAAAGCCACGCGGACGGCCAGGAAATGGGCTTATCGACGGACGACCGAGGTTCGCCATCGCGGTTTCCCACAGAAAAATCGAAATGGCACGAATGGGCCCCTTGCCCTCGCCGCAACCTTGGTCGTACCATCGGCAATAGAGGAAGCGTTGTGGGACGCCTTCTGATTGACGCTATCGCCGCGACGGCTATTCTGCTGCTCTGGTTGGGGCTGTGGTCCCTGGCGTTTATCCTCTACAACCGGCATAAAGGCAAGGCGGCGCTGCGCTGGGTGCAGGCAGCGTGCGCCGGCAAGGGCCGCCTGCTCGACTCGCGCTGGCTCGGCAGTTCCCAGCTACGTGCCCGGCTTCAGTTTCCTTCGCGTGGCTTTGAGGATGCCCGGGTCACCGTGCAATTCCGCCGGCCGTTTCCCGCGCAGTGGATTCTTGACTGCTGGCGCCAACAAAAAGAAACGCTGACTTTTGAAGCCGACCTGGGCGGCTCGCCCAGTTTCCATTTGGAAGTGGTGCGCCACCGGTGGTCCGCCCGCAGCCGCAGTGTGGGACGCCCGCGCGACCGACGCGAATGGGAAGTTCACCATCCCGGGCCGCTCATTCTGACTACTCGCACACACTGGAAAGAGGATCCTACCTCGGAGTTGAACGCACTGATGACGGTGCGCCAGCAAGACGTGTTGCAAGTGCGCTTCCGCCCGGAATCTCCGCAGTTTTCCGTCACGGTCAACCTGGATGCGCTCGCCGATCCGGCCACGGCTGCCGGATTCCTGAGCACGCTACGCGAGCTGGCCGCAGGAGCTTCGGCGCACCGGCAGTAGCGCCGCGGGTCCAGCGTGAGGACTCTGGCACAAATCCGGCAGGAATCCTGAATTCTTCGGAACATTTACCCGTCCCGCGGAATTCCCCCAGTTGGGGTTATGCAGTAGACTGCGCACATGCCGAGCCATCAAGGTTCGATCCGCCTGTTTCGCTTCGCTGGGATTGACGTGTTTCTGCATTGGTCGTGGTTTTTGGTGGCGGTGTATGAAATCCAGAGCCGCAAGGGGAATTACTCTTCTATCACCTGGCAGGTGCTGGAGTATCTGGCCCTGTTCTTGATTGTGATGATTCACGAGTTCGGGCATGCGCTGGCTTGCCGGCAAGTTGGAGGCCGGGCGAATCAGATCGTGTTGTGGCCTCTCGGCGGAGTGGCCTATGTGGACCCGCCCCCTCGGCCCGGGGCGACGCTCTGGAGCATCGCCGCCGGGCCCCTGGTCAACGTGGCGCTCCTGCCTGTCTTGTACGTGGCCGTGACGCTCGGCGGGTCAGCGGGATGGGGCGTGACAGCGCCTGATCTCTATCGGTTGCTGCTGGCGGTCCAACTCATTAACAAGTGGCTGCTGATCTTCAATATTCTGCCCATTTATCCCCTGGACGGCGGCCAGATTCTTCGGTCGCTGCTCTGGTTTGTAATGGGACGCGCGCGCAGCCTGATGGTGGCCACGATCCTCGGATTGGTAGGTGTAGCCGGTTTCATCGTTCTCGCCATCTTCGAACAGTCCATCTGGTACGGGGCCATCGCGGTTTTCATGCTGATGAATTGCTGGGGAGGGCTGCAACATGCGCGGGCGTTGTTGCGTTTCGCGAAGTTGCCGCGCCGGGAGGGATTTCTCTGCCCGGCGTGCAAGACTGCGCCACCGCTGGGAGAATTCTGGAAGTGTGGAAAGTGCGGGCAGGCGTTTGACACATTTCAGACCCAGGCCGTCTGCCCCAATTGCAGGACTCAGTTTGCCGCGACAAAATGCCTGGATTGTGGTGCGGAGCACCCTGTAGGCGAGTGGAGCGCTGCCGCCTATGCATCCAGGAGTTTGTAACTGCGCCGCATCCGGCGAACGGTCCTCCTAGGATAAATCTCTTTTATCCCTCCCATCAGCTTTTTCGATTGGCAGAGGCATGCCCCGGGCATTATTCTTCCCTGCTGATCACCAGCCCACGCAACTCCCTGTATTCGTCACATTGTTACCGGTGAACTAATTCTTAGGAGACTAAAACGACATCCATGCCCAACGAACTGCGGAATTTCCTGGCACTCAGCTACGACGAACTGGAAGACCTGAACCTGAACGCGAAAGAGCAGCGCAAGAACCGCGTGGCCATGCACACGATTCAGGAAGAGCGGATCAGGTATTTGATTGACGAGAAGCGCATCAAGGCTGTGACCGTGCTATTCAGCGACCTCGAAGGCCGGTTGCACATGCTCGACTACGACAAGAAATTTCTGGTGAAGAGCTGGGACAACCTCACCTTTGATGGCTCGTCGATTCGCGGATTCACGGCGCAGAGGGAGAGCGATCTGCGGCTGGGCATTGACTGGTCCGCGTTCTATTGGGCCCCTTCGGATGTGTTCGGCTCCGGCAAGGTGCTGGTGTTCGGCGAAGTCATCGACAAGGGCGGGGCGCCCTATTCGGCCGACATTCGCGGCGTGCTCAAGGGCTACGCGGACAGCCTCTACAAGAAGCACAATTACACGCTCAATGCCGCCAACGAGATTGAAGGCTTCCTTTTCAAAACTCCGGACGCCGAGCGCCACTACTACGAAACCGGCAAGTTCGAATACGTGAACACGGGCGGATACTATCACTCGCTGCCGGGCGATCCGCTGCGCACTTTCATCGACACTACCGCTGAAGTGCAGCGCGCCATGGCTTTCCAGAACGAGAAAGACCATCCGGAAGTTGCACCTTCGCAGTTTGAAATCAATTACGGCTACGGCGAAGTGGTTGCCGCCGCCGACCAGATTCAGCTCTACAAGCTGATCTGCCGACAGGTCGCCACCCACATGGGACTGACGGCCTCGTTCCTGCCGAAGCCCGTGGTGGGCGTGAACGGCAGCGGGATGCACACCAACGTTTCGATCAGCGAGAAGGGAAAAAATCTTTTCTGGGATCCGAAGGGCGAAGAAAAACTCAGCAAGATGGGCTGGGCATTTCTCGACCGCATCCTCACCCACGGCAACGATATTTGCCTGCTGCTGAACGCCAGCGTGAATGCTTATCGCCGTCTCGATCCCCACTTCGAAGCGCCGAACCAGATCAAGGCTTCTGCGGTCGATCGCGGGTCCATGATTCGCATTCCGATCGGCAACGAGAAGAGCATGCGCGTGGAAGTTCGCTCTGTGGCTCCGGATGCAAATCCCTACCTGGTGATGCTCGCGGTCTTCAAGAGCGGCATTGACGGGGAAACCTCGAAGATCAAGAACCTGCGGCAGGCCGAGCGCTATTTGCCCGACAACATCTACACTGCGCTGGAAGACTTCCGCAACGCCGAGTGGACCACAAAGCTTCTGGGAGCAGACGTCAAGGGCCGCTACGCCGACCTGAAACAGGCCGCCGCCGACCGTTGTCCGCGGCTGCTGGGCACGTTCGTAAAGCCTCCTGAGGTGCAATACCACCACGACGTTTACAACCAGTTTTTGTGGAACATGTTCTAGAACGCCAAGTCTCACCGGAAAAAACGACGCCCCGGCGAAAAGCCGGGGCGTTTTTAATTGCAGTTGCTCAGACAGCTCCTAGTTCGGCAGAACCACCGCATCTACTACGTGAATCACGCCGTTTGACTGAAACACGTTCGGGATCGTCACCGTCGACATCCCGCCCTTTTCGTCCTTCAGAACAATCGAGGTGCCCTGCAGCATCGCGATCAGGGTTCCGCCGCTAACCGTCTTCAGCGTAGCCTGGCCGTTCCCCTCCCTGATCTGCTTCTTCAATTCGGCTGCGCTGATACGGCCCGCAACCACGTGGTAGGTGAGGATCTTCGTCAGCATTTCCTTGTTCTCCGGCTTCAGCAGAGTCTCCACCGTGCCCGCGGGCAGCTTGGCGAAGGCTTCGTTGGTCGGCGCGAACACGGTGAATGGGCCGGGGCCCTTCAGCGTGTCGACCAAACCAGCAGCTTTCACCGCGGCCACCAGCGTGGTGTGATCTTTTGAGTTCACCGCATTGTCGATGATGTCTTTGCTGGCATACATCGCAGCGCCGCCCACCATCGGGTCCTTGGAGCCGGCGATGAGCATAGGCGCTGACGTCGCCACAATCGCCAGACACAAAACCGCAAACTTCGTCTTCATAATCTCTCCTGTTTATGTTGGAACTGCTTTCCTGAGTAGTACGCACACAGGGAGAATTCGGATTGCGGCCCTCTGAGCAGGCGGATTCGTTGGGAGAAATCCCGGCTCTCCTTAGCAGCGAGACGGCTGGGGAATATTTCGGTAAGGAGACCGCGAACAGATCGCGCGCCGCTGCCGGCCCGCATTTTGTGCACGCCGCGAGCCGCTGGCCTACAATCGCTTCATGGAGCGCAAGATCTTCTGGATGGTGTTCATGATGCTGGGTCTCGTGGCAGACTTTCTGCTCCCGCTGTGGTGGGGCATTGCCGCAACTATCCCGATCGTGTTCATCGCCTGGTGGGTCGCTTATCGCAGCGATTGGTTCTGACGGCTCTGAGCTCACGGGGCGAACTGCGCTCGCCGGATCCTTCGGTTTCGCTCGGGGCAGGCTCGCAAGAGTGCCTGTCCCCACAGAGATCTCTACGTCGTGGTGCAGGTCGTGCTGTTGGGACACATGGTGAACGTTCCACCTGGGGACGGCAGGCCTAGAGTGCAGCTCGAACTTCCTGTCAGCGTCCAGGTGCCAGTTACGGCATTCCAGGTGGTCGTCTGAGCGACAGTATTAGTTACTCCGGTCGCCGTTCCCGTCAGCGTGAGCGCGTTGCCGTTGCCCTTTACCGTGAAAGTAACATTTGCGGTCGCGGTCGGGTCGCTCACCGCCGAGGTTAAATCGAACGTCCCGCCCACCGTTTCTCCCAATCCCGTCACCGGGAAGCACGGTCCGGCGGTCAGGAAATTCACGTTGGTGACATTCAATGCGCCGCTGTCGTTGACCGTAAACGTGGTCTCGAAGTTAAACAGTGTCTCGTTGGCAGGGGGCCCTTGAAAAGTCGCCTCCCAATTGCCACCCGCAGCGGTCGTGAGGGTTCTGTTCGAGCCACAGCCAGCGACGAAACATCCCAGCGCCAGCAGCCCTACGATTGCAACCTTCTTCATGAACGGTCCTTCGAAACTATAGTAGATTTGGAATTCTTGACGCAGTTACTGAGCAGTCTCCCAAGGCCCGCGGCTCGAAACCCAGCCACTAGTATTGGAGAGATGCCGCCCGCTGGTCAAGGGATGTAAGCGCTTCGGAACGGGCGATCGGCTCAATCGAGCATTTTAGCATTCGGGCAGGCCACAGCGGTTCGCAGCGGCAGACTCTCAACCGATCACCGCACATGGGGACTTAGTCTGTCATTACGAGCGGACCGTGGTGCGCAAAGCGCAGCAGCCGCGCCGTCGAATGACCCCTGCGCTGTGCGGAGCTTCACGGAAGCCTCAAAGAGACACTCGTCTTATGCCCTTCTGCCCTTCTGATCTCTTGGCGCTCTTCGGTGGCTTGGGGAAGTGCCCGCCCAGGTTGTCGCGGTCGCGCTCCCGCCGAACGCGCGCGATCGTCCGGTTCACTTCCTGCGTCGATAGCGGCTTACCGGTGCGGACCGCAGCTACGCCCTTGTCTACCCGTAGCTTACTCGTCACGGATGACATGCAACCCCCTCATGATTTCCTCACGCGCCGCGCTTGCCTTTCAACTCTGCCAGCAGCTGCTCGATGCGGTCTTCTTTCTCCAGCGCGGCCAGGCGGTCGTTGATGTCGGACCCGGCGATTTCTGATCTGGCCTCGCTCACCGCTTCTGAATGCGCCACCTTGCGCTTCATGCGGTCAAACGTGGCCGCCTTGGAGCTGTCGCCCATGGCCATGCGGGCGTCGCTGGCCTTGGTCACGGCGCGGGCGCGGCGCTGCTGCGCCATCAGCACGTCGGCCTTGGCCTCAGCTTCGGCGAGCTTCTGATCCAGTTTATGCAGCGCGGATTTCAGATTCTCCACCTGCGCTTTCTGGTCGCTCACCTGCTGCGCGAAATTTTCGCTCAGCTCGCGATAACTTTCCACGCGCTGCAGCGAGGCCCGCGCCAGGTCGTCTTCTTTCTTGTCGACGGCGAGTTCAGCCTTGCGCATCCACTCGGCGACTTTCTCTGCGTTTTCCTTGTGCTTTTTTTCCAGCAGGTGTTGGTCGGCAATGGCGATGGCCACTTGCGTCTTCACCTGCAGCAACTGGTTCTGCATGTCGAGAATGACCTGCTTGATCATCTTTTCCGGTTCCTCCGCCTTGTCGATCAGGTCGTTGAGGTTGGCCCGGACTAATGTGGATACCCGCTCTAGTAATGCCATGGTGGACTCCTTTTTAACTTCAGCTTCTAGCTTCTAGCTCCAAGCTACGACTCTCCTGCAATTTCCGAACTGTCATCCTGAGCGGAGCGGATGGTTCGCGAAGCGGACCAGCCGCGGAGTCGAAGGATCCCTTCCTTCTCCACCGTTCAGATTCTCATGCGTTTCCCTTGCCACAACTTCCTTCGAGCCGCGTCAGCCCCCTAACTGTCTGGTTCTCCCTTCATGTTTCTTGTGGATCGCCGCGCATTCCGGACATTCCATTTCCACGCGGCGGACCGTTGCGCCGAGCACCATGCCGATCGCAACGCCGATGCCCAGCCAGATTGCGATATGCCCGGCCATCACTCCCGCGATCGCTCCCAGCGCGCCGCCGAGGGCGATGCCTACTCCGGTGTATTTCGGTTTGTTCATGGCTCCGCTCCAAAGTCTGCTGCAATTTCGGGCTTCCTAACTTTCGCCTCGCTCTAACTCCCGCCTCGCTGCGCTTGGCGGGACAGCCGAGGCGGCTGTCCCTGCGCGAGCATTGCTCACTTCTTCGGCGCGTCTCCCGGCTTCGGTGTATCGGGCTTCGGAGCCTTGTCGCCGATCTGCCGGACTTTGCCCAGCAGTTCCGACATTGGCATGCCCGAGAGCGTCTCAAACAACGCCGGCACCTGTGCCGCCATCTTGGTGATGTCGCCGGTGATCTTGTTCATTCCGGAGGCATCGCCGTTCCCGGTCGACACGATGGTGATCTTGTCGACGTTGGCCAGCGGAGCAGCCAGCGCCCTCACCACTTCGGGCATGATCGCGAACAGCTTGTCGATCACTGCCGCCTGGTTGTATTCCTGGAAAGCTTCGGCTTTCACGTTCATGGCCTTGGCTTCGGCTTCGCCTTTCTTGAAAATGATTTCCGATTCGGCCTCGCCCTGAGCACGAATCGACGACGCCTGGCCTTCCGCTTCCGCGATCAGGCGCTGCTTCTCGGCCGCGGCCAGAGTCTCAATCCGCTGACGCTCGATTTCCGCTGGCTTCAGCACCGTTGCGATCAGTTCGTTCTCGCGGCGGTTGATTTCTGCCTCCTGCACCTTCACTTGCTGTTCTTTCTCGATCTGCTGCACCTTCACCTGTTCCGCGATCACTTGCTGCTGCATGATGTTGGTCTGGATGTCATAAGCCTTGTCCGCCTGCGCCTGCTGGCGTTTTGTGACTTCCAGGTATTGCGCTTTCTTGATTTCCAGGTCGCGCTGCGATTCCGCCTGCTTTGCCAATGACAACGTTTCCGCCAGCACACGTTCCTGATCGGCCTGGGCCTTGGCCACGGCCGATTCCCGCTGCGCCAGTGCCCGCCGGATCGCGGTATCGCGGTCGGCTTCGGCCGCCGCCACATCGGCGTCACGCTTGATGCGTGCCACGTCGGGCTTGCCCATGTTGGAGATGTATTCGTTCTTGTCGCGCACTTCTTTAATCGTGAACGAAATCACTTCCAGGCCCATCTTGTTCATGTCTTCGGCGCACGTTCCGCGCATGCGGTCGGAAACCATTTCCGGCTGCTTCACAATTTCTTCCACCGTGAGTTGCCCGATGATGCCGCGCAAGTGGCCTTCCATCACCAACCGGATCAGGCCTTCGCGCTCCTGATCGGTCTTGGTAAGAAATTGCTCGGCCGCCGTCAGCACGGATTCCCGGTCGGACTTTACTTTGATTTGCGCCACGGCCTCCACGGTCACCGCAACGCCTTGTTTGGTGTAGAGATCCTGCTGCGGAGCCACGTCGAACGACATCAGTTCGAGCGATAGATCGCGGCAAACCTGCACCATGGGAAATACCAGCGTGCCGCGCCCCTGCACCACACGCGTCCCACCCAGGCCGTAGACGATGAGTGCTTCGTGCGGCCCCGCTTTGCGATATAGCCTGGCCATTCCGCTCATCAGGAACAGGATGACCATCACTCCCAGCCCGGCAAAAATCCAAATCGTCACTACCGTCGAAAGCCCGAACATAACGCCTCCTGTTACAAATGCAGTGCGAGAAAATTTTTTTCGCTCGAGTCGCGTCCCATCGGGGACTTTGCGCCCATCAACTCGGAATGGGATGGCGGCGGGTTCAGGTTCCACTCGACAATCGAGTTGTTTCCGAACCACAGAAAACCGAGCACTACATAAAAAACCACCAGCATCGGCCAAGACGAAGCCGGCTTCAAGGCCCGTACGATCAAGCCTGCCACCGTGAACAGGATCAGCACGACCGCCATGATGCCGAGCCCCAGCATCAACGACCCTTCCCGCGATGTGTAGCCGTTGGGCTGCCAGTTAGCGTCGAAGTGCACGGCCATGCGCGCGGGCAACTGGTCCCAGGCCCGCCAGTACTTGAGCGCTGTGATCGGCAGCGACAACCACATCATCCAGACCAGCGGCTTATACCAATCCCGATTCATAGAATCTCCAGACTCATTCCGCCAACGCAGTCGCCAGCGGCCTCGCGTTGGTTTTGCTGGCCCTATTGCTCACCCGACATTTCGCTCCACAGCTGGACGTAGGCGATTCCTTTTTCGTAGCGCGTAACCACGACTTCGGTACCCTTGGCGATGGCGCTGCCATCTTCGCTGCGCGCCCCGCAAACGCGCCGGGTTCCAACCTGCGAATAAAGAATTTCTCCCGTCCCGCCTTCGCGGATGGGGCTTGTAATCCTGCCCAGCACGCCCACCATTTCGTAATCCGCGGCATTCATGCACTCTTCGTCCGCCATCAACACTTTGCTCAGGAATAGGAAAATAATTCCGCCGCCCAGCAAACCACTGAACACGGACAACATCAACCCCATGCCAACCCACAGCGTGGAATAACGAGTCAGCAAATATCCGGTCCCGCCAAACCAGGCCAGAAAAGCCGTCAGCGTGACGAAGTTAAACGGCGACGCCCCGCTCCGCCCGCTTTGTGTTCCAGTTTGTGCTCCAACGGCTTGTGTCGAGCCGGCGTGGCCCACTGCTGGCGCGTGCAGCGCACCTGCGACCGGAGCGTGCCCGGCCCCCACGGGAGCCGAAGGCACATGCATGCCCCCGGCGTGACCGTGAAAGTGCGGCAGGTGCAAGCGGCCGAAGCGGGAGCCTCCGAAAACGAAGGAAAAAAAACTGAAACAGAAGCCCACCGCGAAGCAGATCAAATAGAAATCTGACCAGTCCATCTTGGCTGACGTCATCGGGTTCGCCTCCCCTCGGCACCGGCACCACGGTGGTTATGTTTGCCCATCAGTTCCGGACGCAAAGCCTCCAGCAAACGCTCCGCCAGGCCGGGCGTATCCAGAATCGCGCCCAACAGCAGCAGACTGCGCCGCGTATCTTTTTCGCGCGCGGCCTTGATCAGCACGTGACTAACCTCGGCGTCGTTGGCGAACTTCTCCGAACCCTGCAGCAGCCAAACGTCGAGCTGGCCTTCGGTGGTACGCAAATCCGAAGTCAGTTCCGTGTGATAACCCTCAGGATCGTCCACCAGAAAACCGGGATGCACTTTGAAAAACTTCGCCAGCAGCGCTCGCGAAGACTGCGTCATATGCGGCCGCGCCCCGCTTTCGATCTGTGACAGGTAGGACTGGCTGATGGTTTTTTTAGCTGCCCCAATTTTCGTCGGCCCATTTTTCGTCAGCCCCCGGCCTCGTCCCAGTTCCTGGCGAAGGGCGAGCACGATTTCCTGCTGCGTCATGGGACGCCCCAGGCCGCGCAACGAACCTTCCACTTCGCGCAGGTAGCGGATTTTTTCGCCCAGTTTCATATCTCACATCGCAATAACAGTATTGCAATTTGTAATCTGTGTCAAGAGCAGGATTTGGAGCGTTTTCAGAGGGTTACAGCCCGGCGGAAAAACCAAGCCTGCACCGAGGAACGGGGGACGACCCGAGAGACCTCACAACCCGCCCGGATAACCGCGTGCTAAACTTCCGCCTCTATCGATCTCAGGAGGGCTCATGTTTCGACGCGCGGTGGTGGGAGTTTCGTGGCTGGCGATGTTGACGGTCTTGTGGACGTTCTTATTAACGTTCACCGCGATTGCACAAAACCCCGACATCCCCGAGCCTGGTTCGGTCGAAGCGATCGCGGCGGCGACAACCGATCCGCACTATGTTTCGCCCTGGGTCTCGTATATCCCGCAATCCGCCACGGTTCCGTCTCCCGAGAAATTTCTGAGCCGCATCATGGGCGCTCCCGGAGAACTGCTGGGGACTGAGAAGTCGTACGCGTACGCCAGGGCCCTGGCGGCCGCCAGTCCTCGGGTTCGAGTGTTCACGATCGGGCACAGCGAGGAAGGACGCGAAATCGTCATCCTCGCCATCGCCGACGAGGCCGGCATCCGCGATCTCGATCGACTGAAAGCCGCGACAGCAGCCTTAGCAGATCCGCGCCGCACCGACCAGGCCGCCGCCGACAAACTCATCGCATCCGCCCGCCCGGTTTATTACTTCAACGCCGCGCTCCATTCCGACGAAACCGGATCCACCGAGGCCATGCTCGAACTTGCTTACCGCCTCGCGGTGTCGGAGCAGCCGACGATCCGGCGCATCCGCGAGCAATTGGTAGTGCTGATCAATCCCATTTCCAATCCCGATGGCCGCGACAAAATGGTCGACTGGTTCTACCGCTATCTCAAGGGCAAAACGGACCGCAACACTCTGCCCCGGCAATCGCCTCCGTACTGGTCGAAGTACGCCTTCGTGGACATCAACCGCGACACTCACCAGCAGACGCACGAAACCACAAAAGCCGTGCACCGCATGTTTCATGAGTGGCATCCCACGGTCGTGCACGATCTGCACGAAGGCTCGCCCCTGATGATGACCTGGAACGGCACCGGGCCCTACAACCCAAACATCGATCCCATTACCTACACCGAATTTCTAGAACTCAGTTTTCACGAAGTCGAGGCCATGACGGCAATGGGCATGCCCGGCGTCTCGACGTGGAATTTTGGAGAAGCATTCGCGCATCTTTATCTCGATTCCGTGGCCATGAATCACAACAGCATTGGGCGCGGTTTCGAGACCTTCGGCAACGGCAGTGCGGAGACGGAGAAGCGATCCATTTCGCCGTCGTCGGCAAAGATGGAGTGGTACCGTCCGCTGCCTGCGCCGCGAGAGGTTACGTGGTCGGCCCGCGACAATCTTAACTATCAGGAAACCGGTGCGCTGGCGGCGCTCGATGAATCGGCAAGCCACTCCAAGGAAATGCTGCGCAATTTCTACAGAAAGGGATGGGATTCCTGGCAGAAAGGCCTCACCGAGCCGCCCTATGCGTTTCTGATTCCGGAAGATCAAGGAGACCCGGCGCGAGTAGCGCAAATGGTGGGCCGGCTCATGGGGCAGAAAATCGAAGTGGCCCGGGCGCAGAATCCGATTCAGATCAAGGAAGGAAATTTTCCCGCAGGAACCTACGTGGTTCGCCTCGATCAGCCCTACCGAAACTACGCGGTGGACTTGCTCACGCCCCAACACTATCCCAAAGATGGAGAAGCGCCCTACGATGATGTTTCCTGGGAGCTTCCCGCGAATTACCATCTGCAGGCGATTGCCACGGCCGATGCGTCCATCCGCGAAGCCGCGCTCACTCCGCTGACCGAAGCGCCGCACGCAGTCGGCCGCGTCACCGGCGCCGGACCTGTTTATTTGCTGAAGGACACCGGACAAGAATCTTTTCTCGCCGCCCGTTATCGTCTATCTGGCTTCGATATCAGGATTGCCGAACATGAGTTCGACGCCGGCGGCGCGAAGTTTCCCGCAGGGTCGTGGATCGTTGCCGATCAAGCCCGGCTTCACGATGCGATTGTGTCGACTGCCACGGAACTGGGACTCGACTTCACCCAAGTCTCGGCCCTCCCCGATGTGCCGTCGCACAAGGCGCCGGCGCCGCGCATTGGCGTGTGGGTACCGTGGGCGGATACTGACTCGATCGGATGGATCCGTTATTCACTGGATCAACGCAAAGTTCCTTACACGTATTTGCGCGATGAGGACATTCGCGCCGGGAATCTCCGCGGTCGCATCGACGTCCTGCTTTACGGACACGTCGATCTCGAACTGGCGGAGCAGATTGAGGGTCTGCCGAAAACCTGGTCACCCATGCCGTTCAAGAAAACCGCACAGACTCCGAGTTTCGGCACGCCCGCCGAATCCGACGACATCACCGGCGGAATTGGCTACGAAGGACTCGCGCAGATTCAACGCTTCATCGACGATGGAGGATTGATGGTGACGCTTGGCAGCGGAAGCATGCTGGCGCTGGAAGGCGGCCTGGTGCGTTTTGTGCGGCGGTCTTCTGGAGGCGTTCCGCGAAGCACGGCAGGCGGCGGGGGCGCGTCGTCGACCGCTTCGCAGCAAGCGGCCACGCGAACGCCCGGAGCCCACGTGCGCGTCACTTTCGATCGCGCTGACCATCCCATTGCCTATGGGTATCCTGTGCACACCTATGTTTTTCGGCAGAATTTTCCGCTCTATAACATCCCGCGTCGTTGGCTGCGCATGGCGTATTGCACAACCTGTCTGGACGGACCCGAAGACCGCAGCGGTGTAGTGATGGAATGGGGCGATACCGATGGCAAGCCCTTCGTCGAAAGCGGCCAGGCGTGGGGAGAAGAGAATCTGATGGGCCGGCCCGCGATTCTGGACATGCCCGTGGGTAAAGGACACGTCGTCTCGTTCAATTTCAACCCGATGCATCGCGACTTGAATCGCGGCGACCAGCGCCTTCTGTGGAACGCGATTCTGAACTGGCAGGCGATTCTTGCGGGAAACGCGAAACCCTCCGAGACTTCAGGGCCAGCTCCCGAACCCGAAGACTAGAACGAAGACTGGAGCGAAGACTAAAACTACTTCTCACCGTCTGGCGGCCTCCGAAGGGACTTCTACAATCACAATCCCGCTTCGATGCGGGAACGGGGATCGAGATAGTCGCGCAATGCGTCGCCGATAAAATTAAACGACAACACGGCCAGCATCACCGCCAGCGCAGGAAACAGTACCAGGTGCGGCGCGTCGAAAAGGTGGGCGCGGCCATCATTAAGCATAGCTCCCCAACTGGCTGTCGGCGGAGGCACGCCAAGCCCGAGAAAACTCATAGTCGCTTCAGCGAGAATGGCTCCAGCCATGCCGATCGCGGCCTGCACGATCACCGGCTGAATAATGTTGGGCAGAATGTGCCGCACGATGATGCGCACGTCGCTGGCTCCAAGAGCGCGTGCAGCTTCGACGAATTCGCGCTCGCGGGCGGCGAGCACTTGTCCGCGAACCAGTCGCGCGTAGCCCACCCATCCGCCAAGAGAAAGCGCGACCACAAGATTGAAGATGCCCGGACCACGAAAAGCGACGAAAGCAATCGCCAGCAGAATTCCGGGGAACGAAAGAAACGCATTCATCAGCACGATGTTCACGAAGCGGTCGATGCCTCCGCCGTAGTATCCGGCGACGGAGCCGATGATTAGACCGAGCCCAAGCGAAGTAAGCACCACGCAGCTGCCCACCAGCATGGAAATGCGTGCGCCATAGATAGTGCGCGAGAGAATGTCGCGACCGAGCTCGTCGGTGCCGAACCAGTGCGCTGAGGATGGAGTGTCAAGACGCGTGGGAAGATCGATAGCAGCAGGATCCTGTGGCGCGATCCACGGCGCGAACAGCGCGAGGATCACAAAGCCCACAACCAACACTACTCCGATTGCCGCCAGAGGATTGTGCCGGGCATTTCCCACAACCCGGCGGCGCAACGAGATGGCGGCGGTAGCGATGTCGTGAATCTTACACGGCTCAATCCCATTCAAGCCACACATTCAAGCCACTCCACAGTTGCGTCGCGGGTGCTGAGGCTGAGATTATCGTTGCGCCGCGAATCCAGTTTTCACGAGGGAGGTGTTCCCATGCGCAGGACTCTTTGTTTTCTGGCCGCAGTGATCGCTCTGTCAACCGGCGTTGTCGCTCAAAAGCCCGCATGGCAGCCTGGGCCCGGCCACACCACTCTGGACCTGTGGCCACACGGCGCGCCGGACGCTCAGCCCAATGCCAGCACCGAGGCCGACATGACGACCGCCAAAGATAATCTGATCGCGGGTAAGCCGGTGATTCGTCTGGGCAACGTTTCCCTGCCGACGCTCACGGTTTACTCGCCCGCGGGAAAGAACTCGGGCGCCGCCGTGGTCGTCTTCCCGGGCGGCGCCTATCACATTCTGGCAATCGACCTCGAAGGCACGGAAGTGTGCGATTGGCTGAACTCGGCGGGCATTACGTGCGTGCTGATCAAATATCGCGTGCCCGATTCCGGGCCGTATCCCAAGTCATCCGCCGCATTGCAGGACGCGCAGCGCGCGCTCGGCATTGTCCGCTCGCGCGCGGCGGAGTGGCACATTGATCCCAAGCGCATTGGAGTGTTGGGATTCTCTGCCGGAGGACATCTTTCCGCCGCGCTCAGCACGCATTTCGAGCAGCGCCTCTACGATCCCGTGGATTCCGCCGACCAGGTCAGCTGCCGCCCTGACTTTGCGGTGATCGTCTATCCCGGGTATTTGGCGTTGGCGGAGCAGAACTTCGCGCCCAACGCCGACATTCATGTCACGGAAAAAACTCCGCCCACGTTTCTGGTGCAGGCCGAAGATGATCCGGTGCACGTTGAGAACTCGACCGTATATTTTCTGGCGCTGAAAAACGCCAAAGTTCCAGCGGAAATGCACCTCTACGCCAGCGGCGGCCATGGCTACGGCCTGCGAAGAACAGAGCTTCCGGTCACCGCCTGGCCGAAGCTGGTAGAGACGTGGCTGGGAACGATTCATGTGGTGCCGGCGCGGACAAACTGACGCGGCTGCGCCTGATCGCATTTGCCATAGCATCCAACAGCAGGTCCCTCCACTGCGCATTGCGATTGGCTTCGCCAATCTCAACGCTCCGGTCGGGATGACAGAAGTTTGGTGTTGCGAGCAAAGCCAATCGCAATGCTACGCGCGGGATGACAGGTTTTTTAGTTTGCTGCGAAGAAAATTCTTCCTCGGATGAACATTTTGGAATTGAGCTGTATAAAACCTACTGCCGAATCCTCGGGTTCGCCACCGAGTACAGCACGTCCGTCAGGAAGTTCACCGCAACATACGTCAAGCCGATCGCCAGGATGCAGCCTTGCACCAGGTAGTAGTCGCGGGCGGAGATGGCGTCGATGGTGAGGCGACCGATGCCGGGCCAGGAGAATATTTTTTCGGTGACGATGGCGCCGGCCAGCAGCGCTCCGAATTGCAGGCCCAGCACGGTGATGATCGGGATCATGGCGTTGCGCAGGGCATGGCGGTAGACGACGGTGCGCTCGGGCAATCCTTTGGCGCGGGCGGTGCGGATGTAGTCCTGGCTCAACTCTTCAAGCATCGAGGTGCGCACCATGCGAGTGAGGATGGCGGCCAGCGCGCTGCCCATGGTGACGGCGGGCAGCACGAGATTGGCGAACGAGCCCGCGCCGGAGACGGGGAGCCATCCCAGCTTGATGGCGAAAAGAAGAATCAGGATTGGGCCGAGCGCGAAGTTGGGAAACGACAGGCCGAACAGGCTGACCACCGACAGCAGGCGGTCGTCCCAGCGGTTGCGGCGCTGCGCGGAACGCACGCCGGCGGGAATGGAAAGAACGATCGCGATAAACAGCGACGCCAGCGTGAGCTTTAGCGTGTAGGGATAGCGCTGCAGCACGAGCCGCGTCACGCTCTGGTTATAGCGGAACGACGGGCCGAGGTCGCCGTGCAACACGCCTTTCCAATAGCGAATGTATTGTTCGCGAAGCGGCGCGTCGAGGCCATAGGCATGGCGAGTGGCTTCGATGTCCGCGGGCGGCGCGCCTTCCCCGAGCATCTGCTGAACGGGGTCTCCAGGAACGAGATGGATGAGCAGGAAGACGAGACTTACCACGAGCCAGATTACCGGCAACGTGTAGAGGACGCGTTGGAGGAGGCGGGTGAACATCGGGCTTCGGGCTTCAGCTTTCGGGCTTCAGCCCTGCGATTCTGGCGAATGCATCAATGCCATTGGCTGAGATCTAACTCGTCAATCCGACGGTGGATTTTAACCTACTGGATGGCTCGAAATAGGTCCTGCCTGGCCGAAGCCCGATAGCAGAAGCCCGAAGCCCCTCCGTTCAGTCTCCTGCTCCCTTGGCGGCTTCCGCCTCTTCTTCGCCCTTCGCCGACTTCTCGATCCTTACTTTGGCGATGCGGTGGCCTTCCAGTTCCTCCACCGTATAACGCCAGCCTTCGTATTCGAACGATTCACGCAGGCTGGGAATTTTCTGCAGGCGCGCGAGAATAAATCCGGCCAGAGTTTCAAAGCCAGCGTCCCGAGGCAGGCTCAGGCCGTGCTGCGTTTCCAGGTCGCGGATGTTTACCGAGCCTTCCAGCACAAGGACGGATTCGTCGTCCAGCGCCGGCTCGTTGGGCGAGTGGTCGAATTCGTCTTCGATATTTCCCACCAACTGCTCGAGGATGTCCTCGACCGTGATCACTCCGGCGGTTGAGCCGTATTCGTCGACCACCACAGCGAGATGGCGGCGGCGGTCCTTGAACTCGGCGAGCAGTTCCGCCAGCACCTTCGTCTCGGGCACCACCAGCACGTCGTGAATAATCTGCCCGATCTGCATGCGGGAGATGCGCGTGGCCGTGGTCTGTCCAAGATTGCTGAGGCGCAGGCGCATCCAGCGCATCAGGTCTTTGTAATAGAGCACGCCGACGATGTGCTCCGGCCCGCGCTGCGGGTCAAAGACCGGGATGCGGGAATGCTGGCCCTCCACCACGCGGGCCAGCGCGTCGTCGAGCAGAAGGTCAGAGGGCAGCGAGAAAATGTCGGGACGCGCCACCATCACTTCTTTGACCGTGACGCTGTCGAGTTCGATGGCGTTGTGAATCATCTCTTCCTGGAACTCAGGAATCTGGCCAAACTGGCGGCTCGCTGTGACGATGAGCTTGAGTTCGTCCGGCGAGTGGATGGCACCGCGACGCCGCGTGTCCTGCGCGCCGAACAGCCGCAGCACCAGCCCTCCGGACCGGCGCATGACAAAAAGAATAGGCCGCGTAATCGTAAGAAACGCTTCCATGGGCGCGGCTACGGCGAGGGCAATTTGCTCGGGGCGCTGGAGGGCCAGAGTTTTCGGCACGAGCTCGCCCAGCAGCACGTGCAAATACGTAATCAGGCTGAACGCGATGACGATGGCGATGGTGTGCGCGTAAACCTCGGCGTGGGGCACGCGGTGAACGAACTCCATGCCTTCCACCAGGCGCGCGACCATAGGCTCGCCGATCCAGCCGAGGGTCAGGCTGACGATGGTGATTCCAAGCTGAACCCCGTTCACCACCTCATCCAGATGCTGGTGCAAGCGCTGCACGATGCGGGCGCCAATCCGTCCAGATTCAATGAGTTGCTGGATGCGCGTATCGCGCACGCTGACCAGCGAGAACTCGGCGGCCGCGAAGAATGCGTTGGCTGCGACCAGGAGCAGGATCAGAAAGACCCGGAGCAGCACAAAGGCGATCATGGAACGCTAATTCTAACATTTCAAAGGCAGTTGCTGACGCAGTAGCTAGTAGCTAGTTGCTGGTTGCTGGTTCCCGAGTGTTGGCAGTCGGGCGGACTGCCGGTAAATCTAGAGTCAGCGCAGATTTTCCTCCGGCGCCGCAAATTCGATTCCAACACGCGCTATCCTTTTAGGACATTACTGGTCTAACTGGCAGGTGGCATTGGTCTTGGCCGTTGTCGCCGACAGTCTTCGAGTCTTTCCGTAGAACATTCTAATTTTCTGGAACAAAAACCAGTCTGGCCCCGTATTAAGGAGTGAGAGCGCCGTACGGCTCCTATCCAGCAGAAAGCATCGAATCACCGAACCATCAAGAGTGAGACCATCCCCTTAGGAGGCGTTGTGAACGGAAACGGAAATAATAAGAAGAAGCGCCGCAAGTTATTCATTTATGGCGGCATAGCTCTGGGAATCGTCCTGCTGATTTCGGTGGGTGTATTCGCGGCCACGCGCGGCGGCACCAAGATTGACCCCTCGAAGCTGGCGAAGGTGGAAAAAGGAGATCTGGCCAAAAGCGTAGTCGCCACCGGCAAAGTCACTCCGATCACCAAGGTTGAAGTGAAGTCGAAGGCCAGCGGCATCGTAAAGAAACTGCTGGTGGATTACGGCGATCACGTCAAGAAGGGCCAGCTGCTGGCGCAGCTCGACAAGCTGGAGATCGAAGCGCAGGTCGCGCAGTCGAGTGCTGCGCTGGAAGCGGCGCAGGCCAACCTGAAGAGTTCGCAGGCTGATTTCGAACGGGCCAAGGTGGACGCGGAGGGCCCAGACGTGCCCCTGTTGAAGCGCGCCTACGACCGCGCCACGGGCATGGCCAAGGATGGTGTCGTTTCGGCCTCGGCGCTGGATGACGCGGAGAAGAATTACGAGATGTCGCTGAACAAGCAGAATGTTTCCAAAGCGGAGGTGACAGTTCTGAAGGCGAAGATCGCACAGGCCCAGGCGCAAGTAGTGCAGGACCAGGCCAACCTCACGCAGCTCAACGAACAGCTCAGCTATACCGACATTATTTCGCCGATTGACGGCATCGTGCTCTCGCGCGATGTGGAGATGGGCGATGCGGTCAGCTCCATCCTGGTATTGGGTTCGTCGGCGACTCTGGTCATGACTCTCGGCGATACCAGCGAAGTGTACGTGAAGGGCAAAGTGGACGAGAGCGACATTGGCAAGGTCTACCTCGGCCAGCCCGCGCGCATCAAGGTGGAGTCGTTCAAAGACAAGACGTTCTCCGGCAAAGTCACGAAGATTTCTCCCATGGGCGTGGAGAAAGACAACGTTACGACGTTCGAAGTGCGAGTTTCGATCCAGAATCCGGGCGGCGAACTGAAAGCAGAAATGACCGCCAACGCGGAAATCATTCTGGAAGAACACAAGAACGTGTTGCAGATTCCCGAAGGCGCAATCCTCTACGACAAGGACAAGAAAGCCTCGGTCGAAATTCCGGACCCGAAGGGCAAAGACGGCAAAGACAAAATCGCCGTCAACATCGGAATCTCCAACGGCGCCAAGACCGAAGTGCTCAGCGGGTTGAAGGAAGGCGATCAGGTGGTACTGCAGTAAACCGGGCTTCGGGCTTCGGCTTGCGGGCTTCGGCGATCAGGCACTGCCTGCATTCATAAGCCGAAGCCCGATTGCCGAAGCCAGAAGCCCGGGTTTTGAAGCCCGAAAGCCGGTTTGCCATGACTCTCTCCGAAATTCTGCGCCAGGCGTTTGCAACCTTTCGGGCTCACAAAATGCGAACTTTCCTCACGATGTTTGGCATCGTGTGGGGGATCGCGTCGGTGATTATCCTGGTGGGCCTGGGACGCGGCTTCAGCGTCGACCAGAAAAAGCACATGCAGACTCTGGGCAAGGACCTGGTCATTATGTGGGGTGGGCGCACCAGCGCTCAGGTCGGCGGACGCGCCGCCGGACGCGAGATACAACTCAATGTGGACGACGCCGAGTTGATCCGCGACGAGTGTTACCTCGTCAAAAATGTCAGCCCTGAGTTGCGGCGCGCCATTCCCGAAGTCAGCCAATATAATTCTGCCAGCCGCGGCGTGGTCGGCATGTGGCCGTCTTACCAGGATTTCCGCTCGCTGCTGATCGACGAAGGCCGCCTCATCACCGACGATGACGAGCGCGATGGCCGCCGCGTGGTGGTGCTGGGATCGAAAGCTTACCGGCAGTTGTTCCCCGGCCAACCGGCGATTGGCGCCGGCCTGCTCATCAAGAGCGTGCCTTATACCGTGGTCGGCGTCTTAAAAGAGAAGAATCAGAATGCGAACTACAACGGCCCCGACAACGACTATCTTTTCGCTCCCTACTCGGCCATTTCGCGCGATTTCCCCCCTCCCGAGAAAAAGGGCGCAGGACTTGTGCGCGGCTACCTCGACGATATAGTTCTCGAAGTTGGTGACCCCGAAGAACATGAAGCGTCTGTACAACAGGTGCGGCGGACTCTGGCCCGCGTGCACCATTTCGATCCGCTCGACAAAGACGCGCTGTTTATTTGGGACACCATGGAAGGCGCCAAGCTCCTCGACAAGATTTTCGGCGTGGTGACCATTTTCTTTGGCTGCGTGGCCATCGTCACGCTCTGTCTGGGCGGCATTGGGGTCATGAACATCATGCTGGTTTCGGTGACCGAACGCACCCGCGAGATTGGCACGCGCAAAGCCATGGGCGCGACCAAGCGCGATATCCTGCGGCAGTTTTTTGCGGAGTCAGCCATGCTGACCATCGTCAGCGGAATTCTCGGGCTCTCCTTCGGCGTGGGAATGTGCGCGGCCATGGAAGCGTTGCCGCTGCCCGATTTCGTTCCCCATCCCATTGTTTCGTGGATTTCGATTGTCGCTTCGATTGTGACGCTTTCTTTAATCACCGTGACCGCGGGCATGTATCCCGCCCAGCGCGCCGCGGAAATGACACCTGTGGAGTCACTCCGATATGAATAAGCATCGCAGCTTTCGCATTTTGTCCTCCGCGCCGGCCCGCTTCGCAGGCCTGGCGATCGCTCTGGCCGTATTCTCCACCGCCGTCTTCGCATCCACACCGCAGGGAGCGTTCGAGCGCACGATGCAAGTGACCGGCCCGGTCGATCTCGAGGTGCTCACCCACTCTGGTGATGTCACGGTTCGAAGTGGTCCTGCGGGATCGGTCTCGATTCGCGCTAAGATTTTCGTCAGCGACCGCTGGCTGCGCGGAGAACGTAAGTCCGACGTAACCGCGATCGAACAAAATCCGCCTGTGCGGCAGGAAGGCAACAGCATTCACATCGACTACGTGGAAGCGCGTGACATTTCCGTGGACTACGAAATCACGGTGCCCGCAGACACCGCGCTGCGCGCCCACACCGGCTCAGGAGACCAGACCATCGAGGGCCTGCACGGCAACGCCGACCTGCAGAGTGGATCGGGCGATTTGAAAGCGGCGCGCCTTACCGGCGAGATTCACGTGCAGACCGGCTCCGGCAACGTGCGGGCACATGAGATTTCCGGCCCGGTGCGCGGCGGCACAGGCAGCGGCGACGTAGAAGTGGAAGAAACCGGAGCGGGCGACATCGACCTGCACACCGGTTCCGGCAACATCACCGCGCGAGGTGTGCAGGGAGCCTTCCGCGCCGAAGCGGGCAGCGGCGACATTACCGCCGAAGGCACGCAGAGCGGATCGTGGGACATCAAGACCGGTTCAGGCAACGTTCACGTTCGCCTGCCAAACAACGCAGCCTTCGAAGCCAGAATCTCCACCAGCTCGGGCACAGTAGACATCGACGCCCCGGTCGAGATGACAGTGCAGGGCCGCGTACAAGAAAGCCGCAAGTCGATTAATGGCAAGGTTCGCGGCGGCGGCCCGCTGCTGGCCGTGCGTACGGGGTCAGGCGATATACACGTCGAGTAGGGCAAGCGAAACTGCAATTGCCACGGATTTACGCGGATGAACACGGATAGATCACGTTTGTCATTTAATTCATGTAGATCCGTGTTAATCCGTGGCCAGGAAGTTTTATGTTCTTGAAAGAACTCATCTCGCAAGGCTGGCAGGCGCTCATGCGCGACCGCATGCGCTCCGGGCTCACCATGCTGGGAATCGTGTGGGGCCTGGCATCGGTCGTGCTGCTCCTGGCATACGGCCAGGGCCTGGGCGGCTGTGTGCTCAACGCTTTCATGAACATGGGTAACAACGTGATGGTCCTATGGCCCGGACAAACCAGCCTGCAGGCCGGCGGGCAGCGGGCGGGCAAAGCGGTCAAGTACGACTACGAGGACGTTGAAGCCATCCGCGACGAAGTTCCAATTGTGCGGGCGGTGAGCGGCGAGATCGATCGCGACCTCCCCTTCAAGATCGGCACGCGGGTGGTGTCGCTGCAAGTGCGCGGCGTGGAAATGCCTTACGGGCAAATGCGCAAGCTCACGCTTGATGACGGCCGCTATTTCAACGAAGGCGATTTCGCCGACCACCGGCGAGTGGTCATCCTGGGCTACAGCGCCGCGAAGAAAGTGTTCCAGGGCGCGCCCGGCGCGGGCCAGCATGTGGAGATCGGCGGCCTCGATTTTGAAGTGATTGGGACCATGCGCAACAAGATTCAGGATTCCATGTACAACGGTCCCGACAACGAGAATGCGTTTATTCCGTTCGGGCTGATGCGCGACCTGAAAAACATTCGCGATCCTGACGAAATCATCATCCAGCCCACCGCGGCGGAGTTGAACAAGAAAGCACTGGCGGCGGTGCGCGAGGTGGTCGCGCGGCGCCATCATTTCGATCCCAAAGACGACAAAGCCACGCCGGTGTGGGACACCATCGAAGACCGCGCCATGATCAACGGCTTTTCCATGGGCCTGCAGGCGGTGCTGGGACTGATCGGCGTGGTCACGCTGGCTGTAGGCGGCATCGGCGTGATGAACATCATGCTGGTGTCGGTCACGGAGCGGACGCGCGAGATCGGCCTGCGCAAGGCCATCGGGGCGCGGCCCCGGCACATCCTGGTGCAGTTTCTGCTGGAAGCCCTGGTGCTGACTTTTATCGGCGGCCTAATCGGGATCGCCCTGGCCGAAGTGCTCACCTGGGTGATTCCACCCATGCCGTTGTACGACGAGTTCTACAAAACCGCCGACCATGAGGGCGCGATTTTTCTGCATGCTTCCATGGGCGTGATGATGGCGTCGTTCGTTATTCTGTCGGCGGTCGGAATTATCTCCGGATTCTTCCCGGCGCTGAAAGCTTCGCGGATGAATCCGATTGAGGCGCTGCGGTACGAGTAAGGAAACCGTGGTTCGGCCCCATTACCTATGTGCCTTGACGCACGGCCCACAACAAATTAGCTTCAAATAAGGGAATATCCTGCCTTTTTTATCTTTAATCATTGATTCTGCGAGGGAAAGTGCCTTCACGTCCGACCGTAACTTTGACTACTGATTTCGGGACCAACGATCATTTCGTGGGTGTCTTGAAAGGCGTCATTCTCGAGATTGCGCCTGACGCCCAGATCGTCGACATCTCGCACGCCGTGCAGCCGTTTGACGTGCTCGACGGCGCGCTTACGATTTCGCAGGCGTATTCCTACTTCCCTTCTTCCACCGTGCATCTGGTGGTGGTCGATCCGGGAGTGGGCACGGCGCGGCGGCCGATTATCGCGATCAGCGACAAATACTATTTTGTGGCGCCCGATAACGGCGTGCTCTCGCTGGTTTATGCGCAGGAAGAGCGGATGCACGTGCGCCACATCAGCTCCGACCATTATTTTCTGCAGCCGATCAGCAACACCTTCCACGCGCGCGACATTTTCGCTCCCGTGGCCGCTTATCTCGCCAAGCAGGTCGATTCGCACAAGTTCGGGGACGAGATCGAGGATTTCACCCGCTTCGCGGCGCCCAAGCCCAAAGTCGTGGACGCGAACCGCATGCGCGCCGTGATCCTGAAAGTGGACCGCTTCGGCAACCTGATCACCAACATCACGCCCAAGGACGCTCCTATGCTGTTTGGAGCGGATCCAGCGCCTTTCAAGCTGGTCGTGGGCAGCAAAGAGATTACGGAAATCCGCACACTCTACGCCGAAGGCGCCGCCGGAGAAGTGTTCGGCATCATGGGCAGCATGGGATTCCTCGAAATCGCCGCCAACCGCGGCAATGCTGCACAGATCACCGGTGCGAGCAAGGGCAACGAGGTAAGCATCATCCTGGGCGAAGGCGCGGCGGCGGGAAAAAGCGCGTAGACCCCGATCAATTCTTAACCACGAAGTCACCGAGGCACGGAGGCGGCAACGACTTGTTTTCTCCGTGTCTCTGTGACTCCGTGGTCAAATGATCTGACTCCGGCTAATCAGGAACTCCTGGGCTTAGGATGGACGTATCGTTCCATCTCGCCAGTCCACTTCAGAAACCGCCACAGATGGGTCCGCTCGCGCCACACAAATTCCCAAAATTCCAGAAACCCGATCTGCGTCATCTTGACCCCGGTATAAGTCTCGATGCGCCACAAGAGATAAGGACTCCGCCACGGAGCCAGGCGATGGTGTTTCGTCGCGTTCCAGAGAAACAGAAGAGAGTGGCGCATGGGGCAATCATAACCACAATCAACAAGGCTTGCGAGTGATTCCGGTTCCTGACTTTCCAGCCCGATTGCTACTTGGACGCGGGGAATTGGCGAAAAATGTTTCTGCGCGCTTGGATTCCCCAGATCGTGACCGGCGCCAGAACGAGGAATCCGAAAAGAACAAAGACGAGGCCGGCCTGCCACTGTTCGGGCCAGAACCGCCACAGGTACACACCGAGGGCGCACACGGCGGCTCCGAGGAGGGACGCCAATGCCAGAAGCACGCGCTGCCCCCGTGATTCCAATCGAAGTGTGGCATCCGGCGGAACGATTCCTGGAACAAGAATCCACCCGACAAACTGTTGCGCGCGCCAGAGAAACACTCCCATCAAGAGGCAGCCGAGAATGGCGAAGCCTCCCCGCACTAGCCAGATTCCGAGAGCCACGCCGGCAAGCGACAGCGCGAACAGGACCCAGACTTGCCATTGGCGTCGGTCTGCCATCTACAATTCGTACTTCTTCATCAAATGCCGGAACGACCGATAAGAAATTCCCAGCAGATCGGCGGCTTTGGTTTGCACGCCGTTGCTTTGGTCGAGCGCGTTCTGCAGCAGCGAGCGCTCGATGCCGGCGACGTAAACTTCCATGCCCACGCCCTCAGGCAAAACCGAACCCGCAGGGATATCCTGCAGACCCCCGGCGCCCCCAGCGGCAGCGGCGGCCGCGCGCGCTTTGGAACGCTCCACCGGCAGCTCCACGTGCAACTCGTCGGTCATTTCCAGAGCGACGGCGCGCTCCACGGTGTTTTCCAGCTGGCGCACGTTGCCCGGCCACTCATAGCCGCACAGCGTATTGAGCGAATCTTTATGAATGCGCAGAATGCTGCGTCCGGCAGCGGCCGCATATTTCTTGAGGAAATGATTCACCAGCAGAGAAATATCTTCCGGGCGCTCGCGCAGCGGAGGCACCCGGACGGGAATGACGTTGAGCCGGTAATAGAGATCTTCGCGAAAGAGATTTTCGGCGACGGCCTTATCGAGATCGCGGTTGGTCGCGGCGATGACGCGCACATCAATCGAAATTTCGCTGGTGCCGCCGACCGGGCGCACCGTGCGCTCCTGCAGCACGCGCAGCAGCTTGACCTGCATCGCCAGGCTCATCTCGCTGATTTCGTCGAGGAAGATCGTTCCCCCGTCAGCGACTTCAAACAGTCCACGCTTGTTCTGATTCGCTCCAGTGAACGCGCCTTTCACATAGCCAAATAATTCGCTTTCCAGCAGCGTTTCCGGAAACGCTCCGCAATTCACCGACACGAATGAGTCGGTGACACGGGGAGAACAAACGTGTACGGCGCGCGCGACCAGCTCTTTACCGGTTCCGCTCTCGCCGTGAATCAGCACCGTGCTGGCGGTCGAGGCCACGGTGCGAACCGTCTGCTTCAGCTTCTCCATGGCGCCGCTGGAGCCGATGATGTTGTCCAGCGAGTTGCGCGTGGCAGCGTCACGTCGCAGCGCAAAATTCTGCTTGCTCAACACCAGCTTCTCGAGCACGCGGTTGATGGCCAGCTTGATTTCGTCAACCAGCCCGGGATTCTTGCGAATGTAGTCGGAAGCTCCGCCCGCCTTCACCGCCTCGACCGCGGCTTCATAATCGTCGACCGCGGTGATAAGTATGACCGCCGAATCCGGCGAAACGCGATGCGCATGCCTCAGCACTTCGATGCCGTCAATATTCGGCATCTTGATGTCAGTCACGATCACGTCGTAAAGAGCACCGTCAATTTTATTTTTTGCAGCCTGCCCGGACTGTACGGTTTCCACGCGATGGCCTTCGCGGCGCAGGGCGATATCCAGCATTTCGCAGATGGAGCGTTCGTCGTCGCAAACCAGAATGTTAGCCACGCACGCCTCCTCCGGCTGCGACCGCAGCCTGGTGCGCAAGAACGGCGGCCGGGATCTCATTGGCGTTTGCGGAAGATGCCGATAAAGGCACAGGCTTCTCCGCATCCAAACGCCGCAGCCTCAGCACGAAAGTCGCGCCCTGCCCCGGTTTCGAGCGCGCCCACACTCTGCCTTCGTGAGCCTGCACGATCTGGTAAACAATGGCCAGCCCCAGGCCAGTGCCACCCTCGAAATTTGATTGGAAGGGCTCGAAGATTTTTTCAGTCTGCTGCGGACTCATGCCCGCACCGGTGTCGCTGAATCCGACCTGCCAGTCGTCGCCGAGGGGCTCGACGCTGACCGTGAGCTTGCCGCCGCCGCGCATGGCGCGGACCGCGTTTTCACAGAAATTCCAGAAGACCTGCTTGATCTTGTCGCCGTCGGCGATGGTGAGAGCTTTGGTGACGGCAAACCGGCGCTCGATGATGATTCCGGTTTTCTCCGCGGCCATGCGGTGATCCATCAGCGTGAGCGTATCTTCCACCAGTTGGACCAGATCCGCTCTGACGAAGTGATATTGCTTGGTGCGGGAATACGCCAGAAAATCGGTAATGATGCTGTTCAGTCGCTGCGACTCGCGGGTCACAATCTCCAGCAAGTGCCGGTGCTCGTCGTTCATTTCCGGAATGCCGGAGAGCATGCTCACCGACCCCGCGATCGAAGTCAGCGGATTACGAATCTCATGCGCGATCGCGGCGGCCAGCCTGCCTACGGCGGCAAGCCGGTCCTGCATGCGCACTTCCCGCTCCAGGCGCCGGATTTCGGTCAAATCGTCAAACGCATAGACGAAGCCCAGCACCCCGCGTTCCGGCACGGTCAGGGTCGCGACCCTCACGCGGAATGTCTTGCGGAAACTCTTGAGCAGTTCAAAGCGAACCTCCGCATGCGGATGCGGCGATTCCGCGTTGGGTAGCGGATCCAGAAATAAATCTTTGACCGGAGTCCCTACCAGTTCCGCTGCGGAGCGTTCCAGCAGCTTTTGCGCGGCCGGATTCACCAGCGTAATCCGTCCGTCCAGCCCGGTGGTGATCAGCCCGCTGCTGATGGAATGAATAATGTTCTCGTGCAGAGCCTGCAAATCTTCCAGAGCCCCGCTGGCATCCTTCAACTGCACCCGCGCTTGCCGCAACTTGCCGGTCAGCAGCCCCGCGAGGTAGGCCACTGCCAGAAACGCAAACAGGTTGACGAAGATGATGGCTTGCAAAGCTTTCAGCGCGGGATGCGTAGTGCAATACGAAGGCACAACCCCGTAGTAGTTCAGTTCGAGGACCGTACCGTAAAGCAGGAACGCCAGTGCCGCCACCAGATGCGCCCACACCCGCGGCAACAAGACCGCAGCCACGATGATGACCAGCGGATAAAGAAAGTTGAAGGAACTGTCCCACCCTCCGGTTTCGTGCACCACCAGGCTTACCAGAACTAGGTCAGTCAGCACTTGCAAAGACGCTTGCAGGCGATGCTCTCTCCAAAAAGAAAGCAGAAACATGTAAAACAGCGAAATCGTGAACCAGAACAGGATGGTGCCAATAAAGAGACGGACCGGGAGGGTGGTGGGCGTGAACTGCGCGACGGCGAGCTGAATCCCGAGCAGAAAAGTCAGGATGAGTACGCGCACCTTGACCAGCCAGGCCAGCCAATTCCGCTCATCAAAGGTCGATTGCATTGCAATCCCGGTGGTCTTGAAAGACCAGGTTTCAAGGGCTTCAAGGTTTCAAAGTTTCAAAGTCGTAAAGCTTTTGCCTTGAAACTCTGAAACCTTGTCACCTTGAAACTTGCTTATCAAAACTTGCTTATCCAGCCAGCTTGGCGATCATGGCGAACAGCGGCATGTAGAGCGAAATTACGATGCCGCCGATCATGACACCGAGCAAGCCGATGATGACAGGCTCGAGCATGGCCAGCATGTCCTTGGTCGCCGCGTCCACTTCTTCCTCGTAGAAGTCGGCGATCTTCTGCAACATCGAATCCATGGCGCCCGTGGCTTCGCCCACGCCGATCATCTGCGTCACCATGTTAGGAAACACGCCGCATTCCTTCAGCGGATCGATGATGGTGCGCCCTTCTTCAATGGCCTTGCGCACTTTCATCAGCGCTTCTTCCAGTACCGCGTTGCCCGAGGTCTTCGCGGTGATGCTCAGACCCTCCAGAATCGGCACGCCGGAAGTGATCAGTGTACCCAGCGTACGGGTAAAGCGGCCCACCGCAATTTTGCGCAGCAGTTGTCCCAACACCGGCAGATGGAGCATCATCTTGTCGAAATAGTAGCGTCCCCGCCGGTGCTTCTTGATTTGCTTGATGCCAACGACAATGCCGAAGCTTCCTGCAAAGAAAACCCACCAGAACCCTTGCACGAAGTTGCTCAAGCCCAACACAATTCGCGTGGGCAATGGCAGGGTCACGCCGAGACCGTTGAACAAATTGGCAAAGATGGGCACCACCCACTTCAACAGCCCACCGACGATCAGGAAGGCCATCGAAACCACGGCGATCGGATAAATCAATGCCGACTTCACCGCGGCCCGCAGGCGTACCGCCTTTTCCACGTAGACAGCCAGGCGCTGCAGAATGATGTCGAGAATACCGCCGGTTTCGCCGGCTTCGATCATGTTGGTAGTCAAGTCGTCAAACACGATCGGAAACGTGCGCATGGCGTTGGCCAGAGTTGCGCCGCCTTCCACCGTGGTGCGCACTCCGTTCAGAGTCTTCTGAAACGCCGGATTCTCCTGATTCGACGCCAGGATTTCCAGACACTGCACGAGCGGCAAGCCGGCGTCGATCATGACCGAAAACTGGCGGAAAAAGATCGCGATTTCCTTGGTCCCGACTTTGCCGGAGCCAAACGTGGGCATCACGAATTCCTTGCCCTTTTCGCGGATGGAGCCGGGTGTGATGCGCTCGCGACGCAGTGCTGACTGCAGACTCTGCTTGTTCGGCGCTACGCGTTCTCCGGAAATTTTCTGCCCGGAGGCGTCCTTGCCTGAGAATGTAAAAACTGGCATGGTTTTAGCCTCTCCTCAAATCGTCCGTTGTTCCGTCTATACTCTGCTACGAAAATCCTGCTGTTCGCGCACGAAAAACTTCCACGTACTCCGGCCGGAAAAAATCGCACTGCCCGGCCTGCGAAACTTAATGCTTCGACGAAGCCGCTCCCTTGGCTGCCGCTGCGCCCGCCGCTCCGCGGTTGGTCAGGCTGGCTCCCCGGTTGATCATTTCCTGCAGCTCATCCACGTTGCTGGAGCGTTGCAGCGCCACTTCCAGAGAAATCTGTTTCTGGAAATACGCCGTTGCCAGCGCCTGGTTAAAGGTCTGCATCCCGAATTTTTCCTGCCCCGATTGCATCGACGAGTAGACCTGGTGAATCTTGTCTTCGCGGATCAGGTTGCGAACCGCCGAATTCGGCACCAGAATCTCCATGATCATGGCGCGGCCTTTGCCGTCAATCTTCGGCAGCAAGCTTTGGCACATGATGCCTTCCAGCACCAGCGAAAGCTGGGCACGAATCTGGGGCTGCTGGTGGGCCGGAAACACGTCGATGATACGGTTGATCGTGGAGGTTGCCGAGTTGGTGTGCAAGGTGCCGAAAGTCAAGTGGCCGGTTTCCGCAATTCGCAGCGCCGACTCAATGGTTTCCAGGTCTCGCATTTCGCCGATCAGCACCACGTCCGGGTCTTCACGAAGGGCGGCGCGCAAAGCGTCGGTAAAGCTCTTGGTATCGGCGTGCAGCTCGCGCTGGTTCACCAGGCAGTTCTTGTTCATGTGCACGAATTCGATCGGATCCTCAATAGTCAGGATGTGATCGTGCCGCTCGGTATTGATCTTGTCGATCATCGCGGCCAGCGTGGTCGACTTGCCCGATCCGGTAGGCCCTGTGACGAGGATTAGACCGCGCGGCTTGTCGCAGAATTTGCTCACCACCGGCGCAAGATTGAGCTGATTGAACGATTTAATTTCAAACGGAATCACACGGAAAACAGCCGCCGTGGCGCCCCGCTGGTTGAACACGTTGGCGCGGAAGCGAGCCAGTCCCTTCAAGCCGAACGAAAAGTCGAGTTCGAGACTTTCTTCGAAGCGATGCTTCTGGGAATCCGTCATCACGCTGTAAGCCAGCTGCTTGGTTTCGGCCGGCGTCATCTGCGGCAGATCGAGCGGCACCAGATGCCCGTGCACGCGAATCTGCGGCGGCGAGTTCGTGGTGATGTGAAGATCGCTGCCGTTCATCTCCAGCATTCTCTTCAGCAGATCGCTAAGCGACAAACCCATAAGTGTTCCCCTTCGTTCCCAAACTAGTGAATTGTTTCGCGCGCCACTTCCTCAAGCGTGGTCATACCCGCGGCCACCTTGATCAGGCCGCTCCGCCGCAGAGTAATCATGCCGCGCTCAATTGCCTTCTTCTTCAGTTCCACGGCCGACGCGCCTACCAGCACCAGTTCCCGAATCTCGTCGTCCACTTCCATCACTTCGTACAAACCGGCGCGTCCTTTGTAGCCCGTGTTATTGCAGGTGCCGCAGCCTTTGCCCTTGTGGGGTTTGACCGTCTTGGCTTCTTCGGGACTGTAACCTTCGTCGATCAAGGTCTGCACCGGCACCTCGAATGGTTCGGAGCAGTCTTTGCAGATGCGGCGAATCAGGCGCTGGGCAACGATCATGTGCACTGAAGTCGCTACCAGGAAGGGCTCAATACCCATGTTCATCAGACGAGTAATGGTTTCCGGCGCGCCGTTGGTGTGCAGCGTAGAAAGCACAAGGTGACCGGTAAGGGCGGCTTTGATAGCGATTTCCGCCGTTTCAAAGTCTCGAATTTCGCCCACCAGAATGATGTTCGGATCTTGCCGCAGGAACGATCGCAGCGCAGCCGCAAAGTTCAACCCGATCTGTTCCTTCATCTGCACCTGGTTGACGCCGCCCAACTGGAATTCAACCGGATCCTCGGCCGTCATGATGTTCGTATCGGGCTGGTTCAGCCGCGAAATCGCCGAATACAAAGTGTTGGTCTTGCCCGATCCCGTCGGCCCGGTGACCAGCACCATGCCGTAAGGCTTGAGAATCGCCTTCTCGAATTTCACCAGCGACTCAGCCTCGAAACCGAGCTTGGTCATGTCGAGGCGCAGGTTTTCTTTGTCCAGCAACCGGAGCACTATCTTTTCGCCCCACAACGTGGGCAGCGTGCTCACGCGGAAATCGAGCTGCTTCTTGCGCCCGCCAAGTTGCATCTTCAGCATGATGCGGCCGTCCTGTGGCAGTCGCTTCTCGCTGATGTCAAGCTTGGCCATAATCTTCAAACGGGACGTGATCGCGTCTTTCAGCTTGACCGGCGGCGACATGATCGCCTGCAGCACGCCGTCAATACGGAAGCGTACGCGGAACTCTTTTTCGTAAGGCTCAATGTGAATGTCGCTGGCGCCCCGCTTCACCGCGTCCGTCAACACCAGGTTCACCAGCTTGACCACCGGAGCTTCGTCGGCCGCTTTCTCCAGATCGGCCAGGCCGATTTGCTCTTCTTCTGCCTGCACTTCTACATCGGCATCGTCCGTCATCGACTGCATTACGGTTTCCAGGTCATCGCCCTGGGTAGTCCCGTAAGCCTTTTCGATGCCGGACTGAATCGAACTTTCCGATGCCACCACCGGCTCAATGTTGAAGCCAGTCATGAACTTGATATCGTCCATCGCGAACACGTTGGTGGGGTCCACCATCGCAATGGTGAGCGACGCGCCCACGCGGCTCAGCGGCAGAATCTGGTAACGTTTCGCGGTTTCGAACGGAATCAGCTTGACCACCGCGGGATCAATTTCAAAATACGAAAGATTGATGGCAGGAACGCCGTACTGACGGGAGAGAAAATTCGTGACGTCC